>Ga0172381_10001884_pt1 | contig 23982 bp, 24 predicted proteins | sample Leawel6488metaG_FD_119754 | JGI IMG/M metagenome (GOLD analysis project Ga0172381, IMG submission 119754) | Leachate microbial communities from a municipal landfill in Southern Ontario, Canada - Leachate well 64-88 metaG | ecosystem: Engineered > Solid waste > Landfill > Unclassified | place... | reverse complement strand
CCACCATTCTTAAAATTTTCCCAATAACTAGTTATTATATGGACAAAATTTCAGCCAGGCTCAGGTGCTATAAACGCAGGTATATTGGGCATGGGGCGTGGTTTACATCTAAAAAGCCCAATTTTTAGCCATTCCTGACCTTAGTACATCCGTATCGACCCATTACATTTTCACGACTCGATTAACATCATTATATTTTCACTAACTCCTCTACTACTTAATCCACTATTTATCGACTCTATATTCCCTACAAATAAAAAAATAGAGACATTTCTGCCTCTATCAAAACTCCTACTTATTTACCTTATCTCTTTTATCTTTTCTCCAACCCCTAACATATCATCTTTCAAATCTTCTGGATATAAATAAATCATATTATATCCCTTTAATCTTTTATATCCTTCAATCTTATTCTCAGTTCTATCTCTATAATCGTTTAACCTACTACAATCACCATTCGTATACAATCCAAAATATTCAATAATCCAAACACCATTATTCCCAAATACAAACCAATCTGGTATCTTCTTATCTAATGTAATTGTAAAATCACTATGCTTTTCATTATATAAAACATTTTTTAAATTTTCTTTCAAATAATTATGTATAATTTCTTCTTCAGTAGAATCAAATTCATCTCTAGTTCTACCAATATTAAAATCTGTCTCAATAAACCTATCAGAATATACTTCATTAACCCATTTATAAATATCATTATTATAATATTTTTCTAATAAGTTTCTTAGAGTATTAGAATGTTTTTGTAATCTCCATTTAGTTAAATACAATGGAATTTTTTCTATTTCTATTTTCCAATCCTTTTCTATTAACCATTTTAAATCAAAATCTCTATATTCTCGCTCCTTATAATAATTAACCCCATGAGTATCAAATTTATATCCTGGATACTTATAATTATAATAATGCATAATAAAATCTAAAATATTAGTATTATATTTTGACAATCTTGCATTTTTTAGTATATTTGTATAATTAAATTTAAATATATCATTTATTATTATTCCATTTTCTTTTAAATAATTATCAAATATTTTACTAGCAATTTCATAAGTTAATTCAAATTCTTTAAATTGCCACACATTATATTCCCAAGGATATAAATAAAATTCATCTCCAAATAATTCTTTATATATTTCTGTTAAAGTTAATATATTTTCTATATTACCTAATCTTAATTTTCTTAATTTTTTATATGAAATATTATCTTTATTAATTTCTTTATTTTCATACAGCCATTTTATTATTTTAATATAATCCTCTTTATTATTTATTACTTTAGGAATATGTGAATATATTTTTTGTTTATGTATTTTATAAATTTCAACAGCATTATGATTCTTAATTAACTCCTGATATCCTACATCCCCTCTTTCTTTATAAATTTTATTAACAACCTTATCTTCTTGTTTGATCCCTCTACCTGAACATATATTACACGTTTTACAATATGTATTACCTCTAACCTCTAAATGAAAGAACTTTTTTGCTAATGGATAATATTTATCACAATTCATACATAATTGATATTTATTTACTCTATTTATTTCATTATATTCATTTATAATATCTTTTATAAATTCATCATGTTTATCAAATTCTTCTTTATTCAATTCATCTATTAAAATTTTTCTTTCATTAACCAATGGCATATCTAAATATTTTAACAGTACATTTAAAGCTTTTCTTTTATCATCAGTTAATCTTGTAATAATCGTTTTCTCTAATGCAATTTTTAATCCTTCTTCAGTTATGCAATTTGTTTCTTGTAAATTATAATTACTAAAATCACTAAAGTTAATATAATATTTTTCTATATATTGCACATATTTAGACAACTCTTTGATTGGTATTAAAGCATTGTTTCTCCTTTTTAATATTTTTTTACTAATTGTACTTAATGGATAATATGTTTCACCCCTTTCTTTAATTATTGGTATTAAAACATTTCCAATATTAATCCATTCCTGTTCTAATTAAAACACCTCCATAATATTATAATATTTTACTATTATTTTTATAATAATAAAATACCCTGTACCTATATTATAGTCCGATTTGTCGAAATAATTTACAAATCATTAAATATATTTTTATATCTCAAAACTATACTCCACTCAAAATCCCAAAAAACATCCCCTCTAAGCCCTTAATCTTATTTAAGCACCTTTACTATTATTTTAAATTTATCGTAGCTTACAACTCCTATATTGTCATAATTCAAAATTTACTCACATTTTAATTTTCTAAAACACCCATTTTTACTACATTTTATATTATTTATATTTTTACATTTATTTCCTTTTTCTAGGGTATACCCTTCTTTAAACATCAATACAATTTCACTTCAATATCTTAAAAATTATCCTCTATAATTTACCGTCTTTATATAACCCGTCTAATTCATCCTTATTCATTCTAATTTACCCCTTTCAACTCATCTTGCAAACCTTACCTTTTTACTAAAATCTTAAACCCTTACAAATCCCATTTTAACAACACTCTTACGACAACCCTCTATCCTTACTCCCATCGGCATTTAGAGTACTTTTGTTATTATTTACCATACAAAAACGACCTATTTCCTACTCAGATTAAACGATTTTTACATTTAAGCACCCATCCTATTACCTTAAAATTATCTCATCTTACAGAGCCTATTTTTCTATATCATTTCTCTGCACAATAACATTTTAAATGTTACTATGCAAAATCATAATTATATTTATATTTAAATAAAAATTAAGGAGAGATGCAATATCTCTCCTTTTATTCTTTACCATACAATATATTCTTCTAAATTTTCATCACATACTTTATCTTTTTTTAAATAACGGATTGTAACCATTTCATTTGCATGACCTAGTGCTTTACTTATAATACTAATAGGTACTCCCTGTAATTCTAATTGAGTTGCAAATGTACGTCTAAGATCATGCACTTCAATATGACCAATTCTTGCTAAGTTACTCCATTTCTTTAATATTTTATTTACATTAGAAAGATCTTTTAATCCAAAAATAGAATTATCATTTATATCTTTTCTTATCTTTTTATCAACTTCTTTCCATTCCATTAATTCATTATACATTTTATCAACTAAATGTATTTGTCTTGTTTTATTTCCTTTACCATTTAATATTTTAATAATGTATATATTTTTAATCGAATTATATTCTATATCATACCAATTAAAATTAATTACTTCTTCTTTTCTACATCCAATTCTTAACATAAGTTTTATTAATGTTTCATCTCTTTTAGCATCTCTTTGTTTTAATGGAGTGTTCATTTTTGCGTTTTTAATTGTGTTTATTAACATTGATATTTCTTTTTTACTTAATGCTCTACCAACTTCAGAATCATCTGTTTCGCAATTTTTTCTTAATAATTCTTTTATTTCTTCATCTGCGAAAGGATTAATTGTAATTAAATTACTTCCTTTTCTTCTTTCATCACGAATAACATATTTATATAAAGCTCTAAGACAATTGATTGCTTGTTTAATTGTATTTTTTGATTTATTTTTAGTTTGTTTAAGAATATATTCTTCAACATTTATATATGTTATTTTCCGTAAATTAAATATTGTTATAGATTGTAAATTATCTGTTTCAAAAAATTCTTTTATTATTCTTTTATATGCTATTACTGTATTATCTGCATCAAAAGTATTTAAAAATCTATCTATGATATTTGTTGAATTGATTTGATTTTCATTATCTGATATTAATTGTACTAATGCTCCCATTTTTATTACCCGCCTTTCATTATTTGTTTAAATTAATATAATCAGTAATGATTACATTTATATTATATACGAAAACTTTCATAATATGCAAGTTATTTATGAAAATATTTAAATTTTTTTTGGTATTCTTATAAATTATTTTTTATAGTTGGACTATAATATGAGTAAGGGATTAAATAAATGTAATATATTTTATATTGTTTGGTAGTCTTCCAGACAGGGGAGTTTCGGACTTACTGCGGTAAGTCCGAGCTACGGGAACTGCGGTTCCCGTAGCTAATATATTGATTTTGAATTTATAAATTGTGTATAGAAGAAGGTGTTGATTTTATAAATAATACAATAAATAATATACTTTTAGTTGGACACCTAATTATGTGTCACCATAGTTATTATTATTGGTGACACATAATCCCCTTTTTCTCTTTATCCCTTTAGCGTATTAAAATATTTCATAAAATAGAGGAGGTCGTAATATAGAATTATTATCTAATAATGTACAATATATTAAAAATAAGGATATCAATAAATTACAAGAAATATTAAATCCACAAGAAATTGTTTTTTATACTCCTAATGAAGTTTATGAATATCTAAACAAGCAAAATCTTAAACAATTTTTAGGAGTATTAGACTATAGATTTAATTGTATTTTTCACGATGACCATAAACGAAGTGCTAGTATCTACATTAAAAATGATGTTTATTACTACAAATGTAATGATCATAAAAACTGTACTTTTGGCACAGGGGCTATTAGAAAATGCATTGAAAGATTAACAAAATGCAATAAATTAGATGGATTAGATTTTTTAAAAGAAGTTTACAAAATAAGCATTTATGAAACTCTTTATCAAAAGAAACAAAAAGATATATTAGATGAAAATATGAGATATATAATGAGTGATGAATTTAAAGAGGAATATCCTGAAATATATAAACTTACAAAAAGATATTTTCCTGAATTAATTATTATTCATGAAGTAGCTAAAATAACATTGCCACCAGAACATTATGATGAATTTGAAAATGAAGCATTATTTTATGCTAGTTTAAGATATTTAGGTAATCTTATTGGGGATAAAAAAGGGTTGTCAGGTGATCATAGAAGAATCGCTGATAGAGTAGGTCTATTTACATATTTAGGGTTATTATTCAAATTAAAAGACGAAGAAATTCCACCTAATTTATTAATAGAAGCAGAAAGAAGAAGAAATGAATTAAGAAATAAGGTTTTATCTCAAGAAGATAGGAAAGAAGGAAAAGATATTAATAGAGTTTCATTTTTCTCAATCCCCTCTTATTCAGATAATATATTGAATTTTAGCCAAGAAAAAAGTATTGAATTTAAAGAAAATCATTTTACTATGCGTGGTTGGTCTAGAGAAATGATTCAGAGAACATTAGGAAATGAAGAAGCAAATAGAGTTTATCCACAATTAAAAGGAGATCAATTGTCAGATTTAAATATTAAAACTACGAATATTATGGAAACAATATGTCTAAAAGAAATTAACGAGAAAGGATGGGTTACTGAACAAGAAATTTTAGAACAGGTTAGTTTATATTTTCAAGGACAAAAAGCGTATAAAGAGAAACAAATTAAAAAGGCTATTCCATATATATTACAAAAACATAAATTAATTAAAGTAAGATTAAATAATATAATTAAAGATAATTATTGTATTGATGTACAAGGATATCCATATATTATAATAAAGGAAGGAATTATATAAAGTGTTAATTGATATTAATAAAATTAAAGTAAATAATCGAATTAGAAAAGATTATGGAAATATAACTGAACTTGCCCAAAGCATAGAAAGATTAGGTTTAATGAACCCCCCTGTAGTTGATCCTGAATACAATCTTATAGCAGGAGAACGGAGATTGAAAGCTTGTAAGGAATTAAATATGAATCAGATTGAAGTTAATGTAATGATTATTGAAGACTATGAACAATCTTTAATGATGGAAATTGAAGAAAATGAGAATCGTAAAGAATTTACTTTTTCTGAAAGAATGAATTATGCAAAATTAATTGAAGAAGTTGAGAAATTAAAAGCAAAGGAAAACATGATTAAAGGGGGACAAGGTTTACCAACATTGGGAAGCCTTAATACAAATGAAACAGTTGCAGATAAATCAGGTTTTGGAGGAAAGGAAACATTTCGAAAAGCAAAATTTATTGCTGAAAATGCTGATGAAGAATTAATTAAAGATTTAGATGAAAAAGCTATATCTATTAATAAAGCATATCAAAAATTAAAACAGGAAAAAGATGATATTTTAAAAAGTAAAATAGAGGATAAACAAAAATATACTAATAGACTAAATGAATTAGAAAAATATAATAATCAGCTTAAAGTAAAGTCAGAATTGGATTCTAAGGATATAGCACTAAAAATTAAAAGACTAGAAGAAGATAAAGTTTTATTAGAAAGAAAAGTAAAACTAAATGAAAAGGAAGTTCAACAATATAATGAATTAAAAAAATCTATAGAGCAATTGAAACTTGAAAAAACTGATCTAAGTAGACAAATTGAAGCAGTAACTAGCATATCTGGATTAGTTATAGAAGTTGAAAATTTAATTAAGACTAAATTAGCTCCAATAAAATATAGTAAAGCAATTGTAGAACAAAAAGATGATATGATTGTGCAAAATAATTTAAAAGATATAGTCAATAGGATACAAGATTGGTGCGATGAGATGTATAGTCTAATTAATAATAATTATATTAATGTGGAGGTAATTAAATAAATGAATGATATTGTAAAATATAATACCATTATTGATGATTTAGATAAAATAAATGATGAACAATTTGAAGATATGTTTGAGATTATGTTATCTAAAAAAGTTTCTAGATTAGAAAATAGATTCAATAATGAAATAAAATTAATTAAAGATGATTTTACTAAATATAAAGAAGAAGTAAAAATTGAACTAGATGAAACAAAAAAAGATTTTGAAAGAATGAAAGAAGATAATGATAAAACATTAGAAGTAGCAATTAATGGTATCAGAGTTCAAAGTACAAAATATGGTTATATTAATCAAGGTGGTTTTGGTAGATGTTTTGGAATTTCAATTGGGGCAGTTACAGTAGGTAAATTTTTTAGAGTAGTTGGATTGGCACAAAAAAGTAAAAAAGCTACCTTACCTATGAGATTTGCTTTAATGGAAGATTATGTAATTATAAAACCAAATGAAAAATACTCTGCTTATTATTGGAATTATGAGAAATGTATAGATTATATTGATAAATGGTTAAAAAATAATGAATTGTATGAATACTTTTATGCTATAGAAAATGAAAAAGAAATGAAATATTTTATTGATAATTTATATGAAAGATATGTAGGACTTAATTAATGCAAATCTCAGTAATCCCTGAAAGAGAACTTAAATATTATCCAGAAAGTAATTTTGGCATTATAGCGTGTTCAACAGATAGTAAAGAAGTAAAATTAAATAATAAATATAATAATATTATTTTAAAAGGTAATATGCCAAAATTGAATTTAAGAAGTAAATATATAGCAGAAGTAAATGAAGTTTATGATACACAAAATAGATTAGGATATGAAGTACAATATATTCATGAAGCTATTCCTACTTCTATAGATGATGAAAAACAATATTTATCTGCCATATTAACTGATCTTCAAGTATATGAAATTTTTAAAACTTATCCAAAACAAAGTATTATTTCTTTAGTTCAAAATGATCAATTTGATTATAATAAAGTAAAAGGTATTGGATTAAGAACATATGAAATTATTAAAGATAAAATTTTAAATAATCTCCCTTTTCAAATAGCATTAGTCGAATTAAGTAAATATGGTATGAAATATAATATAATTAAAAACCTATATGATCAATATGAGCGAATGGATATTCTCTTAGAAAGAATCAAAATTAATCCTTATATTTTAGCAGATGAAGTTTCAGGTATATCTTTTGCTAAATGTGATATCTATGCTAGAAATATGGGGATAGATAAGTACTCTCCTTATCGCATTAATGCCTGTATTAAATATTTACTTAAAGAACAAGCAAATAGTAATGGGCATTCATGGATAAATAAAAAAAACATTTTAAATGATTTAGTCAATTTATTAGATATTGATAAGAAAATTATTATTAATCATTTAAATAATAAAAATGAAGAATTAAGTAAAGATATTTATTCTGATGATATAAGAATTGCATTAATGCAAAATTTTTATTATGAAAAATATATTTCTGATAAATTAATTGAATTAATATCTTTAGAAAACAACTTTTTTGTTGATGATATGGAAGATAGTATAATTAAAGTAGAAAATGAACAAGGATTTCTTTTTACTGATGAACAAAAAGATACTATAAAATTAGCTATTATTAAAAATGTATTAGTAATTAATGGTGGAGCAGGGGTTGGGAAAACAACTATTCTTAAAGGTATTTTGAGTGTTCTAGAATATTATTCATATGCTACTTGTGCTTTATCAGGAAAGGCATCACAAAGAATAGTTGAATCTACTGGATTTGAATCTCAAACTATTCATCGTTTATTAGGATATACTAGAAATAATACATGGACATATAATAAAAATCTTAAATTGCCTTATGATATTGTTATTCTTGATGAAACAAGTATGGTAGATAATGGTTTATTTTATAGATTAATTTCAGCAATTGAAAAAGGTAGTAAACTTATACTTTTGGGAGATATTGAGCAATTAGAACCAATTGGAGCAGGGTTTATATTAAAAGATTTAATTAATAGTGAGATAATACCTACAATAACTTTAACTAAAATACATAGACAAGCTGAAATGTCAGGAATATTGAGCATTGCCAATAAAGTTAGAAAAGGTTGGCAAGTTATAAATGAAGGTGATTATAATAACAAGATTTTTGGTGAACTAAAGGATTTATACTTTTATCCTTTTAGTAATTCAGAATCAGTTTATAACAAAGTAATTAATATTTGTAAAACATATAAAGGAGATATATTAGATTTTCAAGTAATTGTACCTTTAAAGAAAAGAGGTATTTTATCAGCAAATAATCTTAATAAGGTACTTCAAGATATATTTAATAGTGAAATGATAGGCGATGAACAAAGAATAATTAATGATGACATAGAAATCAGATTAAACGATAAAGTAATTCAATGTGGGAATAATTATAAGAAAAATGTATTTAATGGAACACAAGGCATTGTAGAAGATATTGATTTTTACAATAATGAATTATCAATTAATTTTATTGGATCATCTGAACTTGTAAAATATAGTTTTAAAGAATTAAAACAAATTGATTTGTCATATGCCCTTACTGTTCATCGTGATCAAGGATCAGAACAAAAAAATATAATTTTTGCAATGGACTATTCTGCTTATACTTTACTTTCTAAGCAATTAGTTTACACCGCAATTACTAGAGCACAAAAATGTGGGATTATTTGTTGTGAATTAGAAGCTTTTAGATTTGCTGTGAGTCAAAATAAAGCAAGTAAGAGAAATACTTTTTTAGCTGAGTTTTTAGAAGAATATAATGATAATAATATTTTAGAGGAGGCACATTGTAATTAAAATAGGAAATAGTGCATTAATACCAGCAGAATATATAGAATTCACAGAAACTAATTGGGATAAGATTTACGAAGATTATTCTAAAAATGTAGAAAAAACAGGAGCATTAGAGATAATTAGACGATATAAAAAATATTTACAAAAAAAGAATAGAGAAATAAAAGGAATAAGAAAATTAAATGGTAAAGAATTACAACAAAGAACAATTATTTATGAAACAGAAGAAGAGATAATAGATACTTTAAAAGCAATAGAAAAATATTTACCAAAAGAAAAAAGAATTTACTATAATATGTATCAAAGCATTAATAATAAAATGGAATTTAATTATATCCCAATAAATAACAAAAATTTAGAAACAATTATTACAAATAAAGAATATAGGAAGCAATTATATAAATTATTAGAGGAAGAATTATCTCCCCAACAATTTAAATGTATAAATTTATATTATGGAGCAGGATTTGAACGTGAATTAATAGCTCAAGAATTAAATATTAGTAAACAGGCTGTACATTCTTATCTTAAAGATGCGTATAATAAAATTATTTATTCAGAAAATATAATTTGTTTTTTAAATGATATTATTTAAGTATTGACTTTTTACATATTAATTCACCGTAAGTAATGAGGAGAAGATTAAGGAGGACAGGATAAGATATTAATAAATATAAAGAGAATATAGGTTGGACAAAAAAACAATTATTTAAACAATATAAAAAAGAAAATCCAGAATGGGATAATGATAAATGCTTAAAATATACTGAGGTTATACATCGAGAGTTAGAAAATTTAAATCAAAATATGAGATATAATGATAATAAATTTTTTAGTCATACAGTTCCATTTAGTTATTCTCCTTTTCTTGAAGAAGAATTATTTGATGATTTTAGAAAAACAGATCAATATAAACTTGATTGTGAAAATGAATTAAATAAAGAAATAATAAAAAAAGTAGTTAAACAATTAGATAAAAAGGAAGAAAGTAATAATGATAAACAAGATGAATAATTTAAACAATATAAATCCTTATGGGATAATATATAAATGTACTAATAGTATAAATAATAAAATTTATATTGGACAAACAATTAATATATTAGATCAAAGAATTATTGGACACATACATAATGCTAAATACAAGCCTAGTTATTTTCATAATGCTTTAAATAAATATGGATATAATAATTTTATTTGGGAAGTAATAGATGAAGCATTTTCAAAAGATGAATTAAATTTAAAAGAAATGAAATGGATTAAATATTATAATTCATTTGGAGAAAATGGATATAATTTAACATCTGGTGGATCTGATAGTTTTAATGTGAGTAAAAAGTTAAAAAATAAACAATCAGAGACAAGTAAACTTTATTGGGAAAATAATCTTAATAGACATAGAAATAATAATAATTGGTCAATAGATGAATTAAAAGAATTATATAAATTAGAAAACCCTGATTGGAATGAAAATAAATGTATGAAAAAAGCTGAAATGATATTCGCAGAAATGCGTAATTTAAATAATAATCAATATTATAATGCTACAAAATATCATAGTCATACTATTCCATTTAGTTTTTCTGAAATGTTAGAAGATGAAGATTTTGAAGGATTTAAAAAATCAGATATTTATAATAATTTAATTAAATCTGAAAAAACATTTAGAAATATAGATTTAATAATACATGAAATTAATAGTGATGATTTAGATTATTTATTAGATGAATTTTATGACAATGAAGAAGAGGTGGACTAGAAAGATGATTGCAAAAGTTGTAAGTGTAGATATAGACAATAAATTTATATTTGAGGGTAATACATATAAGATTTGTGATAGCGTTACAAGATATAGAGTTACTGATATTCCAGAAAGAAATAATGCAGAAATGGATGTAATTTTAGTTGTCACAGATAGAGATAAGATTTGGTTTTTGGATGAAAACATGGATAAGATAAAGAATAAATTTATTACAAAATTGGATTAATTGTAAATATACAATATAATGGATGTGATTGATTGAAATTTTCAGGTATTAAAGAGGTTAAATTTAATTCAGATGAAGAACTCGCTAATTTTTATGAACATAATATAATTGATCAAGAATTATTAGTTAATCAATATTTATTAATCAAAGATAAAAATAATAATTATATTGATAGATTTAGATGGGATAGTAAAAAATTAATTCATTTTAATAATAAAACTATTGATAACTCTAATATTAAAAAATTGAAACCAAGAAATTATAAACAACAATGTTGTTTTGATCTTTTACAGAATGATAATATTCCTGTTAAATTAATTACAGGGGTTATGGGAAGCGGGAAAACTTTTTTAACTTTGCATCACGCATTAGATAAGCTTGAAAATAGTAAAACATTTAAAAAAATTGTTTATATTAGAAACAATATAGATGTAAAAGATACAAATAGTTTAGGTGCTTTACCTAATGGTATGAAAGAAAAATTATTGCCATATATAATGCCTATTGCAGACTGTATAGGTAATATGGTTGGATTAGAAATGCTTGAAAAACAAGAAAAAATTGAATATGTACATCTTGGGTTTGTAAGAGGTAGAAATTTATCTGAATCCATAATTATTGTTTCAGAATCACAAAGTTTAACTAGAGAACATATTGCTTTATTACTTGGTAGGGTTGGTGATAATTCAATAATTATTTTTGAAGGTGATTTAACTCAGATAGACAAAAAGGTTTTCGAAGAGAATAATGGTATACGTGCTTTAGAAGAAGTACTTAGTGGAAATGAATTGTTTGGATGGGTACATTTAGATAAGACTGAAAGATCAAAAGTGGCTGAATTAAGTAGTTTATTTTAACTAATCCCTTCCCTATTTGGGACTTAGATTATAAAGATTATATAAAGGAGTGTGATATTATCACGAAGACGTAAATAAAGGAGAGTTGTAAAGTTGGAAAGTAAAATTGATGAAGAATTATTAGCATTAATAACAAATGAAATTGGTGAACAGGTTTTAAAGAAGACAAAGAAAAATATAAGCTCTATTATTGAAAGTTTATACATGAAATCTGAAGTACAAAATGTATTAAAAAAACTTTCTAAAAATGAACTTCACGATTTATATGAACGAATCGCAGAAATTATTAAGAATCATGCAGACGATAAAGGTTTATATGATTCTATTTTAAAAGAGTTAGAAAAAAAGTCAAAGAGTAAATATTGAATTTAGGTTAGTAAAGTAAAATAATTTATAAGATTAAAGGAGATTGAAAGTGTATGAATAAAGTTGAATTTGTAAAAGTATTAGGAGAAGAATTAGGATTTACAGGAGTAGAAACAAAGAGAGTATTAGATATATTAAACGAAGTAGTTGAGAAACTTCTAAAAGATGGAGAATGTATTTCTCTAGGTTTTGGTACTCTTAAAATGAAGGATGTTGCGCCTAAAGCAGAACGTGAAGGTAGGAATCCTGCCACTGGAGACAAGGTTATAATCCCTGCGAAACCTGCTTGTATTAAACCTGTATGTAAATTGAAAAATAGTTTTGTTGATAGATTAACGGAGGCAGTTTAATTAATGGCAAAACAGAAATTCGAAATTGTACACAAGGATGAGACAATATTAAAAGCTATAGGTATATTTAATGTAAATGATTTTACTTTAACTGTTCAGGATGAGATTATTGATTTAAAAAAGCAATTAATTCTTTTTAATGAGAAAGAAGTAAAATTTAATATAACATTTGGAAATAATGAAGAATAATAATTAATATTACAATTTTATAAACAAGAGGCATCGGCATATAAGTGGAAGCCAATATTCTTGTTATTTAAAAGAGTCTTGTGGAACGTGACCTATCAGCATGTATCCGTAAGACTCTAATAAATTGTGCACCAGTAGCTCAATTGGTAGAGCAATTATAAACCGTATTATTTTTATTATAATATAATACGCTAGTGGAAAATAGTTATTCCTTTAATAAAAAGGAGATTGCATTTTTATGCGATCTTCTTTTTATATTTAAGGAGTTGATGTTATTTGGGAATAAGTAAATCTGAAGCAGGTTATTTAGGATATTTAAAAGCAAAACCAATAATTGAAGAAGCACAAAGAAAAAAGATAGAATTATATGATCAAAATCCTACTAAATGTTTATTATGTGACGCACCTTTCCCTTATGAAAAACGGCATAATAAATTTTGTTCACATAAATGTGCGGCTATTTATAATAATGGTAAAAGAAAAGAAAGTGATTATTATGAGATTAAATATTGTCCTGTTTGTGGCAAAAAATTAACTTGGAAAATGAGAAATTATTGTTCTAATGAATGTAGATTAATTGATTATTGGGATAATGAAATAAAAAGTTTAATAGATGGAAGTTATAAAAGAGATTCTCAGGCATTGCGTAGTTGTTTAATAAAATATTTCAAGAATACATGTACTTGTTGCGGTAATAAAGAATGGATGGGTGAAGATATTCCACTTGAAGTACATCATAAAGATGGTAATAGTGAAAATAATATATTGACTAATTTGGAATTATTGTGTCCAAATTGCCATGCTTTGACTGATACATATAAAGGAAAGAATGTTGGCAATGGAAGATATAAAAGAAGAGAAAGATATGCTGAAGGTAAATCTTATTAAATATTAATATAATAACAATAATTATTTAAATTATTAAGGAGGAACTTTCTTGGATGGGTGTTTCAAAAAAGAAACTGAAAGTGATTTCGAATATATAGTACGTTTATTTGAAGGAAAATCAAATGGCATTTATGATATAGATTATTGTGAATTATTTAGATTAGCATTTGGGGTTGAATTAGCTTCAGATGAAGCTAGAAAAAGAAATTATGGGATTAAAATGCTTCTTCCTTATCTAGATAAAGAAAAATTTAAAAATATAACTTCTGATGAAATATTAACAGAATTAGAATTGAAAAGAATAGAAGTTCAAAAAGAAAAAGAAAAAAATAGGACAATTAAAATAGAGTTAAATAAACTTATACGTCAAGATGCAAGATTTGAAATGTTTTTAGACGAAATTAGAAATAGTATTGAGTCTACTGAATCCCCTATTTTCAATGAATATATTTGTGATAATGGTGAAAAAATTGGTATTTTAGGTATCGCAGATATCCATTATGGTAAGATATTTAACTCTATAAATAATTCATATTCTATGGACATTTGTTATCAAAGAATGTATCAACTACTATCAGAAACAATTGATTGGATTAAAGATAGAAATATATCTTATCTTCATGTAATAAATAACGGTGATAGTTGCGAAGGAATTTTAAGAATTAGTCAATTAAGAGTTTTAGAAACAGGCGTAATTGATAGTGTAATTGAGTTTAGTAAAATGATGGCAGAATGGTTAAATCAATTATCTAAATATATACCTCTCACCTATCATCATATAATTAGTGCTAATCATACTGAAGTTAGATTTTTAAATGTTTCTCATGGACAATTTCCAGACGAAGATCTAGAAAAAGTAATTATACATATGATTTCAGGTATTCTTAAAGATAATTCAAGAATAAATATTCCTATTTATAAAAATGATTATGCTTATTTTAATATAAATAGTAAAAATATATTTATTGCACATGGGCATCAATTTAGAGGAAAGAAAGTTGCAGATATAATTAAAGAATTACAAATGCTTTATGGAATTATAATTGATATTTTGATTTTGGCACATCTGCATCATGAAGAAATTATTACTGTTGGTGAAAATTTAAATGGAAATATTAAAGTTATTTTACTCCCTTCAATTATGGGAAGTGATAATTTTTCTGATACACTTTTCACTGGAAGCAAAAGTGGAGCTACATTGATTGAGTTTAATAGTTATAAAAAGGGATTAACTACTACAGAAGTAATATTGAATTAGGAGTGAAAGATTAATTAATGTTTTTCAAACAAGAAGATGAAAGTAATGACTGTGAGATTTGTCCATTCGTTTTAGATTGTGAAAACTCAAAAGCAAATGAATGTATTTTAGAAGATATAAGAGTGAGAGATAAAGTTGGTAAAAGATTAAATAAGAAAAAAGAACGAAAGAAACTAGGAATGAAAAAATTTCATGAGTTTGATGAGTAATGAGATATTAATTACATATTTAAAGGAGGGTTTATTGTTTTGAAATTTGAAATTAAAGAAGATATAGTTGATGGGGATTACGTAAGAAAATTTTATGTTTCAGGTAAAGAAGTTGATCAAAGAATATATGATTCTATGTTTGAGGAACAGATGAGTAAAATTGATAAAAATAAAGTTCCAAAAAGGGATCAAATTCAAAATAATAAATCTTCTTTTTTATCTAAGGGGAATATTGAATTTGGTGGGTTGAAGGATAGATGTGAAGCAGACGAAGATAATTGTGAAGAAGATGAACCTTGCTTCTTTTGTATGTGTAGAGAATTAATTGAAGATATGATGGATTGTGATATTGAAGAAGCTGTAGAGATGCTGGCTTCTTTTGTGAATGAGTGTGAAGTAGAAGCATATATGAATGGCGTAGAAGAAGGGATAGAGTCAGGAACTAAGGCTGTGTTAAAGCATTTTACAGAAGAGTTCAACGCAATTATTTATAACGATATGTCTATTCAAGTGATTTGTAGAGATAATGAGGAAGAATATATTGATTAAATTATTAAGATAAAATTTGAATTTCATTGGGTTGATAGTTCATCATATTAATAATTTAATATGTTCGTGAACCAACGATAAATTTATAAAAAATGAAGAGGCAGATAGGAGTCATGACCTATCTAAAGTTGACAATTCCCTCTCGATTGTCAAGCCTCTTCTTTTTATTGGAATTTTTTAGAGAGGTTATGATAAATTTAAAAATTTGAGAGGATGTATGAATGATGTTGGTTACAAGAAAAGTTGAAATAGAATTAAAAAATCGTGTTAAATACTATGAACAAAAAGGTTATATTATACCGAAAATAAAAAATAGTCAAGGTAGATTAGTTATGGTTCCAAATACTAAAATTCAAGTAGATATTTCTGATATTCCATTAAATAGTCATATTGATGTTATGATGTCTTGTGATCTATGTGGGAATTTAAAAACTATCCCTTATAGAGAATATATTAAAAATTATAAAAATAAAACTTATATATGTAAAGAATGTAATCATGAATTAAAATTTGAAGAAGGTAAAAGGAAATTCAAAGAATTAAACTATGAATTATTATCAAATATAAATGATTATGAAAATTGTTTTAGTTCTTTAAAATATATTTGTAAAAAACATTACGAAAAAGGAATAAAAACTATAACTTTAGCTCAAATAAATAAAGGTTCTGGTTGCAAAGAATGTGGAGTTGAATCAGCATCTATCAAAAATAGAAAACCATTTAAAGAAACTATAAATATGTTTAAAGATAAAGGTTTAATATTACTTACAAAGGAAGACGAATATGTAAATGGAGATCAATTATTAGAATTTATTTGTGAAAAACATATGGATATTGGGATTCAAACTATAAGACCTAGGGCTATATATGATAATCAAGGATGTAAATATTGTGGATATGAAAAAATATCAGAAGATTTAAGATTAGATTATACTTTTGTTAAAAATAAATTTTTAGAAAAAAATCTTATTTTATTAACTGATGAACATATTCATACAGATATATTAGTTCCTTATATTTGCAATATACATAATCATGAAATTAAATATATTAGACCTCGTGCAGTTATTAATGAAGGGCAGGGATGTCCTGAATGTGGATTAGAAAGAAGAAGCGGAGAAAATTCTCATCTTTGGAAAGGTGGAATTTCTAATTTAACTGACTATATGAGAAATAAATTAAATAAATGGAAATTTGATTCGTTAAAATTTTATGATTTTAAATGTTGTATAACTGGATTAAATGATGCTACTTTAGTTGTACATCATTTATATTCATATACTAAAATATTACAAGAAACATTATTAATATTAAATATAGATTTAAGAGGAGATATTAGCAATTATTCAGAACAAGAATTAGAATTAATTAGTAACAAATTTGTAGAATTAAACTATCAAAAAGGATTGGGTAAACCAATGTTAAAAGTTTTACATGATCTTTTTCACTCCCAAAATGGGAAAATGATAATTGATAATGGTGAATTTGAAGAATTTAAGATAAATTATAATAATGGACTTTATAATAATATAATAAATAAGGTGATTTAATGGCAGAAAACTTAACAAAGAAATGTATACAATGTGGTAAAAAGAAACCTACAAAATCTTACATTGTTAATAATAATCAAAATGACAATCTCGATCCATTCTGTACAGATTGTCGTAAAGTAATAGTTGTTGATGAAGATAGTTTGAAAGATTATTGTTCTCAATCAGATAGAGGTTGGAATCAAGAATTATTTAAAAAGGCATTAGAAGATTGTGAAAAGAAATTAATTAAACAAGGTAAAGATAAAGAAATTGAGAATTTTGATGATTTATTATTGAAGAGTTCTATTAATTATTACTTTTCGAAGATGAATCTTCCTCAAAATGAAAATAACAGTGTTAAAATAACAAAAACTCCTACTAAAAAATCCAAAAATAAAATAGATGAAGAATTAATTATAAAATGGGGTAAATGGAATGATTTAAATGATTACTTAATTCTTGAAGATTTTTGTGCAAGAATGCAACAATATAATAGAATAGAAACTCCTCAAGATGAATTTTATTTAAAAAAACTTGCAGTTATTTCTTTAAAAATGGATAAGGAATTAGAAAAAGGTTCTTATAATGCTGTAAAACAATTAGGTGATTTATTTTCTAAATATATGGCAGACAGTAAGTTTCGTGCTTCTGATTTATCTGATGCAAGTAAAACAGGTGGGTTAAGAACGTTTAGTCAAATATATACGGAAGTTGAAAAAGATGGTTTTATTCCTCCTTGGGAAGAATATCGTAAAATAAAAGGATTAACTCAAGATATAGTTGATAAATCTATAATGCATATTCTTAATTACACTTTAAAACTTAATAAAATACCTCAAATGATAGAACCACCTAATGATACACCTAAAATAGAGGATGATTTATATGACTAGTCATAATAATTTTAGTATTAAAAGTAGACAAGAATTAGAAAGTATGGGTAATTTATTTAATTCCCCTCATTTAATTGATAAAGTTTCTTATAATGATATGAAATTGAAATCTTTTGAATTACAAAAAGATAAATGGCGAGAAATGTGTTCTTATTTTCGCTACTATCCTTGACAAATTTATTGATTTTATAAAGCCTTATGATTGTAAAATTGAATTATTTTATTATCAAAGAATTTATCTTAGAATTATGATGAGGTATAAAAAGGTTTTTTTAACTGCAACTAGAGGAACTTCAAAAAGCTTTCTTGAAAATCTTGCTTTTGTTTTGCGCTGTATTATGTATCCAAATACACATTTATTTGTAACAGCACCAGGGAAAGAACAAGCTGCTAAAATTAGTCAGGATTGTTTATCAGATATTTTCACTTATTATCCTTTATTAAGAAATGAAGTTAAGAAATATATTGATAATACTGATTATACTAAATTAATCTTTTTTAATAGTTCACGCTATGATGTGGTTCAATTAAGAGATAGTACACGAGGCGGTAGACGTAATGGTGGGGCAATTGAAGAAATTTCAGATAAGAAATTTGATGGAGATAAGCTTCATTCTGTTGTAATTCCTCTTATGGCAAATGATAGAATTGCTGAGTGTGGTGGAATAGATCCTAATGAACTTCATAAAAGCCAATTATATATCACTACTGCTGGAACTCAACAGCAGTTTTCTTTTGAAAAAATGAAAGAAATATATGGAGAAATGCTTGAAGGTAAATCTGCATTTGCTATTGGTAATGGATATGAATTACCTTGTATGTTTGGGCAATTAGATATTGATTTTGTTGAAGAATTAAGAGAATCCCCAACTTTTTCTATTTTAGATTTTATGAGGGAATATGAAAGCATTTGGTCAGGATCGTCATCTGATAATTTAGTATCAGAAGATAAATTAAATAAATGTAGAGATTTAGGTATTGCTGAATGGGAACATTGCGGAGATAAAAATGTAATGTATAGTTTAGCTTATGATGTTTCAAGAAATGAAGGGGATGCAAATGCATTATCTTGTCTTTCAGTAATAAAACTTACTCCTAGAGATAATGGAGATTATAAAAAAGAGTTAGTTAATATATTTTCAATGGAAGGTACTCATGACTTAATTCAAGCTAAATTTTTAAAGCAAAAAGTAAATGAATATAAAGCTATTATATTAATCGTGGATTCGAATGGGTTAGGTTCAGGTGTGACGGATATGCTTGTTCTTGATTTAAATGATGGAAATCCACCTTATTCAGTGGTTAATGATGAAAGATATGATAAATATAAAACAGATAATAGTATTCCTATGGTTTTTGCTTTGAAATCACAAAATAAGGAAACAAGAGAAGGAGATATGATTAATAATTTTATGAAAGTTTTTAATCGTATGGATATTCATTTATTAAAGAGTGCTCATGAAGGTATCAAAGAATTAGAAAAAAAATATAAAAGAAAAATTAAAGAAGACGAAGAACGAATTGAATTAGAAATACCTTATTTATTAACTAATGTTTTAGGCGAAGAAATATTAAATTTAAGATATAGACAAAATGGGAATAATACTAAAGTTGATCAGATAACTAAACGTATTAGAAAAGATAAATTTAGTTCTCTTATGTATAATTTATATTGGATTTATACAGAGGAACAAAATAATAAAATTTATAATAATAATTCAGATTACGATTTTGTTTTTACTTATTCATAAACTACTACTATATTAAAATAATATATTCTTAATTTATATATCCTCAAAAGAAAGGAGGTCTACCTTTACCTTGACAAAAAAATCAAATACTCAATCAGAAAATAATTCTAATTCCCTCTCCCCTCCCCTGTCAGAATCAATTGAAACTTCTCATGCTGTTGAATTAAATTCTCTTAATACTTCTACATATTTTTTTCAAGAAGCATTAACATCAGGGATAAGTATTGAAAGATTACGTTTATATACAAAATTTCCAATGAAATATAATACACAAATTCGTCAATTATCTAGAGAAGCTTATAATTCATCAGGGATGTATAGCAATTGTATAGATTATTTAACATCTATTCCCACTTTAGATTTTATTGCTACTTCAGATGATGATAGTAAAGAAGGAGATTTAAAATGTAAAAATTTCAGAGCTATTTTGAAAAAAATAAATCATAAATTAACCACAAGAGATATTTTAATGAGTTGTTTTATAGATGGTATGTATGTGGCTATTTTCAGGAAAAGTTCTGCAAATAATAAAAATGTTCAATTACAACAAGGATTTGTTGATTCTTTGCCTTATCTTGAAGGTTTAAGTTTAGATGATAATATTCAAATTCAACCTTTAGATTTAGATTACTGTAAATTTATTGGATTTCAAAATAACCAACAAATTGTAGCTTTTAATTTAATATATTTTGATCAATTTAAACATGGTGGTTTATTGCATGAAATTAAGAATTATCCACAAGAATTTATTCAGGCATATCTTTCGTATAAAAAAGATTCTTCCAAACAATGGTTTACTTTAGATCCTAAAACTACAATTGCATTAAAATTTAAAGCTAACGTTAAAGAACCATATGGTCGTTGTCTTGGATTATCTGCCCTTTTCGATATTAGATTTGCAGACGATTACTATATGTCTCAAATTAATACAATAAATGATTTAGCTAGTACTATATATTCTCTTATTTTACCAGAAGGTGAAAAAAAAGGTTCTTGTTCACTTAATAAGACTCAACAAGAAAATCTTGTATCTGCATTTGAAGGTTGTGTATCAAAAAATACTAATTATCAAAGTGGAGGATCAAAAGTAAGTAAAATTACTCTTGCTCCTGGTTCAAAAATAGAAAGAATGACTAAAGATGCTACTTTACTTAAAGATACTTTAAGTGATGAAAATATTAAAAAAATATCTACTAATTTAGGTTTTGCTTCTGCCGCATTAAATGCTCAAGGAGAAGGTGGAGCTTCTTATTCAACATTAGCTGTAAATATAAATTTAGTATTAACTCAAGTATTTGCTTTAGTTGAACAGATTGCTCATGAATATACAAGAGTTTTAAATGTTTCAGATGATAATGAACCAGTTAATATTAATTATTTAAGGACTTCTATTATTAATCAAAATGAAAGTTATACAAGAGCTAGGGAATTATATACCTTGGCTGGAGGAACAAATACTCATATGATTGCGGAAGCAGGATATGATGTAGATGATTATATAGCTATTAAGAAAATGGAAAAAAGAAATAATTATTCAGATTTATTTAAGCCAAATGAAACATCATTTACTATTAGTGATAATGGCGATAATTCTAATGGTAAGCCAGAAGATAATACAACTAAAAATGAAAATACATTAAAATCTAAATCTAATGGAAGTAATAAAATTCCAAAGCCTAGTAATAAAAAATAATAAGTAATAAATATTGTTTTAAAAAGATAGGAATTAATTAGAAGTCGACGTTTAATTAATTCCGATAAGAGGTGTTCCTTTCACACCTCTTCTTTTTATGTTCATTTTTAGAAATTTGAAAGGATAGATTAGATGTTCATTTGAAAGGAATGATAAAATTTTGAGTAAAAAAATTGAATTTAGTGTAATACAGAAAAAGTTTGAAGATATGAATTATTTATTATTGAGCAATATATATGATAATAACCAAACATTATTAGAATATATTTGCTTAAAACATAAAGACAAAGAAGTTCAAACAACTACTTGGAATAGAATTCAACAAAATCAAGGATGTAAATACTGTGGTTTTGAAAAAATATCCAAAAATAAAACTACTCCTTATGAAGATATCAAAAAGGAATTATTATCATATAATTTAATTTTAATAACCAAAAAGGATGAATATATTAATGCTGAACATAAACTTAAAGTAAGAAATTTTGATGGTTATTATTTGTCTATTAAATTTCGTAGTTTAAGACATTTTAAACCTAATGTTTTTGATAAAAGTAATCCTTATACAATTGAAAATATTAAAATTTGGTTAATTAAAAATAATATTGATTTAATATTAAAATCAAATAATTTTATTGGAGCAAGTAAAAAATTGATTTGGATATGTAAAAAACATGGAGAATTCAAATCTTCTTGGAATTCTATGAGTAGTTCAGGTTATTTATCAGAAGGAAAAGGGTGTCCAGAATGTGCTAAAGAATATAAATCACAATTATTTAGAAAACCTATTAGTGAAGTTAAAAAACAAATTAATATAAAAGGTAATGGAGAATATGAATTGCTAGAACATAATTATTTAAATGCATATACTCCTATAAATATTAAACATTTAAAATGTGGTCATATTTATCCTATTACTATGACTAGTTTTCTTAGGGGTAGTAGGTGTCCAAAATGTAATGAATCAAAAGGTGAAAATATAATTAGGTGTTTCTGTGAAAATAACAATATATTTTTTAGTACTCAATATAAATTTCCTAATTTAGTTTCTGACTTAGGAAATTGTTTACGATTTGATTTTGCAATATTTGAAGATATTAATAAATCTAAATTAAAATTACTTATTGAATACGATGGGATTTTTCATTACAAAAAAGTTTATGATCAAGATGGATTTGAATTAATTCAATATCACGATAAATTAAAAAATCAATATTGTAAAAATAATAAAATACCTTTATTAAGGATTCCTTATTGGGAATTTGATAATGTCGAGAACATACTAACCTATTATCTATTGAAAGGTGGTGAAAATAACGAAAAACTCTATTATTGAAATTTCAAAAAAAACAGGGCAAGCAGGTCGTGTTCAGGCAAAATTTTTACTTCATGAGATATACTCAGATATTAATTCTTATAATGGTAATGGAATACATTGGGATATGCAATATACAAAAGATAATATGGATTCAGTAATTGGAGCACCAGTAGTGGCTCAATTTTTAGATGATGATAAAACTACACCTTTTGGAAGTCACGGAGATATGATTGTTGAAGAAAATAAGGTTTATTTTGAAGATAGTCTAGTGGTTGGCTCTTTTGCTGATGTAGAAATAGTAGAGAATATCGAAATAAATAATAAAACTATAGATGGTTTGGTAGGTACTGCTGTACTCTATGAGCAACGATTTCCATATCTTATTGATTATTTACGAGATAATTATGATGCTGGTAATAATATTGAAGGTTCTATAGAAATATGTGCTGATAAATCAAAAGGTAATAATAAGATTGTTTATGATGGAGGATGGAAAGAAAAGGGGCGTATTCCGCAAGTTTATCAATACTCAGGACATGCTCTCGTTATTGGTGAACTTGCGGCGGATCAAAATGCCCTTTTATTAGAACTTAATATTCAAAGAAAAGAGGTGAATAATTTGTCTAAATCTACTCAGATCGAGCTGAATGAATTATCTTATGACGATATATCAATTCTTATTGAAAGAGCATTCAATCGAAAAATAAGTGAAGATGCTAATTTCAATGATACATATTTTTATATTCATAAATTTTATCCAACTAATTCTACATTTGTTATGAAAAGTTGT
>Ga0172381_10001883_pt1 | contig 23986 bp, 22 predicted proteins | sample Leawel6488metaG_FD_119754 | JGI IMG/M metagenome (GOLD analysis project Ga0172381, IMG submission 119754) | Leachate microbial communities from a municipal landfill in Southern Ontario, Canada - Leachate well 64-88 metaG | ecosystem: Engineered > Solid waste > Landfill > Unclassified | place... | reverse complement strand
TCGTCTCCAACTCCTAAACTGCTTTTTTCGGCCTGAACGTCCAAAGAGGTGTCTGTCGTGGGTTTTACGTTAACCTGGCCTTCGCCATAAACGTAAATATTATAAATAGAGTTGACTAGGTTCCCCCTCTTGTCTTTAGTCGAAACTTCGGATTCATACTCTCCTTCTTTTACTATTTTCAATTCCTGGCTATGATTTCCTTTGCCATCAGTATTAAAATTGTATTTTTCAACCAATTCTCTTTTCTTTTCCCATGTGTAAGAATAGCCGCCCGTAGCTTCCTGTCTCTTTGAATAAATCCAGTCAACCTTATATAAAGATAAAGTTATATCATTAACTTTTATTTCCTTTCCCTGATCATCAACCGATTTTGTCTTGATATTAAAGCTCTCGTTTTTGCTGAAAAATGATTTGTCGGAGCTTTGCCCCAGATAAAATTCTCCCTGGTGGAGAATGAGGGATTTTTGCTCAGAAATGCTTTGGCCCTGCCGATTCGTTATGGTGACATCAAAAATAATAATTTTACTTTTTCTGTCCTCAGAATTTTTAAATAATTTATCCAAATCTAATTCCTGAGAAATTTTTGCCTTGCCGTCTTGAGATAAAGAAGTTTTCCCCCTTAAAATGAATTTTTCACCAAAAGGATGCGGTGCCCAATAATACCACCCTAATCCGAAATTAAAATAACTGTCCGAATATCTGTCAAAATAATAATCTTGGCTGGAAATAGTATAGCTCACTTCGCCTCCCTCGAGAGGAACGCCAAAATAGTAATTAGCGTCTACGTCCAAATTAACCGTATCCTTTGAAACATACTCCTCTTTGTCGTTTTTTAAACTGACCTCAAAAGCCGCAGGTACATATTCTTGGACATCAAAATAGCTGCAATTATATTCCTCAACACAAAACCTGTAGTTCCCAAGGGGAGCTGCCTGTTCCAGAATAATATTTGCATTAAATGTGCCAAAATCACTCACATTCAGATCTTGGTTAAATACCTCTGCATTTTTTGAGTTATAGACTGTAAGATTTATTTTTTTGCCCTGATATATTTCGTAATTGCCGTCGTATCCTATTCTGTAAATTCCTTTCATATTCACCTCCTGGCCTGGTCTGTATATGGGTTTATCCGTATATAAATAAATACTTTTTGCCGAGTAAGCTCGTGATGTCCAATTTAGACTACTATCCCAGTTTGGGATAACTGTACTGTCGTTACCGTAAGTCACTATAGCTCCTCTCAAGTCGGCAACAACGTTATTTAAAGCGATTCCTTGATTATTCGTTAATGAATAATTTGAAAAATTTAAATTCCCCCCGCTATAAAGGCTTACCTTCGCTCCTATAATAGGCTCTGAGCCCGACATATTCGTCACCCAATAAAGATTTCTAAGCCCCTGAAGTTGTTCCTGGGTTAGAATCAAACCCGAACCGTATGAGTAGGTTTCTGGCTGAATGATTTTCTGCGCCACAGCAAGATTAGTTATCGTTAAATAACTTCTTGTATAAATCTGCTGATAACTTCGCGCGTTCGTGCTCCAATTATAATAATCCTGAGAATAGCCCGGGTTAGTAATAGTTAGAATATAATTACCCAATGGATCGTCAAAATAATCTTTAATATCAATATTGAAACGATTGGTAATCCAATATTTTTTAGGTAAGTCAACCCTGTCTTTAACTACCTGCTGGCAGGCAATACCCGAGGAGCTCTCGTTCCAATTCGGTTTATCATTAAGATAAGAGAGAAATACTAAAGGTGTCACCTTGCATATTTCAACATTTATATATTCCATATTTTTTGCTCCAAAACCTAATTTAGTTTTTGATGGAATAGAAACGTTATAATCCGATTGAAATTGATAAAAATATAAACTTTCTGAAGGCAAGGGGCCCGTGACAAAACTGAAAGAATAATTGTCTTTTTGCCCGAAAACATCCTCCAAATTTAATTGCAAGGAATAGTTTCTTTCTGGCATCAACCCGTAGCTGACCCGAGTATGAAATTCCCCTACGATACATTTCTCATATAGAGAAAGATATTCAACCCTGTAGGAATTGGCCCAGTAGTTCACTTCATAGTCTAAGTCAGCATTAATATATTTTTTGAAATCTTCACTTGCTGGCGTTAAAACCGGAGAATTCGAACAAATTATTAATTCAGTCAAAGAGGCTCCGCTGTAATTATTACCAGGAAAAGTACTGCTGATCTTAAACTGCGGATAAGCCGAGACCTGTTTTTTTATAACTTCTTTGTTGATAGTTAAGCCCTCTGTATTTATTATTTTCTCAAAATTAACATCGAAATTTTCTCCCAAATTTATTTCGTCGGTTTTAAAAGTAAGATATATTTTTTTCTTGTCGGTAGTTTTATCACAAGAAGTCAAAGACAAATTTTCGTCTATGCATTTCTCCCCGTATCCCATATCCTTCAATTTTGAGGAAGTTATTTTAGACTGATCTAAATTAATATCTTCGTAAAACTGGACCCAGAGCTTTCCTTCGGGATCAAAGAAATTTTGGCTGGCATAATTTGTTTTTTGAGACTCGGCGGTAATATTACTGATAATCTCCGGAACATAAATATTGGTTTGACGGCTCTCATTCAATATAATATCTCCTTCTTCGGGATAAGCCTTATTTATTGAAAGAGAATAATTACTATTGAAATCCCACAATTTTTCCCTGCCAAACCTATCTTTTTTATTATAGACATAAATTATCGATTTATCTGTTTCTCCTGATGTTTGTTCTTGTGGAAAAAGATTAAAACCAATCTTGGCTAAAAAGTTATCTACCTTGCTGAGAACCCCGTAAGTATCTGCTTTAAAACCCAGCGCATTATCTTTAGTCCCCTTTTCCCCATATTCGGCAACAAAAGATATCTCTTTGCCCGAGCCGTCTTTCAAAGATATTTCATTTTTTGTTTTTTCTAAATCAACCGGTTCGTTAAAATAAATGGAAATCGGCTGATTATAAATAGTTTGGCTATAACTTAACTCAAAATACTTTAAAACTCTTGTAATGAATTTTGATTCGGTCCCTTTCACTTCCAAACCGTCCGTAGAAACTAAACCAGATTTTATTTTTACCGTATAGTTTGAAGATCTAACTAATCGTTCTGTGGGGATAAACTGGAGATTACGCGTGCTTATCCATTTAAAGCGACCTTCTGTTTTTGGGCTTATCTCAACCGGAACGTCTCTTTCTTCTAAATATCCTAAAGTGGTTAGGGGAACCATCGGCCTATTAAAAACAATTGTTATTTCCGAATTTTCCGGAGACTCAGACCCCTCTTTCGGGAATACCGCAATAATTTGAGGATCCTCCACGGCCTGAAAATCGCTTTTAATCTCACCTCCGTCGGGAGTTGTTAAAACTGCAAGATAGTAGTTGTTTAGTTCTAGCTTTTCGTCTGGCTTAAAATAAAGAATGCTTTCATCGGCTAATACAGTCCAAAAACCTCCTTCTTCCTCCGCCCATTGCCCTTTTATTTCAGGAGTAAATTTAACATTATTTTTAACAGATTCTTTATCAATTTTTGGCGGGAGGTAAATACGAATCATCGCTGACTGAGATATTTTTTCCGGCGTTAACCTATAGGTCTCTGTATATACGCCTTTTTGACCTTTTAAGTTTAAACTGTTCCAAAAATAAAAACCGAGACCTATAATTCCTAATGATAATACTAGGATAATTAAATTTCTCGGTGTTAAAAATTTCTTTGACTGCGCAACCCGCCCTTGGTTACTAGCCGATTTTTGCTCGACGTTTGTCTGATTAAAAAACTGTTGATTTGTTGTTTCTTCCATATTTTTTTACCTGAGGTATTTTGCTTTAGCTACATTGTGTTCTTCCAATGTTCTGCTAAAGACAGTTTTGCCTTCAGGCGTTGATAAATAATATAAATAATCGCTTTTTTCAGGATATAACGCCGCCTGGATACTATCAAGACCTGGATTAGATATAGGACCGGCAGGCAAATCCCGATTCAGATAAGTATTATAAGGAGAGACGACTCTCGTGTCTTCAAAAGAATATATCCATTTATCAACCCCGAGAGCATACGCAATAGTGGCGCAGGATTGCAAAGGAATCCCTAATTTGATTCTTTTCCAAAAAACGCCAGAAACTAGTTTTTTATCCTCTAAAGTTTGAACCTCTTTTTCGATCAAAGAAGCCATTATCACAACATCAAAAATATTCTTATCTTGTTTTTTAATTTCTTCTTTTAACTCAGGTGTTAGTTTTTTATCAAAATTATTTAGAAAAACTCCGATTATTTCTTTCTCCGTTTTATTTGCCTCGAAATAATAAGTGTCGGGGAATAAATATCCCTCCAAAGAAGCGCTATCCGGAGCGTCTTTCAAAAAAACAAATTTATCTTTAAAATCTTCCAATCTAAACTTTCCAAAATTTATATTCTCTTGGGCTAATTCTGATTCGTTCAGTCTTTTTTCAACGTCTTTTAAATTAAAGCCTTCAGGAAAAGTTATTTTAATCCTATACGTGTCCCCTTCTATTATCTTATCGGCGATATTTAAAAAATTATCTTCCCGAGAAATAAGATAATCACCAGTTTTTAAACTACCGGCTTTCCCTGAAATTAAAACATAAAAATAAAAAGGGTATCTGCTGTTTAAAAATTTCTGAACTGTTAAATTTTTGCCGATTTGGCTTAAAGATTGGCCTGACTCCACTTTAAAAAAACTGGCCGAGCTAGCCGGCCTGCCGGTGATATACAGAAAAAAAACCAGGATAAAAATAAACGAAGAAAATAGTATTGAATAAAGTTTTTTGGTCATTTTGTTATTAATGGAACAAAAGTAAATCCTTTATATTCTGTTTCTTTAAAAACAGTATCAGGTTTTTTAATAATAAGGAAAATTGAATTATTCGCAGGGGCGACTATCCTCCCCTCTTCTTTCAATTGATTTTTCCAAATGTCAGGAATTTTTCTGGCAGAAGCCGAGGCTAAAATTTTATCGTAAGGTGCGTATTTTGAATATCCTTTTGAAGCATCTGCACATATAAATTCTGCTACCCCCTCCTGAACGAAACCATATTTAACGACATTTCTCTCTCCAAAGTCTTTTAATTCTGGAACGACCTCTAGGGAAAATACTTTTCCTTCTTTGCCGACGATTTCGGCCAACAGAGCCGTTGTCCAACCAGATCCAGACCCTATATCTAATATTTTGTCTCCTTTTTTAGGGTCTAAAAGCTCTAGCATAAAAGCCACGACTAGTGGCTGGGAAATTGTCTGACTATAACCTATCGATAGAGCTTTATTCAATTCTGATAAATCTTTTAAATCCTCCGGCAGAAAATCTTCTCTTTTAATTTTATTGAAAGCCTCAATAATTCTAGGCGTTTTTAACCAGCCTTCCCGGATAAGATCATCGATTAAAGCCATGCTGTTTTAATTCCCTATTTAATCTTAGTCTCTGCCAAAGACTAATTCTATTTATAAACAAGATGCCGTCTAAGTGATCTACCTCGTGTTGAAGAACTCTGGCCGTAAAACCGTCTGCCGAGATATTGACCTCCTCTCCATTTTTATTCAAGGCCACAACTTCCACTTTCCTTGATCTTTTAATATTTATAAATAACCCAGGGAAACTTAAACATCCCTCCTCTCGAGGTTCTACATCCTTTGATTTTTTAACAATTCTAGGGTTAATAAAAACCTTGAAATTTTCACCCTCTTTAATAATAATTATCCTCTTTGACTCTCCGACCTGAGGGGCTGCCAAACCAACCCCCTGGCTTGAAATCAGGGTTTCTATCATGTCGTCAATAAGTTTTCGGATCTCTGCCGAAACCTCTTTAACCTTCTCTGCTTTTTTTCCCAAAACAGAAGCTGGATATTTTTTTATTTCCAAAATAGCCATTTTATTGATTAAGAGATGATTTTTTAATAATAATCTTGTAAATATTTTCTAAAAAATCTCCGCCAGCATATCCCACAATGAAACTCAAAGCCGGGCTGAAAATACCCCCTAAAGTAAGCCCCACTTCTTTAATAGCTAAAGCAGCCAACAAACCGATAATTCCAGAAAGAAATGACATTCCTAGAAAATAGGATAATTTAAACTCGACATTTTTATAGGAAAATTGGTGCTTAATAAAACCGACCAATCCCCTAACCGCTCCGCCGCCAAATCCAGCGACGAGAATATAGATATATTCCATAAAATTAATTTATTCAAATCTCCTTAAAGCTTCTACTGGTTTCATGTTTGCTGCCTGTTTAGCCGGAAACAAGCCAGCTATACATCCAACAAAGAAAGGGAATACTAATCCGAAGATAATCAAACCCGGCGATATTGAGGCTGCAAAATAAAACAGAGGATGAATCTGCCCGTATATCTCAATAACCTTAGCAAATAAAACTCCTAATAAAGTTCCTCCCACTCCGCCTATTGATCCTATAATCCCGGCTTCCATCAAAAAGATCTTCAAAATAGCTGAATTTTTTGCTCCGATAGCCTTCATAATACCGATTTCTTTAGTTCTTTCTCTGACAGAAGTAAACATTGTGTTGGTTATCCCTATTCCTCCGACGATAATGGCAATACTGGCAAAAGCTACAATAACTATTTGAATTACTCCCAAGATATTGCCAGCTATATCTCCCATTTTTTCTGAAGTAATGACGCTAAAATCAACCGTGTCAGTCCCCGCTCTTCTTTTCCTTGTTTCCTGTAGGCTTTCCTTTATATTTTCTGCGACTTGATCCGGGTTACTTCCGTCTTTAATTTTCACCATCACCTGCTGAGCTGTTCCCTTCTTCTCGCCAGTAAGCCATTCATATAAGGACGTATCCATATAAATATATGAATCGTCACTTTTGCTACCTAGGGAATTTAATATTCCAACCACTTCAAATCTCCTCCCCTTGATAGTAATCTCTGTATTTATCCCGACATTCTCTTTATATATTGAAGTTGAAACCTGTTGCCCAATAACAACTTCCCTTTTCCCGGTATTGGGCCACCTTCCTTTTTGCAAGCTCCATCCCTGAAATTTTTCAAACACTTCAATCCCCGTCTTCAAAGGAACACCGGCCAAAAATATTGTTTTGCTTTCTTCTCCGTATCTGGCAACACCGCTTTGATAAGACATGGTTAAAACTTTATCCACCCCCTCTGCATTTTCAATCGCCTGTATATCTTGCCTTTCGAATTTGGTTCCGCCCATAAACATTGAGAGAGGATTAGACATATCTCCGGGCATAACAAAAATCATTTCTCCTCCTAAAGATTTTAACTGTTTGGTAATAGTCGATTTTAAGCCTTCCGACAAAGAGAGAAGACTGATAATTAAAAAAACGCCGATGACAATCCCTAAAATAGTCAGCCAGCTCCTCAAGGACCTCGTCCTGATATTTCTCAAAGCAATACCGAAATATTCTTTTGTTTCTCCTTCAAAAAGAGGTTTTCCTATTTCTGCCATAAAATTCCTTTTGATTGTTGGTGATTAACAATTACTTCTCCGTCTTTTATGTTTACGATTTTTTCGCTGTAGCTCGCAATATTCGGATCGTGAGTAACGACTACAACGGTTTTCTTTTTCTCAATATGAAAATTATCTAAAATTTCCATTATTTTTTTACCAGTGTTTGAATCAAGGTTTCCCGTAGGCTCGTCTGCTATCACCATTTCCGGGTCGTTTGCAAAAGCCCTGGCTATAGCCACCCTCTGGCGCTCTCCGCCGGAAAGCTCGGCCGGCTGGTGAAGAATCCTGTCTTCCAAACCGACTGATACGAGTAATTTTTTTGCTTTCTCTTCTCTCTCTTTTTCCGGTACCCCTTGAAAAATCATCGGCAACATTACGTTCTGCAGAGCGTTCAAATTAGGCAACAGGTTGAATTCTTGAAAAATAAATCCGATAGTTTTCCCGCGAAGCAAGGCTAATTCATTTTCAGAAAGAGCGGAAACGTCTTTACCGTTTAAAAATAATTTTCCTTTGGTCGGGAAATCTAAAGCTCCAATCATGTTTAAAAGAGTAGACTTACCCGAACCCGAAGGCCCCATAACAGTAACAAAATCACCTGGATTAATTTCCAGGCTTACTCCTTTTAAAGCAGTTAATTCTACCTTATCAAGGAGATAAATTTTCCAGACGTTTTCTAATTTTATAACCGAATCTATCATTTATTTTATAACTATTTTTTCTCCCTCTTTCAGCCCAGAAATAACTTCTATCATATTGTCTTTACCTTCAAGACCTATTACCACTTCCCTATCTTTTGTCTTTTCGTCCTCAAAAACTTGAACTATATTTTTACCGTTTTTAGTCTGCAGAGCTGACCCAGATATAACCAGCACGTTTTCTCTTATATTGGTCCTGATATTAATATCTGCTGTCATTTCTGCTTTTATACCTTCTGGAACATTATCAAAATCAATTTTTGTTTCATAGTAAACGACTCCATCTACCAGTTTCCCGGCAGGATCAATTTCAACAACTTTACCTGTAAAAATTTGATCAGGAAAGGCAACTAATGAAATTTCAACAGGATTCCCTACTTTCATTTTTACCACGTCCTCTTCGTAAATATCCGCCTTTACCTCAAACGGACTAGCTGGCAAAAGAGTAATCATTACACTCTGCACCATTTCCCCTTCTCTTTTTTCTATAGTTGCGATCTGTCCGTTAGTGGGACTTCTCAAGATTGTGTCGTTAATCTGGCTTTCTAAGAGAGAAACCCGGGCTTCGGCCTGGTCTACCTGAGCGCTATATAAATCAACATCTTCTTGTCTTGGGTCAGCTGTAATCCTCGCATACTCGTCCTGAGCCGATTTTAAAGCCCCCTCTGCCGTTGAAACCCTTGCCTGCGCGGCATTTATATTATAATCATTAGTTATTTTGATAGAAGAAATAGCCTGCTGAGAAGTAGCGATACCAGTCAAAGCAGTATTAATATATCCGCGATGAGTATCAAGAGAAGTCTTTTCAGTTGAAGTCACTCTGTCTCTATAACCCGCTGTTTCACAATTTTCTCGAATGATTTTCAATGCTCCTGAAACATTATTAAGATAATCTTTCATTTTAGAGAGAGCTATATCTGTATCAGATCTTTTTGAACTTAACTTGGCGGAATCTAAATATGATTTTGATCCAGATATAGCTGCTGAAATTATCCCTACATTTTCCCTTACTTTAATACCCTCTTGGTCATTAGAGATAAAATAAGTTCTCTGAATAGAATCTGCGCTACTGAAAGAGTTATAAATCTTCAAATATGCGTCGTCTAAGGCATTAAACGCATCTTCGTAAGCGGCAGTCAGAGAATCTTCGGCCTGTAATTTTATATCCGCCAAAGACTGTTGGGCGGAAACAGAACTAACTTCAGCATTATCTGTCGCGGTTTTGACGATCTGTATTTCTTGTTGACTGGCGCCAGACAGTAATTTATTAAGCTGTGCACTATATAAATCCAAACTAGCCTTAGCTTCGTTGAGCTGAATCGATAATTGTCTTGCATCCATTCTCGCTAAAGAATCCCCTGCTTTAACCTCTTCTCCGACCTCAACATAGACTTTTTCAACCCTGCCTGGACTCTTGAAAGAAAGGTTAATTTTCTCACCTTTTTTAATCGTGCCAGTTTCAGAAACTTCCTGTATAACCGTTCCATTGGGGACGGTATATAAAGTAAAAGCCGGTCCGCTCTTTTTGAAAAAAATAAGATAAATTTCGACGACTACCAAGACGACAACGAAAATTACTATTATTTTTTTGTATTTGTTAAAGAATTTCATAGTTATTGTTTTAATTATATTTTTTTAAATAATATTTTGTGCCAGTCGTCGTAAGAAAATAATCCCTGTAACGCCAAACCGCTTAAAATTCCAACCGAGAAATAAAAAACCGCGGGATTAAAACTATGTCTCTTTCTTAAAAAAAGCAAGGCGAAAATTAAAATCAAACAAGAAAGCAACCAATGGTGCAGGTGTAACTGCCAGTTCCCCAGGTTGAAAATAAGAGAATTAATTATTCCCGGCTGACCAGCAGAGTCACCGGCAAAAAACTTTCCGGTGAAATAACCCATTGGCGTGCCTGAAAAAAATGCTAATTTTTTCATAATAAGCGGGGACGCTAGGATTCGAACCTAGAACAAAGGTTTTGGAGACCCTTATGATAGCCATTTCACTACGTCCCCTTCTTTCTTATCTTTTTGATTCTTTATGGGTAGTGTGTTTCTTGCAGAATTTGCAAAATTTCTTAAATTCTAACTTCTTATCTCCCATCTTTTTTGATTTACGGCAGAAATAGTTAGCTCTTTTGCATTCCTGACATATAATTTTAAGATATGATTTTTTTGTTGCCATACATTTACATTATTTATATATGAGCCTGAGAGTGGAATTGCACCACCGACCTCGTCATTACCAATGACGTGCTCTAACTAACTGAGCTACCCAGGCAAGTGTGGGCAGGGAGGGACTTGCACCCCCGAAGGTCAGTGACCGCCAGATTTACAGTCTGGTGCGTTTGCTACTCCGCCACCTACCCAAAATAAATCGCTTTTTATTATAGAACAGAAAATATTATTTTTCAATAGCCTTTCCACGTTTTTCCCTCCATTCTCCAATATTTTTGTGATGCCCGGATATTAATAATTTTGGTACTTTCCAATAAACTCCTTTTTTAGGGGAAAAAACTTCTGGCCTGGTATAATGCGGGTATTCGATAAAACCCTTACTTTTGGTTATTCTTTCCTTTAAAAGCTGAGGTTTCCCCAAAACCCCAGGAACCAATCTTGCTACTGTTTCAGTAACAATCATCGATGGCAATTCTCCCCCCATTAAATCGTATTCCCCTATCGATAGTTCCATATCGGCGACATTCTTTGCTACTCTTTCATCAACCCCTTCGTATCTGCCGCAAATCATAATAATTTTATCTAGCCTCGAAAGATTATAGGCAATTTGCTGGTTAAATTTTTTTCCCCGCGGAGTAAATAAAATTACCTTTATCCGCTTACCCTTTAACTTTATTTCTTTCACTGCTTTATATATCGGCTCAACCTTTAAAACCATACCCAGTCCCCCTCCATAAGGCCTGTCGTCAACCGTCTTATGGCGGTCTTTGGTCCATTTTCTCAAGTTATGGACATTAATTTTAATCAGCCTTTTTTTCTGGGCCCGAGCGATTAAACTCTCTTTTAAATAAGAGCTGAACATCTCCGGGAATATAGTAATAATATCAAAATTTAACATAAAAATAAACGAAAACCGCGCTATCAGTAATGATAGCACGGTTATCTAATCTCTGTAAAATTCTTACAGTTTTAACTCTTCGAGATCTTCTCCTTGAGAAACTCTTGCTCGAGGAGCTCTTCCGCCTTCTGGCTCTTCGATCTTTAAATTCACGCGAGCGTGATTCTTAAGACCGACGATTCTTACCAAAGACCTTATAGATCTGGCAGTAGAACCCTCTTTGCCGATAATCTGACCCATGTCCTCTGGGTTTACTTTCAAAGAAAGCAACACCCCCATTTCATCAACCTTGCGGTCGATTTTGACATCTTCAGGATGATCGACAAGAGCTTTTATAATAAACTCAAGAAAATCTTGATCGCTGGATGCTTTTGTCATATTCTTTCAGTGTATTTTCATTTCTAGTAGCCCGACCTTTCAGCGACTCTCTCAAACAATAATTCGGGAGAATCTGGTGAAACTGCTACTAATTAATATTTTATTTATTATTGGAGCTTTGTCAAGCTTGCCCAATAAGCTGCCAAGGAAACAAGGAGAGAGATTTATGTTTTCCCTGACAACTTATTGGGTAGGAACGAAGGATCATTAAGTCATAGACTCTCCCCTTCGTTCCTAATTTTCCGTTAAGCTCTTACGAGAGCATCTCGGAATATTTCCATATACCATGGGCGATAACTTATCACCCATATCTTCAGCCTCCACCAGCAGCCCACCTTGGGCCGTACGTTAAACTCTGCGGCGACTGAGGCGATTGCTTTGTCGACCTTTTTAAGATCAACGTTTTTCAAAATTATCACCGCATCCGGTGGCGAATTTTTGACGTTTTCCATTTTTCCTCCTAGATACTCGTTATTTTCATAACGGCGAACTGGCTATAAAAATTATACGACTAATTAAATTTCGTTTCTTATAACCACTTCGCCATCATGGGATCTTTAAAAAGAACTATTTATACTCCCGCAAATTTCAAACTTTTTTAAAATCTCTGGGAGTATGGGAAGCTAGAAGTTTTACAATCAGCTTCCCTTCAAGCACGAGGAGGCGGCTATGCCTCAGGACAACCCTGCCGAGTACCGCAATTATTGCAGTATTTGTCGCCTTTACAAATTACCTCACCGCAAACCTCGCATCTTTCTTCGGTCTCTTTATCTGGAACAGTTTTATTATTTTCAGCCATTATGTTGCCTCCTTTAAAATACTCGCTATTTTCATAGCGGCGAGATGCCCTCCTGCTGTAGAATACTACCGAAGGACATTTCGCCACTATGAAATGTTTTAAAGAACATATTTCCTATGCTTTAATCTATCAATAATTCATAAACTAAAGTATAGGAGGAAACGTGAAATATTTGAATATTGCTGATTTGCGCTTCCTCATGTCTCTCCCGACCAGCCTGGGAGTTTAATTTAGAATTTCATTTCTTCTTTTTCCCCCCGAATAATGGTTTAATCATCAGCCACAGTCCGAATAGAATTATGGCGAGAGTTAAAAGTTGAATAATAATATTCCATAACTGTCCAGTAGCCCATAAAAAGGCTACAAAAATAAGAAGAAAGTATATCCACCAGATTCTTGCACCAATACGACGCCTAAAAAACTGATGAACGTCACAGATAATTAGTCCAAATCCGGTTGTAACGTCTCTCAACCAATTAATAAACCTCACAGTATTTACTCCTACAGAAATAATCCTTTTATTTTTTGATACAAGGACGGATTTTTGCTTCGTAGATATTGACCAAGTGCTCCCCTAGTCCTTTTATAAATATTCCCGGTCTTTGTAAAGTAAACCCGGACTAATTGGTCAGCACCCGGAGGATACATTCCTCCTATAGTAGTCACTTTCTTGCTTTTTACGGTTCCACCTAAGATCTGTTCTATAACCCATAGGATTGATGCTAATACGATGATGCCTATGGCCAGAGCGTTTTCCCATATATTCATTCTTTCGCCTTCCTTCTTTTTTAATTTAATTTTTTCTCAAAGAGCTTATTCACGCCTTAATCTACAATATTATTATAAACTAAGGTATGAAGAGAGAAATATGAATATATTAAAATATTTTCATATTTCTCCCTATGTCGGACTGTTTAAGGCCGTCCGGTTTCGCCCTTATAGCTTTCAGCTACACCTTGGACAATTCTGTCCGAGAGGATAGACTGCTCCACAGTCGGGGCATTTTTGCCCCTCCGCTGGGACTTGGACCTCTTTCCTGTTCACTACTCTTATTTTCATTTTGACCTCCTCGTTTCCTTCCTGTTTTTCGGCCTGCTATCTTTAATATAAGCTGATAGCCAAGAATGCCAATGCCACAATGGCAAACCCTACAGCGACTGTCCCCGTGCCAAGTAAAATCGTGATAATCAACTCTTTTGTTGCCTTAGAAAACCCTTTCATCGTTTTTAAACTCCCTTATAATATTTTTTATGTACTATCTATTAAAACAGACGACTCTTTAGGGAGAGCCGCCTGTGTCCAAATGTTAACACAAACGTTTATATTTTCTCTCTCCTCAATACTAATATTCTAGCATATATTAAAGATTTGTCAAGCATTTAAGCGAAAAATAAAACCTCGCGATTTTAGCGCGAGATTTATAAAAAATGAATGATTTAAATTATTTCGGTTCCTCAGTTTTTACTTCTTCAGGAGTCGCTTCTACCTTTACCTCTTCTTTTGGTTTTTCCTCTACTGGTTTTGCTGGGACAGGAGCTGCTTCAGCGGGTTTTGCCTCAACTTTCTTTTTTGACTTCTTATGTTTTGCTATCTTTTTACCTTCAACTATTTTTTCTGAAACTAATAAATTAAAAACTGTAGGAGAAGGCTTTGCTCCGACCGAAATCCAATATTTAATTCTCTCCTGTTTCAAAACCTTTTCTTTTGTCGTGGGATTCCAAAAACCAACCTCTTCTGTAAAGCGGCCTGCTCTTGTTGGATTTCTTTTATCAGCAACGACTATTTTGAAAGAAGGCTGATTTTTTTTACCTACGCGGAAAAATCTAATTACTAACATATATTTAAAATTTTACCATCCTTTTGTTTCTAATGCTTTTTTGGCTGCTTCAACTTCTGCTTCCTGCTTTGAAGAGCCCTCTCCTTTAGCTATTAATGTTTTACCAAGAAAAACACCGATAATAAAGCTCTTGGCGTGATCCGGCCCCCATTCTTCCAAAACCTGGTAAGTAGGAGTTGTTCCCGCCCTTTCCTGAGCTTCTTCCTGAAAAGCGGATTTAGCATCCCGGAAAAGCCCGTTTTCAATAATTTTCGGCAATTCTGATAACAAACACTTTTCAATAAATTTTTGGCATTCTTTTATGCCTCTGTCCAGATATAAAGAACCGATAAAAGCTTCAATAGTATTCGCCAGGATATATTGGCGAGATTTGCCAGTTTCCTTCGCCTCTCCTTTAGAAAGAAGCAAGAAATCGTTTAAACCTATCCCTCTTGCAACTTCGGCCAGCATTCTGGCGTTAACCAGGGCTGCTCTCCAGTTAGTCAACTCCCCTTCTGACTTATCGGGATATTTTTGATAAAGATTCTGAGTAACTATTAATTCTAGAACTGCATCTCCCAAAAATTCCAGTCTCTCATTGTTTTTCAAATAGAAATCCGGATTTTCGTTCAGATAAGATCTGTGACAAAAAGCCTGTATCAATAAATCTTTCTTTTTAAACCTTACTCCTAATTTTTTTTCTAATTTAGAGAAATCTATCATTATTTTTTCTCTATTTCCTTATATACTGTCCCCAAAACTCCGTTTATGAATTTACCTGAACTTTCTCCTCCAAAAGATTTGGCCAGTTCAATCGCTTCGTTAATTGCCACTTTAGGAGGAACAGCTTCCTTGTCTCCATATATTAATTCATATAAACCAATTCTCAAAACATTTCTATCAACAATGCTTATCTGATCCAGGGGCCACTCAGGAGCCGACGTTTCAATAATCTTGTCTATGGACAAAAGATGCTCAACTGTCCCCGTCACCAACTGCCAGACAAAGCTAGGGTCTTCCAAGCCAGGACCGAACTCTTTAAGATTCTTTTCTGTGGTTTTTTCTAAATCAACTTTCTTACCGGAAAAGTCCCATTCATATAAACTTTGCATCGCTATTGAACGCGATAAATGTCTTGACGACATATATATTATAAAATTACTTCTTTGATAAATCCTCAAAACTCAAAGCCTTTTCTTTCTTGCCTTCCGCCTCTTTTTGAGCTATTTCTTTTTCCTTCAACTTCTTTTCTTTCTTGGTCAACTTTTTTAAAACATCAATTACTTCCACTCCTTTATAGTATCCGCAGTTTTGGCAAACGGTATGGGGCAAAATGAAATAGCCGCATTTCTGGCATTTAACCAAATTCGGCTTCTTTATAAAAATATGCATTCTTCGATTATCCCTTCTTCCGCTTGTTTTCCGTTGTTTTGGAACTGACATAGTTTTTTAATAGTAGCAGATATATAAAAATATTTCAATACTTAAAGACTAAAATAACCATATTTAGACCAGTTAGGGCAATCAAATTAAAAATGGTTGAATTTAATTCCCAACCACTTTTAATTTGAACAAAATTTAAAATTTAAATTACTCCGGCCAATAACAATTTTCAGGTGTCGCATCAGCTCCTTTCCAAAGAGGACATTTTCCTAATAATAAATAACCCCAACTGCCGTAGGTGTGCGGAAGACATCTGCCAGCTAACACGCATTCCGTCATTGCACGATGAAGCTTAAGTTCGTTATAGGAGTGTATCACTAATTTCAAATCCAAGGCTTTGTGAGGTTCGTCATCTATAAGTTTCTTAATCAGGTCACAAATACCGCTTCCTGAACAAATTCCACCCGTAGGACTGCTTAAAATCGATAGAATATCGCCGAGTTTTGGATGGTCGGCACCGTATTCTGCTCGATATTTTAACCTATTATTAATAAAAGAAAGTTGATGCCACTCATCTAAAACGTCTCTAACTTGGCTAGGATTAGCAGCGGTAAGTTTAGAAGGGAAACCGGCTGCCACCATCCACTCGTAAGGAATGGCAATATTTGAAGCCATTGAAGGAAAACCGGGGATAACTCTTCCATTCCATTCAAATTGACATTGTCCTGCTTGTTTAGCATTTTCATTCCAAGCAAATCCCGAGATAGTAATCCCTGAAGTAGTTAGGCCATCTAAAGAAGGACAATTAGCTACCAGAGGAGCAGTCGTGCAAGAAGAAGTATCAAAAGTACAATCAGATTTACATCTTAAAGTTCCTCCTGTAAAACCAAGCGCAAGTGATTGGCATGTACTATTATTTAAATTAATACCATCACATTGTTCGCCTGAGTCTAATTGACCATTGCCACATCTTTGACTAGTGCTACAACTCGCATCTGCTATACACTGAGTTAAACCGGCTATACAAGTCCCGCCAGTACAACTTGTTGGACCACAAGTTTGTTTTCTTGGGATAGCCGTATTACTACAGCCAGCAGATGATCCACAACCGCCGTTCTGCCAACTGCAAGTTTGAGTTGTCGAACAACTCGAATCTGCTATGCACTGAGTTTGACCGGATGTGCAAGCCCCACCAGTACAACCTGTTGGACCACAAGTTTGTTTTCTTGGGATAGCCGCATTGCTACAGCCAGCAGATGATCCACAACCGCCGTTCTGCCAACTGCAAGTTTGAGTTGTCGAACAACTTGTAGGTGTAGTACACGAATCAGTTCCACAGGTATTAATTGAAGCACATTGTGTGCCTATACATTGTTTATGGGGTTTATATTGTCCTGAAGGGCAACCTCCCACAGCACAACTCGAATCTGCTACGCACTGGACTTGACCGTTTTGGCACGCTCCACCAACACAAAACGCTGGACCACAGGTTTGCTGTTTTTGATTTGAAGCACAAGGAGCTCCACAAGAGCCACTCTGCCAAACACAAGCTTGAGGTGGTGGCTGACAGCTCGAATCTGCTACACACTGAGTTTGACCGGATGTGCAAGCCCCACCAGTACAACCTGTTGGACCACAAGTTTGTTTCTTTTGAGTTGAAGCGCAAGGAGTTCCACAAAAACCACTCTGCCAACTGCAAGTTGGTGCTATCGTACACAAACCGCCATAGCATGAAGATCCCTTTGTGCAATTCCAATTAGTACAAACATATGAAGTCCCCGAGCAATCTTCATACCAGGCCGAATTATGATCACAACTGCAATACATATTGAATATGCCGTCACTCACGCAACCAAAATGATACTGCATACCGCCATTACAAAAATTATAAGGGCCGTCCGGACAATCAGTACACCAATCATCGGCAGAATAATTTTCTCCCTGAGAGTCTACAAATGCAGCATCGCAAATAGCCGGCATATACGTAGCCGCTGAAACCGAAGATTTTGTAAAGAAAGAAAAAAATAAAAATATCCCCAGAAAAATTATAAAAAATGATTTTTTCATGTTATTTTATAAACCAAATAACTCATCTATTTCGTTTCTTCTATCACTAAAAGTTGATAAAGCCGGATCTTCTACTTGATCTGCGCCGGACAAATACCGACTCATGGCTGCTTGAGGATCAGTCGGATAGCCATCCGGCCCAATAGCTTCTCCAGTCCCTCCCAGAGAAAAAATATTAGTCAGCAACGCAGACAAACCGGCAGATAAAAAGACTACAACTAATCCTATTATGGTATAAATAATTATCTTTTTTCCTGTTTCAATTCGCCCCGGATCACCACCGGCAGTAGAAATAATAACGGCCCCTATTATTATCAAGAGAGGACCTAGCCCCAAAGAGATATTAAAAAGAAGACTAAGAAGTCTGTCTATAGTAGTATCTAAAGTATCCGAATTTAAAGGGTTATTAACAGCGATAGTAAAAGCAGAAGCAAAAAACGGCAAAATCAACCCCACTGAGATTAAAATAAACAAGGTCTTTTTCATAAATATATTATAACAACTTATTTATTTAAAGCAAAGCTCTTTCTATGGATTTTACAAGGCCCGTATTTTTTAATCATACTATAATGCAGTTTAGTTGGGTAGCCCTTATGAAGATCAAACCTGTATTTAGGATATTTATTGTGAAACTTCAACATTATTCTATCTCTCTTCACTTTTGCTAAAATAGAAGCTGCCGCACAGGAGAAAACCTTTGAATCCCCTTTTATAATAAGTTTGTGTTTGAAATTTTTAAGTTTTAAATTTTTAAGATATTTTCCGTCAATTATTAAAAAATCCGGTTTAACTTTTAAATTATCTACTGCTTTTTCCATTGCTAACTCTGAAGCATTTTTTATATTTATTTTATCAATCATCTTTTCTGAAACAATTCCTATCCCCCACTTTATCCTCGGATTTTTTGTCAAAAAAATATATAACTTTTCACGTTTTTTAGCGGATAGTTTTTTTGAGTCTTTTACTTCTTTCAGCAGACCGTCTAATTTATTTCCCATAATAATTACAGCACCGGCAACTACGGGACCTGCTAAAGGCCCTCTCCCGGCTTCGTCCAAACCGACAACTCTTTTATATCCCCTCTTCCAAAGTTTTTTTTCTTCGTTTAAGCTAGGAGTCATTAAGTAATTATACCTTTCTCTTTTCATTTTACAAAAAACTGTATACAATGAGATAATCCGTTAGGAGGGGTTTTTATTATATGCCAAAGTTTACTCACCTACACGTTCACTCTCACTACTCGCTGTTAGACGGCCTTCCCAAAATTGACGAGCTCTTGGATTATGTCCAAGAATTAGGCATGGATTCAGTAGCTGTTACCGACCACGGAGTTATGTACGGAGCAGTTGAGTTATATAAGAAAGCAAAAAAAAGAGGAATAAAGCCTATTTTCGGTTGCGAGGTCTATGTGGCTCTTGAAAATATGACTGATCAAAGACCGGGCATAGATCAAAAAAGATATCACTTGGTTCTTTTAGTTAAAGACGAAGAAGGCTATAAAAACCTGGTAAAAATGGTTACCAAAGCACATTTGGAAGGATTTTATTATAAACCGAGGATAGACGAAGATCTTCTTAAAAAACATAGTAAGGGATTAATCGGATTATCCGCCTGCGTTCAAGGAAAAATACCTCAACTGATTATAGCCAAAAAACTAAAAGAAGCTGAAGAATTGGCAAAAAAATATCAGGAAATTTTCGGCAAAGATAATTTTTATTTGGAAATCCAGGATCATCCGAATGTTAAAGAGCAAAAAAACGTAAATAATGCCTTAATTTCTATTTCTAAAAAAACAGGGATACCATTGGTAGCCACCTGCGACACTCATTATTTAAAACCCGACGATGCCGAAGCTCAAGATATCTTAATGCTTATCAACACTGGAGCAGATCCCAACGACCCCGAGAGATTGACGATGAAACAAGACGATTTCTCGTTAAAAAGCCCCGAAGAGATGGAAAGACTTTTTAAAGAAACTCCCGAAGCGATAAAAAATACTCAAAAAATAAAAGACTCCTGTAATTTTGAATTTGAACTTAAAAAAGCAAGACTCCCCTATTTCCCAGCACCCGATAATAAAACAGCTGATGATTATTTAAGAGAACTTTGTTATCTACGAATTGAAGAAAGATATCCGAAAAAAGAAAAAGAAATAATTGATCGTTTAGAATTTGAACTCTCTGTTATAAAACAGACCGGATTCGCCGGATACTTTTTAATCGTTCAAGATTTTGTCCGTTGGGCAAAAGACAACAGGATCGTCGTAGGGCCTGGGAGAGGTTCTGCTTCAGGATCCTTGGCTTCTTATGTCTTGGGAATAACCAACGTTGACCCCTTAAAATATAATCTTCTCTTTGAAAGATTTTTGAATCCGGAAAGAGTGGCCGGGCTTCCCGATATTGACCTTGATTTTACCGACCGCAGAAGAGACGAAGTTATAAGCTATGTGGCTGATAAATACGGCCGGGACAAAGTCGCTCAGATAATAACTTTTGGTACTATGGCTGCCAGAGCTGCCATCAGAGATGTGGGACGGGCCATGTCTGTGCCTTATAGTTTTTGTGACAAACTAGCAAAAATGATTCCAATGCAGTTTACTCTTGACGAAACCTTAAACCAAGTAAAAGAATTTAAAGATATTTATAAAGAAGATGAAAATGCAAAAAAACTAATTGACCTGGCGAGAAAACTTGAAGGTTGCGCCCGTCATGCCTCAACTCACGCCTGCGGCGTAGTTATTTCAAAAGATCCTTTGAGCGAAATAGTTCCTCTTCAACACCCCACCCAGGGAGACGAGAATATCGTCACCCAATACGAAATGCATTCCATTGAAGATCTGGGGCTTTTGAAAATGGATTTTCTTGGTTTAAAAAATCTTACGATTATAGAAGACACCCTATCCAGAGTTTATGTTATAAGAGGAGAAAAAATAGATATTGAAAAACTTCCCCAGGACGATAAAGAAACTTATAAACTTTTACAGGATGGAAAGACGGCCGGTGTCTTCCAGTTAGAAGGTGGCGGAATGACAAGATATCTTATGGAATTAAAACCGACGGAGTTTGAAGATATTATCGCCATGGTATCTCTTTTTAGGCCAGGTCCTATGGAACTTATTCCAGAATATATTGCCAGAAAACATAAAAGAAAGAGGGTTGAATATATGCACCCGAAATTAAAGCCAATTCTTGAGAATACCTACGGTATTATGATATACCAGGAGCAATTAATGCAGGTAGCCAGAGAATTAGGAGGATTTACCATGGGAGAAGCAGATGTCTTAAGAAAAGCTGTAGGTAAAAAAATTAAAGAACTTTTACTGGAACAAAAAGAAAAATTGGTTGTCGGAATGGCAAAAAACGAAATTAAAAAAGAAGTAGCCGAAAAAATATGGGAATGGATTCTGCCTTTTGCCAGCTACGGGTTTAATCGGAGCCATGCGGCAGCTTACGCCACAATCGCCTACCAGACAGCTTATTTAAAAACCCATTATTCTGTTGAGTTTATGGCTTCCCTTTTAACCTCTGAAAAAAATGACGTAGAAAGAATAGGATTTCTTATCGGAGAATGTAAAAAAATGGGAATAGAGGTTTTGCCGCCCGACGTCAACGAAAGTTTACAGAATTTTACGGTTGTTCCTAAAGAGAATAAAATACGTTTTGGATTAACGGCAATAAAGAATGTCGGGACAAATATAGTAGAAGCGATTGTTCAAGAGAGAAAAGCCAACGGCCAGTTTAAATCTCTCACTGACTTTATATCAAGAATAAATTCAAAGGACTTCAATAAAAAATCTTTTGAGAGCATGGTAAAATCCGGCGTATTTGACAAACTCGGAGAAAGAAACCAGCTCCTCTATAATATGGAAAAGATTCTTGAATTCAATCGTGAGAACCAAAAAACCAAACTGAACAGTCAGAAAAGTCTGTTTGCAGAAACCGTCGGTTTCAATAATAATGGAATAAGACTGGACGTCGCCTCCCCTATCTCCAAAATAGAAAGGCTAAGCTGGGAAAAAGAACTATTGGGATTATTTGTTACCGCTCATCCTCTGGAAGACTATAAGAAAATTTTTGAAAGAAAAGTTTCTCCTTTAAGCGCTTTACCCCGGGCAATATCAGGAACAAGGATAAGGGCTGGCGGGATAATAGCCGGGATTAAAAAAATACTGACCAAGAAAGGGAAAACTATGCTTTTTATGAATCTTGAAGACCTGACGGGCAGGACTGAGGTAGTCGTTTTCCCTTCAACTATCGAAAAAAATCCTCTCATTTTTCAAGAAAACAAAATTGTTTTTGTCGTAGGTAGAGTCGATCACCGCGACAACGTCGCAAAAATAATCTGCGACGAAATAGAAGAAATACGGGAAATTTAAAATCAAAATATAAAAATTATGGATTTAAATATTTTACGTCATTCTCTTTCTCATATAACGGCCCATGCTGTCCAGGATTTATATCCTGGAGTGAAACTAGGGATAGGACCGGCTATCGAAAACGGTTTTTATTATGATTTTGAATTGGACAAAAACTTCACCCCTGAAGATTTGCCAAAAATAGAATCTAAAATGCGGGAATTAATAAAAAATAATTTTTCATTTGAAAAAGAGATTATTTCGAAAGAAAAGGCTCAGGAACTTTTCCAAAACCAGCCTTATAAATTAGAGCTTATCAAAGAACTACCTGAGACAGAGATAACAATTTATAAAAGCGGAGGGTTTATAGACCTGTGCGGCGGGCCCCACATAAAATCAACAAAAGAGATACCTTTTGACGCCTTTAAACTCCAAAAAACCGCTGGCGCCTATTGGAGAGGATCGGAGAAGAATCCTATGCTCCAAAGAATTTATGGACTAGCCTTTGAAAGCAAAAAAGCTTTGGAAGATTATGTAAAATTACAGGAAGAAGCGGCAAAAAGAGATCATAGGATTTTAGGAAAAACCCTTGATTTGTTTGTTTTCTCAGAATTAGTCGGGCCAGGTCTTCCTCTCTACACGTTCAAAGGAGCCGCGATCCTTAAGGAAATAAAAGATTACTGCAACGAACTTCAAAAAGAAATTGGGTACCAGGAGGTACAAACCCCGAACATAAACAGGGCGGAATTATTTAAGGTTTCGGGGCATTACGATAAATACAAGGACGATATGTTCAGAGTTATTTCGCATTATGCCGAAGAGGATTATTATCTAAAACCGATGAATTGCCCGCAGCATACGCAAATCTATGCCTCGAAACTCAGATCTTATAAAGATTTACCTATCCGCATAGCTGACTTTGCCAATCTGTATCGGGACGAAAAAACCGGTGAACTCTCGGGATTAACAAGATTAAGAGCATTTACCCAGGACGATGGCCATTCTTTCTGCATGGAATCACAGATTAAGGACGAATTTAAGTCCGTACTTTCGGCAATAGAAAAAGCGATGAAAACTTATGAAATGGATTATAAAATCAGACTCTCTTTATGGGATGAGAATAAACCGGAAAAATATTTAGGGGATGCAAAAACCTGGGAAAAAGCCCAAAAAACTTTGGAGGAAATTCTAATCGAAAATAAAATTAAATATTTTACAGCTGTCGGTGAAGCCGCCATATACGGTCCGAAGATGGATTTGATATCAAAAGATTCCATCGGAAGAGAATGGCAGATATCGACGATACAATTGGATTTTATAATGCCCGAGAGATTCGGTTTAAAATATATAGATTCTGACGGTAAGGAAAAAACTCCCGTTATGATACACAGAGCCATTGTAGGATCTCCTGAAAGATTTTTTGGTATTTTGATTGAACACTATGCCGGGGCTTTTCCTTTTTGGCTAGCCCCTGTGCAAATCCGCATAATCCCGGTTTCCGAAAAACATAATGAGGATGCCAAAAAGCTGAAAGAGGAGCTTTCTGATTTCAGGGTTGAAGTTGACACTGAGAATGAAACTATGGGAAAAAAAATACGGAATGGAGAGACCCAGAAAATACCCTATTTACTTATAGTCGGTGACAAGGAGAAGGAAGCTAAATCGGTAGCCGTAAGGAAAAGAGGTGAAGGAGACCTTGGAATGATGAAATTGAACAAATTCATAGAAAAGGTTAAGATAGAGTTAGGTCAAAAATCCTAATATATGCCTGAAATATCTCAATCTACACAAAAACTAATCCAAAAGTACCAAAGCTGGTACAATTCTCTACAGTCAAAAGAAGGAATTTCGACTATTCATGTTGACGAGATAGCCTCAAAAGTAGCCTCTTTTTATGAAAAAATAAGGGGTGTTGTTGATTGGAGAGAAGAACACTTAATAAGAAGAGCGACTATTGAAAG
>Ga0172381_10001882_pt1 | contig 23991 bp, 38 predicted proteins | sample Leawel6488metaG_FD_119754 | JGI IMG/M metagenome (GOLD analysis project Ga0172381, IMG submission 119754) | Leachate microbial communities from a municipal landfill in Southern Ontario, Canada - Leachate well 64-88 metaG | ecosystem: Engineered > Solid waste > Landfill > Unclassified | place... | reverse complement strand
GGGGGCCGCGAGGGCTACGGCGGGGGCGGCGGCGGTGGCGTGGGCGGCGTGGGCGGCGAGGGGAAGAAAAGAGATAAATTTTATCTTGCTCGCTAAAAAAGCAATGACGTACAAGGAGTAACAATGAGAATTAGTAAAGCAATCGAATCGCCGACTACCACCATATCCACCAAGCGCGGTATGCCGCTTGGCCTGCGGATGGTGATGGTGCTCAAGTACGACAAGCGCCTCGACCAGTGGTATCGTAAGACCGGCGGGGTAAACACGAGCTGGCAACCGATAACGCACGCGGAAGCGCTCGGGCTGGTGAAGGAAACTAATAACAATCATTGACAAGTATTAAAAGCGGGTATAGAATTAGAGATAGGAGGCACATCGTGGAAAGTATCCAGATAGAGTATAGGCGCTATCCCGAGGCAAAGGGGTTCCCGCTCACCGTCGAGGGTGACTGGGAAGACGATTACGGGTTCGGGAATTTCGGATTCCTAGACGACGCTGGGCGCGACTTACGCAACGCCTTTGACCTTGGCGGAGACGAGGCGGAGATACTCGAACAGGCAAACGCGGCGTATCGCGAATGGCTCAAGACTGAAGTCGTGGACAAAGTGCTGAAGGAGGGCCTAGGATCACGCTCACCCGCGCCGATCTGATCGCCATCGCGGCCACGTCTCGCGGCGTCACGCCTGAGCAGATCGTGATAGAGGCGGTATAAGCCTGCAAAGAGCGACTTATGCCGTGGCGCGTAAGCGGGATGTTCGATGGGCGCTCTGCGGCGTAACTACGTTACACCGACAACGCGCCAAGTTTTTGGCACAGATTACAGGAGGAAGAAATGACTGAATGGGAGCGCACGCAAGAATCATGCGAGCACATTTTTAATGCAATGGAGCCAAAATTGCTAGGCGTTGGATACACCGCCAGGTGCGTACATTGCGGAAAGGTCTCTTTCATTGATTTGTCAGAAGGTGCCAAAAACACCGAACAACAGCTTCAACCTGACTCAACGCAGTAGCGTTTCGCAGGTTAAGCAAACGCATAGAGCCGCCCAGCGCGGCGAGGAGGTAGGGGATGTATGAAAGATTATTCGTCGGATATATCGTAACGACAATCCTTTTTGTTTCCATAGGTTTTTGGCTAGGTGTTTTGTCAGGATATCAGGAAGGTTTTTACAAGGGATACCACAAAATGCGTAAAGAGCTATCGAAAGAAAAGACATACAAAGAAGTAAAAAGGGAATCATTACATACCAAGAGGATGCCCCCGATGGACGATAAGTCCCAGTCTCTCGCCGAGCTGCTCATCGCGCGTGGTTATGTGCAAGCCGACGACCTGAAGCGCGTGGCGCTGGTGATAAGCCAAGCGCAAGCCGCCCCGAAGGGCATAGACGTAGATCCGTGTATCGGATGCCACCTGTGCGAAAATGGCTTTGCGTCTACATGCGCAAAAAAAGAGATACACGACATGAGGCAGGAAGCCCCGAAGGCCGAGAGTGTGCAGAGCGCGGAGGATTTACTAAGGAAGCTCTGGGCAGAGTTTAAGTATCCTTCAGATTACAAGTGGATTGATAGCATCGAGCTTATCAAATCAGCTTTTTACACCCAGCGCCAGGCAGGACGCGAAAAGCGTATGGACGAAGAACCTGATCCATTGCGACAGGCCCTAGGCGACATAGCCGCGCTGGAAGAGGCGGCGAGAAAGCTCCGGGCTTTTTGTGGCACACTTCCGGCAAAAGATCACCTTGAGGTTGCCGTTTTCATCGGACAGTTCGATGCGGCCATGGCCCGCCTGGACAATGGGAGGAAAGGATGATCGTACAATCGCCCGCTGATCTCGAATGCGACAAATGCCAAAAGTGTACGTCCGATACTTTTGACGAATGCGAAAAACGTAGAGCCGCGATGGCCGGCGCAAAGCCCGACGCCGGGAAGGGGGAATAGGATGACAGCCGATGAAGTAATCCAAAGCATCGACGATAACTACGCGCCGCTATCGATAGACGCAAAAATATCGATAGACGAACTACTCGCCCAGCTCATCCGCTCCACCCTAGAGGCGGCGGCGGATCGGATGTGCGACGATTGCACAGACTGCACGGTCGAAGAACTGGAAGACGTTAAGCCAACGTGTCGCAAGCTAAAAGCAATCCTGGCCCCGTTGGCCGAAGGAGGGAAACCGTGAATATGTGCGTTATATGCAGAAGATCAATAGAGCAGGAGCAGTCCGCCAAGTATCGTGTGTGTGTGGAGACGCTGAGGGAATCAGAGAAGGCACTTGTCCAGGCTTGCGAATACTACCTAAGCGCCAACGGTTCGAAGCCTGACATATCGTGGATCAAGGCTGTCATCGGCGCCCGCGCCGCACTAGCGGGGCTGGAGGGGTAGAAGGATGCGTGAAATAAAGTTTAGGGCATGGGAACCGGAATTAAAAATATTCTATTATTTTGATCTTTATACGCTTTATTGTATAAACCCGATGAAAATAAAAATGCCAAAGCCAGGTGAAGACAACGCTATGGTTCTTTTTAATATCAACCATAGGCCACAAGAGCAGTTTGTCGGGCAGTGTGACAAGAACGGGAAAGAGATTTACGAGGGGGACATCGTAGCCTGTCCATTCCAAAACTCAAAACATAAGACCAGATGGTTCTCATATCCAGTAGTATTCACCGGTGGAAATGAATTATGCACTAGCCATGATCCAAGGTTCACTATGGAATACTGGCTTGATAACACACGCGGTGATTACAGATGGATTCCGTTGCTTTCTGATTGCGTTGTAGTCGGGAACATCCACGAACAGCCCACGCCGGACACGGGAAGAAAGGGGGAATAGAGATGATATCATGCAGTTGTTTAGAGCGAATGAACGGTATGATTATAAAAGAATCGGCGAAACATACTATCGAGTTCGGCGAGATTTGCATCCATCCGCTTGATGGAGAATCTATCGATCACGGATTCGGTGTTAATCTTTTTAACTACGGGAAAGGGCACGACCATTCCTGGGAGTTTAATTATTGCCCATGGTGCGGAAAGAAGATTATGGAAACAGCCGAAGCAATAACCCCAGAATCCGACGCCGCCCGCGAGCGCCGCGTTGACCTGTGCACGGCGTGCCAGAATACCGAGAAGATAGAGACATTCACGGCGCATGAGAATAACGGGCAGACAAGTTAAAGGAGAATAAATAACATGAAACTTCCCGAATGGCTACAGATCGTCATTGTGCTCGTTATCACTGTGCTACTCACCTGTATCCTATGGGCGCTCGTTGAATCGGAGAAGCCCGTTTTTTACATAACGAGAATAGCAGATTATCCGCCACCTATGGAAGGAACAGGCGGATACATAATCGAGTGGACAAAAAACGGAGAAAATCAAATGCCCGCAGAGTTTAACACAGCCGAAGAACGCGACATTTTTGCAAAGTATCTTTCAACCTCTGGTCGCGTGGTGCGCTAAATGGACGAAGATCCATTAGAAAAAACAGTAGCGGCGGATGATATGACGGGTGAGAATAATTGCCCGGCCTGGATGCGGCTGACAATTCCGATAACGCAAACGCAGCGGGTTATCATGCAAAATGGGAATCGCGGCTGGTCGAAACGCGAAAAAAAGGCGGAAAGCGAATGAAAGTTTTTCTAATCGTTCTCGGATTCTCTGTTCTCTATTTCGGGTTCATAGCCCTTGTCTGCGCGTTTAATTGCGTATGCTCACGGAAAGACGCCGAAGCAAAATGATGATAAAGTCCTTGACGAATCAAACAAAGTAGCGCCATAATACTTTTTGCGCCTCATCGTTCACCGTTCCCATGGTTGTTTCAGGGGAGAAAAAAATGCAGATTTCGGGAAGCCGAGTATATCAAGATAAGACGAATATTTATTACAGCGTTAAAACTCCCGAGACGGAAGAAGACTGGAAAGACGTTTTCTCGTTCGACCATTGCCCCGCTCTCTTCAAGGGAGGCCAACGCAACAATGCTAATTTCCTATCATGTGATTTTCTCTACGGAGACTCCGACGATGGATTCTCAATAGCCGATTTTTGCAAAACATTCGGCGGATACTATTTTATTCTCTACACGTCTAAAAGCCATCGGAAGGAAAAGCCGCATAGGTCTAAACCTTCAAGCCCGCCGTGCGATCGATTCCATTTTCTTTTTCCGCAAGAAGCATCGTACACAGACGCAGGCTCGCTTGCGCGTGATTTGCAGTTTATGCAAAATCAATATCCGTGGCGCGACCCGAGTGCAAAGGACGCGGCGCGATTTCTCTATGGTAACCGTGACACCGAAGTCATTATAAATGTTGGAAACTACTACAAACAGGAACCATTCGGCGAGATAGCAACGAAGCAAGGCGAGCTATCAATACCGATGGCAGACACGTCCTGGATAACGCCAGATGTTCAGCAGGCGCTTGATTCTCGGCGCATATTTACCGACCCGGAGAACCGCAAGGCCGCAATAGACATTTTAAAAGTACAGGCCGGCCGCAACAAATGGCCTGATAATAACTCATGGATGGCGCTCCGGGGCGCGCTTGTTCGTGAAGGGTTCACGCTTGACGATTTTATAGCTCTCTCATGGGGCGGGGCGAACTGCGCCCAAGAATGGAAACGCATCGATACGGCGCGCGGAGGAACGACTGGATGGTCAATCATCCAATGGTGCCAGGAGGTAGAGCCCGAGGCATTTACCGCCCCGTGGTTTGCGAAACGGAAGCAGTTAGCGACGGGAAAAAGGATAGAAGATCATATCGAACAAGCAGAAAAAAAGGGATACCCGAAGACAGATCAAAAAATGCCGAAAGGTTTATGGCGCGAAGATCATTGCAAAATGAAACGGGTTGAAGACGATGACGGGAAAGTACATTATGAAATTGTCGGGCCGAAGGCGACGCTTGAAAACTTTCAGATCATGATAAAATACTACGGGCTTGAGATACGGGAAGACTTGATGCGGCATAAGACGGTGAATTGCGTGCGCAATGAGCCGGAGGACATAAGCGGAAAATGCAACAACGCGTTCATGGAAAAATTGCGCACAGTAAGCGTGCTGAACGATTTTCCTGCCAGTAGCGACGCACTGTCTTCGATGCACACGGCTACGGGGCACATGAGCCGCTATCATCCAGTTATTGAGTGGCTTGATACGGGTGCAGTGTGGGACGGGAAGAAGCGGCTGAACGAGGTAATAGATCTATTCAAAGAGAAAGCAGGGTATAGCGAAACGCTGAAAAAGGAAATCATAACGAAATGGCTGGTATCGGGCATCGCGGCGCTCTACCATCCGAACTTCAAGACGCGCGGGGTGCTTGTCTTGCAAGGCGACCAGGGGATTGGGAAAACCTCGATCCTCCAAAGCCTTTTTCCCGCGTTTTCGTTTTCGGCAGGCGCTTCGTATATTTCAGGCAACAAAGATTCGCTAGAACATCTGACTTCTTTCTGGTGTTCGGAGTTGGCAGAGCTTGAGGGGATATTTAACAAAACGGACATTTCCGCGATGAAAGCATTTATCAGTAATGACAAGGACGTGATACGCTTCCCGTATGAGAAACGGATTGAGGAGATGCAGCGCAGATCGTTTTTTTGCGGGTCGGTGAATGATGAGGCGTTCTTGAAAGACAAGACAGGGAACACGCGGTTTTGGGTAATACCTGTAAAATCGCTCAACTACCGGCACACGATAGATATTAGGCAGCTATGGCTTGAGGTTCGGGAAATGTACCGCGCTGGAGCGAAATGGTGGCTTGAAAGTAACGTTGAGCGATTGTTGAATGACAGCAATATAAAGCACATGGGCGAGGTTCCGCTCATGCAGTCGGTCATGACGCATTACGACCTGGACGCAGAGCCTACGCGCGTGCTCACCTGTACACAAATACTGACCGAAATGGGACGACGCGAAACCGATATAAAACGCTGGGAACTGACAGAGTTAGCCGACGTTCTAAAAACGCTTAACATGGACAAAGCGCGGCAAAAGAAGACAGGCGCGCGCGGGTACGCGATGCCAGACTTGAAGGATGACAACAAGATCAGGGAAGAGAGCAGAGTAGACTATCAGATAGCGATACGGGAAGAAGAAAAAGGCGACCCATTACCATTCTAGGAGGATGAATAGGTTATGAGTTATACGCCAGGATTATGGGAAGCTACAGAAAGAATCGATCACGCCACTCATGCAGAGGCTGCCGTATGGGGTCCAGATGGAGATATGATAGCGCAGGTATATGGTAATCTTGGACTTGATTCTAGCGGAATAGAAACAGCTCGACTGATAGCGTTGGCTCCAGAGATGCTAGACGTTTTGAAAGTAGCGTTAAAGCAACCAGATAAGGCTATCGAGATTATGAAGCGTGAAGGATTTGTAATTGACAATCTTGAAGATAGATGGCAAAAACTTGCATTTACCTTTTATACCATGATTGTAGAAAACGCTACTGACGCAAAATCAGTAATAGACAAAGCGGAGACAAAGGAATGACAGATTACTACGATTTAATAACGCCTCGCCCCGAGCCATACGCGCATCAAATACGCATAATTAACGGTCTTATTCCGACATTCAAAGAAGAAAAATGCGCCGCGCTTTTCATGGACGTTGGGACGTGTAAAACAAAAACAATCCTAGACGCGGCGGCGATACTTCATGTTCTTGGTGATATAGATTCTCTTCTCGTTGTCCCTCCAAAGTCTCTAAACACTAGCGGAACATGGCGCGATCAACTCGAAGCTCATGCAGCGTTCCCGTACTCAGTTATCACCTGGGACGCGCAAAAGTCCACCACACTGAAATGGGCGAAACAGTTTTACGAGGTCTTGCAGTTTGAAGGCGTGCGGATCTTCATTGTCAACGTCGAGGCGTTCTCGCATACGAATAAAAAGCTATCCGACTGCATCGAAGCATGGACTGCTACGCATAAAACGCTAGGCATTGTCGACGAATCGACATCTATTAAAAGCTCAGACTCTTATCGCGGCGTGTCGATTGGTGGAGGGATATACCGGAAAAAAAAGATAACCGGGCTGAATAGCAAACTCAAATATCGCGCAATCATGACGGGCACGGAGTTTACGACAAGCCCGCTTGACGTGTACCAACAGTTTGAATACTTGCGCCCTGGATTCTTCGGGTTCAAAAGTTCCTTTTTGTTTAAGTGCCATTATGCTATGCTGGAATTAAAGATACAGGCCGCCGCTAAACCATATCTTGAAGAATTAGGGTATAAAGCTAAATATATAAACGGTACTTTTGATTTTGATGAAAGCGATTATATAAAGAAACAGAACGTAATAAGAATGTTACAAAGTAAAGGATTCGCATTTTTAGATACTATTGGTTACCAGAACATGAAAGAACTTCAAGCAAAAATGGCACCTGTCACCTTCCGCGCAAAAAAGGAAGAATGCCTTGATCTTCCCGATACCATCGATGAAATACTCTACGTTGATTTGTCGCCTGAACAAGTGCGGGTGTATACTGACCTTAAAAAGTCGATGATGACCACCCTTGAATCGGGCGAGCTTATCACGGTTGAACAGAAAATGACGCTCTTTGGAAAGTTCAGGCAGATAGTCGGCGGCACGCTGATTGTGGAAGGGAATGCGCAGGCGTTCAAGGATAATCCTAAGCTCGATATGCTAGTGCAAGAGCTATCAGACAACGAAGGGCAGGCGATTATTTGGGCTTCGTTCCGACAGGAAATAACGGCTATATGCGAACGGCTTGAAAAAGAGTTCGGCTTCGGATGCACCGCGCGCTATGATGGAGATACAGACGATCCGGAGAAAGAGAAGAACCGCTTCCTAAACAAGACGGCTCGCTTCTTCGTGGCGAACCCGAAGAAGGGAGGGCAAGGGCTGAATCTCCAATACAATACCAGCGTCCAATATTGGTACTCGTTCCCCGTTGAGCTTGAACAATGGCTCCAGGCGCGCGGAAGGACGTACCGGGCCGGCCAAACGCAAAAATGCGTTTACCGGATGCTAGTAAGCCGGTTCCCCGAAGGAGCGAAAAACCGGGACACAGTAGACGCGCGGGTGCTGTCGATCCTGACGCAAAAAGGCGAGATACTTTCGCAGTTTCAGTCTGGCGGGCTGTCCGATTTGGTGAAACTGGTATGAAACAATCGTTAAATAATAGTTGACAAGATTTATAAATGGTATATAATTGGTTCTAGGAGGCTATTGAATGAGTGAAGCCAATATTTACAAAGCTCAAGGAATTGCCGATATCAAAGTAGAAAACTCTACTATATTTCTACATGAAGAACTTCCGCCGTTTGAATATTATAAAAAACTTGGAGAGCTTGATTCTGTCTTTGAAGAACAAGCAAAAATGTTAGAATATGAATTATATTCTCATTTGCCTGGCGGAACGTATGACAGACTTTTAGGCGAATTGCTTAAAAGGAAAGCTTCCCATTTCACCGTCACATTAGGAGCCCATGAATGACATTGCCCGATGCGGTTTTCGCATACCAAGATCTCCTTGATGAAATCGAAGGGCTGGAAGAATCGCTTATCGTAACTAGGCAGCGCCGCGATCTTCTTCTTCAAACCACGATCCCCGGACTCCTCCACGAAGCCGGTCAATCGTCCTGCGAGCTGGAAACCGGCGAGAAGGTGAACCTCGAAACGGTATGGGGTATCGAAGTTCCGAAGGGCCAGGATGGCGCGAACGACTACGGCCCCATCGCCGAATGGTTACGCGCGCAAGGATTTGACGCAATCATTCAGGATCAAGTGAAGTTCCAGAAAGGGGCAAAACTTGATGACATCTTTGGCGAGCTTGACGCCAAGGGGATCGCGTACCAGCGCGGAAGCTCCGTCCACTGGATGAGCCTGCGGAAAGTAATCCGCGAGCACATGGAAATCGGAGGCGAGGCACCACCTGAAAGTGCGGCAAAGGTCAAGGTTTTCGAGCAGGCGAAGATAAAGTAATGATTGGACGTAAATTGCCTTCAACATACGCACGGGCTATTGCATTTATGCAGTATAATATTGTTGAAGGCAAACAACGCAAAAAATTAAAACGTCAAGCAAGAAAAGAGTACCGTAGATATTTAAAAAGGTTTCTTGGTAATGAAACTGGAGATATACGGCAATGAAAAATTACTGTAACTTGAAAGACACATGTCGTCATGGCGATGTATGAGATTCGAAGATTTCCAACGTAACCTTGACGCCCATGTGCTATAATGAGATTAAAAAGTCTGACGACCTATTCGCAGAACAAAGGAGGGACGAACTGAAGCAGGAGATGCTGTTTTAATGGGGTTGCGCGGCCAACGATTAGCCGAAGAAAATGAAACGGAAGACAAGGAGAAACGCATGAGCGACATTGAACAAGTGAAACCGAATGAGGTGGCCGTATACGATGGCATCGATTGGCTCGCCGACGTGGAAGATAAACTCGTAAACCAAAAATACGTCAAGCTTATTTCTTACGGATCGAAGGCTCTTATTCCCGGAAGCGAGAGCTTCATGGAAGGTGTAGAGGCTGGGGACTACATCATCAAGAGCGAAAAGTACAACTTTGGGAAGCTTTTTTCTTTCGTGGTATCGGGCATCAAGATAGAATACACCGAAAAAGAAAGCGATTCAACCGATTCTAAGAACATCCACACGTATAATCGGCACGAGTTCGATCAGTTCGTGAAAACGCTTGCGCCTGTTCCAAGCAAGATAGATGCGACAAAGACAAACCCAGGGAAATGGATGAACAGCGACGGACACGTATTTCAACAACGCTGGAATCTTTATTGCATATCAGCCGACGATCCTGGCATGGGCGGACTTTGCCTGACGTTTGAAAGTGCCAACGAAAAGATCGCTCAGAACCTGATAACGCGGACACGCACGGCAAAAAGCAAGGAAGGCGTACCGCTCCAGCCGTACCAGATAGTCTGGAGCCTTGGTAGCGTACAGATGCCCCCGGCGATGAAAGGCGCTAACCCATACCTCGTCCCGACTATCTACAATAACTTCGTCATGGCAGACGACGCGCTTGTCGCCCAGGCTAAAGTGGCTTTTGAATCGTGCAACGCGGCGATCAAGGCCGGGCGCATCCAGAGCATCGTCGGAGAGGAAGGACAGGACTAGGAATCTTTCCCGGGTAGCCGTTAATCATGGCGATCCCCAGGCGCTCAGCGGCTATCCGGGATTTTTTAACCAGAAGTTTTTTACAAGGAAGCGTGGCGAAACGGTATACGCTAAGAAGGCACTAATCGGAGAAGATATGGCCAATATCCGTAACATGCCAGCGCGGACACTCCGATAATTGATGGTTCGACTCCATCCGCTTCCAAAGCCTCCGCATAGCGGGGACATATCAGACAAAGGAGAAAGTGCATGAAGTTGACAACCAAGCAAATTGAACGGGCGAAAAAGATTATCGGCGAGGGGATTCACGCCGATCAAACTCGTGACGCGCTCATCGGGACATATCAAGGGAATGTCATATTCCCGTCAATCGCATCGCTCAAGGCCGCAAAGAAGGAGATCCTTCGTACCCTGAAGGTAATCGACAAAGCTATCGCCATCATCGCCACGACTCCGAAGGAATAGCGTAAATGGGGTTCCGTGTTATCCAAAACAAACACGGCGGAGCGGCACCGATTCGGCCGCTATGGATATGCCCACCGAAAACATGACGAGGGGCACAATTGGCGCATGATCGCGCCCGCAAGAGAGGAAGACGCGGTTGATCGCGCGTTGACGCTATCCGGCCCCGGCGAAACGGGGCGCTTGCACCTTTAAGCTTAGTGGCAAAGCCCCCGGCCTGTACCCGGGAGTCCGGCGTTCGATTCGTCGAAGGTGCTGAATGTTTTTAGAATAGAAGGAGGAACTATGAAATCACGTGGGATATTCGCAATCATGGCGGCGGCTATGGCCGGGCTGGTACAGCGGTTAAACGTCAAGCAGGATCTCAGGCAAGACGGCATCCGCAAGAGCATGGCGGCTCACGGGCGCGCTCGCGGGTCGATGCGAAACAGTAAGGGCCGCTTTGGTTCCCATCGTTCCGGCGCAAAACTTGCCAAGAAATGCGCCAAGTTCATGGCCTCTCATCCGTCAAAGAAGGCGGCCTAGTATGTCTCGGAAGCGGGCATGGAAAGACCGCCGCGCGTGGATCGAATCGGACGCCAAGAAGCGGGCGCAAGCGTGGGCTGATAAGCGCCCTAGCTTTTGGCAACGCATCGTCATGGTCTTCTCGAAAAAGAAACGCGCAGAATGGGGAACCAAGGCGAAGCGCTACACCTACGCCTTGCGCATATATACTAACCGGCTATCACACAACGTCCACAAAAAGACGCCGCAAGAACTGGCCGACGAGCGCAAGATGGAAAAGGCAATGCGCGCGAAACGGGCGAAAGAGATCCAAGCCGGGAAGCGGTACCCGGTGAAGATCGACATCAAGAATAAGGTGGTAGTATGAAACTACCCGAGAACGAAGACCAATTCGAGTACGCGTCAAACAAGCGATACGAAAAGGCCGGGTATTGGGTTAATCACATGGATACTAATCTTTCCGGACATCCAGACACGCTTACGGCAAAAAAAGGGAAAGGGTCAAAATATATAGAATACAAATATGTAAAACCGACAGAAGTTAATCGGCGTATGATGTCTTTCTTCCAACCGACACAACCGGGCCGTATCGCAAATATGGTCGCGCACGGCATGGCCGTTGACATCGTGATCTACTGCGGCGGGCTTGTTTATTCGTGCCCCGCGTCCATAGACTCGATCCAAGACCTCGTAAAAATGACGGCGAAAGACTTCCTGTCACTATGTATGCAGACGTATTATTCCGTCTACCTACAAAACATAAAATAATGGTTGACAAGATATAAAAAGAGGATGATAATAAAGCCATGGAAGAGCTAACCGCGTACGCGGAAAAGTTGAGCCGGGACTGGCCAGAGTACCAACATCATATTGACGGCACGACCTGGCGAAGAGAAGCGGACAGCGAAGAATGGAAAAAGGTTGACAGATTACAAAAGATAGGTTTATACTTGAAGAGTCAGCAGCACGGGCGGCCATGACCATCTGACGATGGCGGACGCCAAGTGACGGGGCCACAACGCCCTAACAGAATCGCGGCAAAAGAAACCGCCTGCGCTGTTGACATTATTTCGATGAGGACTACCCGGATATAAGGTGATATTCCGGGCCGCCCTCTAGCCTCCTATCTATGGTGGCCCTGCCCCGCGTTCCTCACCTGGCGCGGGGTTTTTTATTAGGAATCAACCATGAATAAAGACCTTCCCGGCACCGTATATTTCCCCGGCATGGAGCCGATAGTCCGCGCGCGTATGCCAGCTATCACACGGGCACCGGCTCAGACAGTTGAAGGGATGGAGGGTATGAAAGATGAAAAGTCTCCTGCATCTTATAACAAAACGCCGCCAAGTATGGTACGGCCTCGAATTGAAGCGCCCGCCCCGCAAGCGCCGCCCGAACCTATACGCGCTCCGGCACCGGAGGCACAAAAGCCTAAAGTTGTTCAAGTGCCACGAAAAAGGAATATACAAAACCGTGACATACGGGGGGCGGCACCCGACAACATTTTCTTTATAAAAATAACAGCGGCGATCTTGTCTGGATTAGCCGCGCTCATGTCTGGAAAATATTCTTTCGATTGGTTCAAGGACAAATTACCGGCCGGTTGGAACATCATTCTTCCTGTCATTATTGTCGGATGCGCAACGCTTGCCCCCGTTGTCGCGTTGATATTATTTAACAGAAAAGGATGGAAGCCAAAGCTATCGGCTGTCTTAGTTTTTTGCATCGGCATCCTTGCTTCCTCTTTTTCCATGCTTTCCACCATCGCCGGGATCTATAACGCAAACTCGGAGGCGATCAATCGAAAATCTACGGCCTTAATCTCCTCCCAAACCGATGAGGATGCCCGCCAGGAGGTCGCCCGCATAGACTCCGAGCTGTCCCGCCTGAATGCCGAGATCGACGCAACACAGGCTAAGGTTGACAGTATTGCCGTATCCGACACGCTCAAGGGCGACAGCCAGGCTCTTATGAGGAGACTCAATGCGGCGAAAAAGTCAAAACAAGATTATGAAACGAAACGTTCGACGGCTAAAGGCGTCATTGAAGCGGCTCGGGCAAGCGGTTACACCGCTGAAACCGTGCGCGAAGATTTCAACGGCTTCATGGGACGTATATTTAAGACCGATTCAGGAAAGATAGAGTTTGGTATGGCGGCGGCCCCGGCGTTGCTTCTTGACGTGGTAGCGCCGATCCTGTCCGCCGTGGCGCTGTTTTTGTAAAGGAGGGAATATGAAAGCCAAGCCGCGTTTCCTAAAATACACGCGCGTTGTAAAGATTTACGGGAAGTGGAGCGCGTACCTTGAAGTTGGCTGTCAAGGATTTTGCGTTGCCAGTGATCGAAGCAAAAGGGAGGCGCAATGGCATGCGAAGATGCTCAGCCACGCGCTGGAAAATCTTGTTGAGATGGAAAAGAAAGCGCAGGATACTGTGTAATTCCATAAGGAGGAATTGAGATGATAGGGAAATGCTGGAAAGTAGATCGATGGAGCCGAAATCCGGAGCCGTTTGAGATCGTAAGGGAAACAGATAAGTGTTATTTCTACATGGCAACTGGGTGGAAAAACAAACAGGAAGAGCGCCGCGAACTAAAAAACGGCCATAACATCTTTGCTACATGGGAAGAGGCAAAGGCGTACATGTTTTCACAGGCAGAAAAAGAACTTGATTATGCAAAGCAGGAAGTAGACCGTAAGCGTTCCAACCTAGAAACGGTTAAGGCAATGAAGCAAGCATCCGAATTATAAAAAGCGGCCGGGGTCACGACTCCCCGGCCTAAACGTTCACAGAGGTAGCGAAACTCTGTCAGAGACCCATGGACGCAAGACGCTGAGTATATTCCTGCGGAGAATGCCCCGTAGCCCATAGCACTTCATCGACGTAATCCGGGCGAACTACTTTTCCACCGAGGATAATAATACTATCCCCTTTGCGCGCGAAGGAAGGAAGATCGGCGACGATATCGCCCGGAGTCTGGACGAACTCGACATTATCCAACGCGGCTATGGTTTTCGATCCTGGGAAGAAAAGCACGTTCGGGCAGCCGAATACCACGCCAGGAAGTCCGCGATAAAGGCAAGCGATAGTGGCGATCCACGCGCCATGCGAATATCCTGAGAAGGATTCGAAGTCACCCAACTCGGCGATGTCTTTTACCTCGATCCACGCGAGCCATGCGCCGAGCGGTACAAAGACAACGCGGCCGCCAAGAATCATCGGCCACGGTATTTCGCCGAGGATATTCTTGACCCAATCCTGCCAGCTCGAGGATCCTTCAAAATACATTACCCTGTCCTTGATTTTCCAAGAAACCTTTGTATGGGTATCGTTGTAATTTCCAGCGCAATTCTCAGCGAATAATTCAGACTTCGTCATATCGTTTCCCCTTTTGCCATTCGGTGTATTGCGCGTTCGCACTTGACGGCCATGTTATGCCACATTTCAAGCGCGTATCCAGCTTCGACTTGTTCTTTGGTAGACAGCGCCCCACGCTTGGCCGTCTCTATGAGCGCGGTCAGGTCGCGGGACACTTCTATGCCGTCGATTTCAAGATGCTCATGATCTGGCATTATCGGCTCCCCAGGACGAGGCCAACAATTACCCCAATCGAGGCCCCAGCACCAAGGCATATACCGCCTACCTTAATCCGTTCCCACAGTTCCGCGCGCTTTGATTTGGCTAATGATGCCCTCAATTCTGCTAGTTGCGTCTTCACCTCTCCCAATTGCGCCCGAACCGATGTCAAGTCGCTTTGAGATGTCTCCGAGTTCTTTTCTGCTTTCGCCAAGCTGTCTTCGGCTTTCTGCAATCTCTCCTCTAGCCGTTGCAAGCTCGCTTTGTCCTTTTGCGATATCTCCTTCAAGACTGACAATTCGAGTCTCAAGGTCGCGCACTCGTCCAGAATCTGCGTTATTTCGGAGCTGGTAATCAAGTACGAATCCCCAAACGATGGCACCGAGGAAAGCAAGAAGAAGAAAGCCAACGCAAGCCAGAAGTAGTTTATCTTTAAGCGCCACATCTACGCTCCTGCTAGCGGGATCTTATCAGCCGCCGCCGCGATCCCGAGAAGGCCACCACCAAAGGCGAAATACTCGGCAAGAATAAGCGGATTAGCGACGGGCGTGAACCCGTACCAGAGCGCAAAGCCGATAACGACGATTCCAAGAACACGCTTTTCGTCGCCCGACCCGTTCTTGTCAGAAATAAAATCCCACAGCATTGCAAGAAGTTTCTTCATGTTACGCTCCTAATATCTTCGCAGGATTCAAAAAGTACGCAAGCCGTTGCGTCGTCGGATCAAACCGATAAATAACCTTCTCATTCATCCACTCGACGCGCCATTCATGAGCCTTGAGCGTAAATGCATCGCCGTACTTGGTAGCCAGCGCTTCGCTGTCGTCGGCATCCCATCCAGCGCCAAGCCAGCCTGGCGCTGGATGGGTAATGATCCCCAAATGGATATGCGAACCGTCGTTACCTTTCCCGGGAACCGCGATCCCGACGTTGCCAGCAGGCCCTATAGCCGTGCCCGCTTTTACTACCGTCCCCGGCACCGTGAACGCGGCAATGATTTCACTTGATAATTCTTCGCGTCTCATGTGATAGTATCGTATTTCAACCTCTGTGCCACCTTGCCGCAAGATGCTATTACCCTGACCATCGATGTGCCAGGATACTTTCCCGTCAATAATGGTATGCGCAATAGTCTCTTCACGCTTTCCGTCAAGCGGCGCGTAATCCTGAAACGGGTGGATGCGGTTGAAACGGGGGTCCCACCCGAATGGCGTGCGCACGTTGACGGAACCAGGAAACCAGTCGCGATTAAAGGTCATTCGCGCACCCCCTTCTTAATGAGAAACTCTTGCCATGCGTTCGCGTTGTTGGCTATTTTGTCCCGCGTCTCCCGCGTGTTTCCGTTCGCACCCTGCTTTAATATCCAGTCAAGTTGTACGACCTGGCCGGACATAAGCAAATCAAGCGAAGTCACGATGCGCTCGAACAGCGGCCCTTTTGTGCATCCATGATCTTCTCCGATTTCGACCGATCCTTTAGACACCTTCACGCGCCCACGTAGCATGCTCGCAATAATGACAAGCCCGGCCATGATGATGAGAACCCCGATGCACAGGAACGCGTAAACCTTCCAGTCAGTCGGCATGGTGACTCCTTAATACTTTATTACGAAGTTTACGGAAAGAATTTTTCCGCGCGTGCTTGCCCCTGCCCTTGCAACTCCCTCGCCAACGGTTTCAATTACTTTACCAATACTTCCCGAGGTCGCGACTTGCTCAGAGTTTCTCGTGTTATTTCCACCAGCCGGGAACATGTACGTCGATCCCGACCCAGTTACCGACCAAATAGCATGGGAGTGATCTTGTACTCGATCATCGGCAAATACTCCAAGTGCAAGAGCATCATGGTCGGTTATGGCTCCGTGCGTAGTTCCCGTGACAGCGGAGAATGTCCCCGCGCCATATGGAGAACCTTCACGGAAGTCCGGGACGTTGAACGTAGTTGTACCGTTTCCTATTCCCCACGTCGTACCAATAGCCGCGAAAAGATCAGCATAGGCGAGCCGTGAATATGCTGCGCCATCGCACAGGAGCCATCCAGCAGGAGCCGCCGCAGTTGCCGTCATATCGATCTTGCCCGGCCATATCGACATATTTATATCTGCGGCTTTTGCGTAATCAGTAACACATTTATAGCTTACATAAAGCGCAACGTTTTGATACGTCCCGTTTACTACGGCTAACTTTGTGTAGACTGTTCCACCGGCCTCCGTGGTGAGCCGCGTATCCTCAGCCGACAGTGTATAGTCTGTGGTAAGCGAGAGAAGCGTACCGCCGCCTCCAGCAGCAGTCCGCACTACAACGCCAGAGGCCAGAAACGTGTCATGCAGTAGCCCGAGCGCCGTCGAAGATGAGCGGATGATATATTCGTCGGTGATCTGTGTCCCGGCTAAAACCTTGTCTAATCGTGCCATGATATTCTCCTTTAGAAAAATTAATTAGCTCTAACTAACCCGCTGACATAAATAGGCAATCGTTGTTCCTGTGGCATCGCCGTCAATATAACCCCTACTGCGCCATGTCCCTACTAGCTGGGCTCCAGAACCGGGATTCTCAGAATAAAAAGAAACACCAATTGTTATAGTATTAACCCACACCGGTATTATCGAATTTATTACACCAATAGGACTAGCGGGGGGGTGCAATACTAATAATGTAGTCCCTATCGGATAATCCAGTAATGCGTAATCGCTCGATGTCGTAGGCAATGGGGCTTTTGTAGCAGTCGTCGCAGCCAGTGCATTATCACCTGCGATCCGCGCCGCTTCCTCCGCGTTTACGTCAGCGATCCGCGCCGCTTCCTCCGCGTTTACGTCAGCGATCCGCGCCGCTTCCTCAGCGATCCGCGCACTGACTTCCGCCACTATCGCGTCATAGTTTTCTTTTGCGTTCCCTTCGATGCGATTAAAATCGGACGCTACAGGTATATCGTTAGCCGCCCAATTTTCTTTCGGTGTTAAATATGCCACATTAAACCTTCCTTACTTGCATCTTCGCTTTTAGCGCACCGTTAAAATTAAACTCTTGAGTCACGATAACGCCATTGATCCCGTCCACCGTTACTTTATCTCCAAGCTCTAATGTAGGATCGCCGCGCCAATCTATTGTTACATCGCGAAACTCGTTCGCCGTTGTAACCAATATCGCTTCTGCGATTTCTTCCGCTAATGCCGAAGACTGAATAAGAGGATTCTCCATAATCGTTAACGTTTTGTCTCCGTTGCGACGAATACTTTCACCATCTGTTTCCGTTATGATTTGTCTACCAGAGGCGACAAGTGGTTTTCCAGATACCGTGAGCGTATTTATAATCTGTCCGTTTGCGCTTCCCGTTACTTCAATATGCGCTCCATAGGAATAATATGTCACACTTGAAATAGTCGCTCCCGAAGGTGTTGACGTAATAGCCGACGAGCAATCTATCGCAGCGTCAATATCATTCCACGTAGCGTCAAATGACAAAACTTCGGACGCGTTAATATCTTTCGTCCCCGACATTTCCCAAATTGTTTGGCTTATATCCGGCGTATAAGGCCACGTTTGTACCTGGATTCGATTCTTTACGGTAGATATTGGCGAAGACATTTCAAGGATCCTGCTCTTGCTTATGGTAGCAAGAGCAGGTAGCCCTGTTTCGCGCGTGAGATAATTCCCAGCATCAACCCGGACAACCCCGTACCGATCTTGATACGCAACACCACCAGCGGCTTCGGCGACTCCACCGATTGCGGCACGGTGGTTCTTCGTCTTCATCCACGAATAGGGGATGAGGTATTTTTGAACTTCGGTATCAATTTTCCATTCCGCGTTGGCTGGTTCTAGTCCGTCAGCAAGAATCTGCTCCGCTAAGGTGTAGAGACTCGTCGATTGAAATACTGTAAAAAACAATTCCGATATAATGGGATTCAATACTCTCGAAGACGTAAAAAGAATAAGACGAACATAAAGATTTGTTATTCCGCTTACCGTCGAAATAAACACAAGCCCATTTTCTACCCCGTCAAATATTTCAGCCAGTCCGGCTATTGTTTCTCCAGCGTAAATATGAACCGTTGTTCCAGCCGGAATACTTGCTGTAAGAGCAGGAAGAACAACAACAGTAGTACCAGCCACATAATCAAACGAATAAGCATTTGTCCATGATGCAGTGTACGAAATATCGGTATAGTCTTGCTCTCCGTATCCATACTCGCTATATCCCGTCATAGAATCATCCTTAGAGTATCGCTTATGACTACCGTATCAACTCCAGAACCTCCGCCCCATTCAGCAGTCGTATCAGTATCAAAGGATTGATCGACTGGAGCTTCAAGTATCTGATTCGCCGTATACTCTGACTCTGCAAGCAACGCCATTCGGTCAAGCCCTGTAACGGTTACGACTATACCGCTCGCCGGAATGTCCCATGCCTTCGCATAAAATATCCCGAGCGGAATCCAGGTAGTCCCGTCTCCGATTTCTGGAGATATGCGATTCCCTTCACGGATAACGCCATACAATTTAGACGCCGTATTCGTATAATCAAAATCGCGGTTACGATTAAAAAGCTGGATAACGCATTGACCCGATGCTGTTTGTCCAAGCGGTACTCCGTCTTCTGGCAATTCTCGATTCTCGATAACCTGCAAATTGAAAAGATCGTTGCCATTGTAAAGCTCAGATATCGATGTGAACATTTCGGCGATCTTCGCTTGCCTTCCTGGATGTGACCATTTAAAAATACAAATCTGAATCTGGCACGCGAGATTTACCGGGAGTATATCTGTAACATATTTAACGCCAGAGTTTCCGATAACAGTTATCGCGTCAAGCTCGCTCCCGTCTTGCGCAAGGATACGGATGAAAAAATCAGTTGCATATTCCATCCGCGCATTATCAAACGAAACGCGCACAGACGAAATAGTGCGCGCTAGGAAATTTGTGTTTATTTGCGGATAGGTTTGATATACATCGTATGCCTCTTCTCCATATCCGCGTTCACCATATCCATAGGCATCTACTTGCTGGAAGTCGTTCCCTGAAGAAGATAGTTGTGTGCTCCACCAACCGATTTCGTATTTCGCCTTATCAACTGATGTTTCGGGAGCAAGCGCATGAGTTCCAAGAAGCCATGACCCGTCAAGGCTAGCCCATTGTGCGCTCATGTCTTCGCGTCCGTTGTAAACCTGATCCTCGTAAGTGTGGAGCGCCGTTCCGTTTGACCACGCGGTAACAGTATTATCAATATTGGCGTCAGAGTAGTCTATTTTAACGCGAGCGTGAAGTTTGCGGCCTCTGAGTTTTTCAATCTCTGCTTTGCACGCGACCGGGACGGTTATCACACTTCCTCCATAGAAATAGTAAACCCTGAGAACGCATAAGACCCTGATACGATTTCGCGCAAACATTCTTCGCTTATCGAGAGCCAACACGTATAAACTGACGTGGTAGCGTCTGCATTTGTCACGGTGAACGTAACGTCTTCTTTTGCAAGATACAGCTCCACGATTTCAGCCATGAACGTTCCACTTACAGGGTAATCCCATGAAATCGTAAACTTATTTTTGATAGTAATAAAATCAGATACAAGCGTTTTATCAATCGTCCTATCGCTTACCTCGAAATCTATATGTCCAGGGTTAAAGCGAATCCCTGGCATCGGCAGGAGGATCGTATTTATTTGCAAATCACCAGCGGACATTTATCCCCTCCTCTGTGTTTCGATGGTTCCATATTTATTAAGAAGCCGTTCAAGCTCACGTAATCCCGAAGGATCGGCTATCACGGTTCCAATCTGGAACGTAGCGCCGCTATTTGCTGCCTGCTGTTCCGGAGTCTCAACGGTTATGCGTTCTCCCGATTGAGCCATAGCCGTCGTAATCGGGAACGAGTCGTTCTCGAATCCAGCTGGCACAGTAAAACTACCGCCCCCTGCAAGAGCCGGTAACGGGATCGAGTTGACCGACGAAATAAGATCAGCATATAACGAACGGACAGCCGATTTCTTGTCTGCGTTAAACCAACCAAGTTCTGAAATTGCATTTTCTTGCTCAATCGCTATCTTGGCGAGCATGATTTTCTTTTCCCATACCGCCCGGTCATATTCAAGCTTGCGTTTAGCTTTATCCGCCGCCGCTTCTGCGTCGTCGCGTTTTTTCTGATATTCCTCTTGGATCTTGGCTTTTGCTAATTCTTTTTCAAGTTCCGCCTTTTTCTCAAGGTCTGTTTCTTCCTCTAATTTTTTTTGTAACGCCTGTACTTCCGTATCATCAAGCAAGCCAGCGGACGCAAGGGCGGCTTGTTCCTCAGCGTCGATAGTTTTAAGCGTGGCCTCAAGTTCTTTGTCAAGTTGTTCTATTTTATTATCGAGGATTGAAACATTTACATCATTTATTGTGCTTGCGTAATTACGGGCTAATGTTTCTTCGTAATTTATAGCGCTATCAATAAGATCAACTATAAGGTTAAGACCGTCGGCTACGGCGGCGACGATCATCCCTTCCTGTGTTCCAGTTGCTTTACCTATCTCTGATGTAATATTTAATACTTCTTCAGCTAAGTCATCCCATGATTCGGAAAGATCAGTTTGCATTATTTTAGACATTTCGGAAACGGCGTTTAGTCCTGCTTCCACATATCCCGACGTTGACTCTATTTTGTCTTTTTCGATCTTATCTATAGCCGCCGCTTGCTCTTCTGCGTCGGTTACTTCTTTTAGTTTTGCAGCCCGATATTCTTCAATCTTCGCGTTAATATAGTCATGTGTTTTCTGAGTTTCGGCGCGTTCTGTTTCTCCCGCTTCTTCTTCGTCATTTTTTCTAATTTGAAAAAGCTGTTTCCTAAGCGCGGCGATAGCGCGGATACGAGTATTTTCATCTTCGGCGCTCTTCGTGTTAAGAGCGTCAAGTTTAACTATTTTATCTAACAGCTTTTGTTCTTCCGAAGTGCTATCTTGTATAGCCCCATTCGCCATCTCGAGCGCTTCGGCGTATGCTTTCTGCGCGGCGGTAAGATCGACTAACCCGCCAGTAACAACGCCATTGGTGCCATTAAGATCGTCTTGAGCGTCTTCGTTTTCTTTTATCTTCTTGTTTATTCCGTCAATCGTCTCGGCCTGGATTTTTTGTATACCTTCAAGCCGCGCTTTTTCTTTATCGAATCCAGCCTGCCCGCCAATCTCTGCAAGTTTTTGGAGTCTTTGTAATTCCTTATTTTTGTCTTTTTGAACAGTGAATAATTCATCAGCGTTCTTTGTAAGCCGCTTATATTCTTCATCTGTTTTCTTAGCCTGTTCCTGCACAAGCGCAAGCTGTTGTTCAAAAGGTTTTGTAGAATCTCCAGAGTATATTTTTTGAAGTTCGACGTTCTTCTTTATGGTGGTAGCAAGCGCAATGCCGAGCGCAATAACGGCAGCGGCGGCTAATGTTACCCACCCGGCAGGGCCAGACATCGCAGTCATCACGACTTTTAGCGTTGACACCATCTTTATCGCATTACCGATCCCTATAAGCATCGGCCCTATCGCGGCGGCTACGGCGGCGGTAGCAAGGACGGCGCGCTTTTGTTCGTCTGACATTGACGCGAATTGTTTTACCGCTCCGCTCAATGCTCCGACTACTTCTGAAATTATCGGGAGAAGTTCATTCCCGAACTGTTCGGCAAGGTCTCCTACTTGGTTCTTGAGTATCTTGAGCTTGCCCTCAAATGTTCCGGCCTCTGTGCCTGCGGCCCCGGCGTACTTAGCGAGTCCCTTGAGAACCTGCGCCATCTTCTCGGACTTGGAAGCGCCGGTATCAACTTCAATTCCGTACCGTCCGAGTGCGTTTGTGTTTGTACCGATAGATTTCCCGACTAAGCTAGTAGCGCTCTGTAGATCCATGTCAAGCGCCGATGCCAGATTCTGGATCGACGGCATAAGCGCCTTGAGTCCGTCCTCATCAAGCGCTGTCATCTGTTCAAGGAGGGTGAATGCGGACATCGTGGCTTCATCGTCGTACACGGAAATAAGCTGGAGTTGACCAGCATAATCAGATAGATTTTTAGCGGATACTTTACCTTGGTTCCCAGCCGCTTGGATTGCATTTTCAAGAAGCTTTGTAGCCTTCTCTGACTCCATAGCAGCAGCAACCATCGCGGTTCCAATCGCAACAATCGGAACCGTCAGCCCGAGCGTTGCCTTCTTACCTGCCGATATGAACTTGTCGCCGAGCGCATCAAGCCGTTTCTCGGACGCCTTGAGCGATTTGACGAGGTCGGCTTCATCGGCTATGAGTTTGTAGACTAAAGATTGAATTACCTTGTCAGCCATTCTACTTCCTCATTTCACCGACTGCTTTCCGAAGATCATCCGCGAAATTGTCGCGGCCAGGGTACAACCAAACGTCTAGCTTTTTCTTTACGCCTTTCCCGAAATGCCGTTCACCGGCTTCGTACATGGTCACGTATGCAAGCGCCTGCGATATCTCCGCCCAGGTCATTTCCTCATAAATATAATCACGCGTCATGCAGGCCCAGTATCGGCCCAGGCAAAGCGAAACGCGGTAGAGGTCTAACTCTCCGCTAGTTTTTTTTTAGGCGCGATATCGTCTTCGTCCTTCTTGAGCGCGTAGAAAATGAATTGCTCCATGTCCTGGTATCGCGCGTTTTCTTCCCACCATTTTGCATTGTATTTGTATCCGTTCTTTTCGAGGATCAATGAAAGCATCTTCGTTATGTACTCGGCCTTTTCAATGGCGAAGCCTTCGACAAGCGCTTGCATTTCCTCTGACAGTTTTTCAAGCCCTCCAAGGTCTTCACTTCCTTCGGCGAGTAGTTTCGTTGCGTTTACTTTCTTCGCGTATTCGCCACACAGAATGCAATATTCTCCGTAAAGCTTGCTTATCTGTAGGGTCAAACGGGATATCTTAAATTGCTTATCACCCATCGGAATGATGACGCTCTTATTGATGTCCTCGATTGATACTATCTTCGGCTCGTGCATGATTCCCCTTTTGGCCGGGCATTACACCCGGCCAGGATACTAGGTATTGTCGGCGATTCCGAACTGATCAGTAATGCTCAACAGCTGGTCAAGGTCGGCGCGCGAAACATCGCACTCGCCGCGGATGGTAATGGGCAACGTGGTGATGCTGTCGTTATCGTAGCGGGGGAAAGACAAGGACAAGCCAGCAGTATTCACGGCGCTGTAGATGATAACCGTGAAGTATTTCCCGGTCGCCAACTGCTTGCGAATACGGAAGGATCGCGGAGTCACCGACACGGACGCAGAACCCATGGTAAGGCCGCGCGACGCCGCGGGGGTATGCGTATAGTTTACTTCCAGCGCGTTCGAGGCGGGTACAACGGCGGCGGTGTCCAGCATGATGACG
>Ga0172381_10001878_pt1 | contig 24026 bp, 17 predicted proteins | sample Leawel6488metaG_FD_119754 | JGI IMG/M metagenome (GOLD analysis project Ga0172381, IMG submission 119754) | Leachate microbial communities from a municipal landfill in Southern Ontario, Canada - Leachate well 64-88 metaG | ecosystem: Engineered > Solid waste > Landfill > Unclassified | place... | reverse complement strand
TGCATCAATGCTCCCCCCGCATTGATGCACTGGTATTCTCCTATCTGTTCTAATTATTCTTCCTTTTTTCTTTCTTTTTCTTTACTTACAAAATTATTTTCCCCAAAACTCTTTACACTAAGAAAGCTAACGATTTTATAGATAAAATATATTTATCGTCATCTATTTTTTATTATATAAAATGACTATTGTTACTCCGGCTTCGCCTTCTCCATATACACCCAGCCTGTAGGACTCGACCAGACTGTTGATTTTAAGAAGATCATGAACACCTTTTCGCAGAGCTCCTGTGCCCTTTCCATGTATTATAGATAATTCATGAAAATTTGCCATGTAACCCTGCTCGATAAATTTCTCCACTCTTGCTTCCGCATCAAATATGGTCGATCCCCGTATATCCAGTTCTAATTTCGCATCTCCTGCTTTAGAGGAAGCATTTATGCGAATCTTTTCATTTATGATTTTCTGCTCATTCAATAACTTTACATCCTTAACATTCACTGACATTTTTATTATTCCCGCCTGAACTGTTATGTCTCCGTTTTTATCCGGATTTGTCAATACATTGGCTTTCTGATTCACAGATTTTAAAATGACCGTATCACCGCTCTTTATGGCTGTATCGACATATTCTGCAGATACAGGATCATCCTTCTCTATTTTTATATCAAATATTTCTCTTGTTTCCCTTATTGCTGAGCGGAACTCAGCTTCAGTCTTCGCATTTATGACAACGCCTGTTTTCTTTAGATTATCGATCTCATCAATAAGAATATCCGCTTTTTGTAAAGCTTTATCAATAAGCTTCTTAGCTTCTCTCTGCGCTTTTTCAAGTATCAATGCTTTTTCTTTATCTATATTATCCTTTTCTTTTTGTAGTTCCTTTTTGATATTTTCGATTTCTTTTTTGTATTCGCTTGTTTTTTCACGTTCTTTCTCCATTTTCTGCCTGCTTTTCTCAAGAGAAAGTATTATATTTTCATAATCACTGTTTTTGTTATCTATGGAGTCATTTGCCTTTTTTATTATATCTTCACCGAGTCCGAGCCTTCTTGAGATATACAATGCATTGGATTTACCGGGTATCCCGATCAGCAGCCTGTATGTCGGTTTCAATGTTTTTACATCAAATTCACAGCTTGCATTTTCCACGTCATCTGTAACGCTTGCATATGATTTAAGTTCACTGTAATGTGTGGTCGCAACAGTAGTGATCTTTTCTGATTTCAATTTATCTATTATTGCCAAGGCCAGTGCGGACCCTTCAACAGGATCGGTACCTGCTCCAAGTTCATCAAGAAGAACCATGGATCTGTTATTGGCACCCGCTAATATTCTTATGATATTTGTCATATGAGACGAAAAAGTGCTCAAATTCTGTTCTATGCTTTGTTCATCACCTATATCAACAAATATTTCCTCAAACATAGCTATATCTGAGCCTTCTTTTGCTGGTACCGCTAATCCAGCCTGAGCCATAAGTGTCAGGAGGCCTACTGTCTTAAGCGTAACTGTTTTTCCACCCGTGTTAGGTCCTGTAATTACAAGTATGCGATATTCATCCCCGATTATGAAATCAATCGGGACTACCATATCCCTGTTGATAAGCGGATGCCTTGCCTGATAGAGCTTTATAATACCTTTATCGTTTATATTCGGCACTTCCCCATCATAAGATATGGATAAGGCTGCTTTTGCAAAAGCTACATCAAGGTAAAGGCATTTTCTGAAATTAGATCCCAGTTCATCTATATATATCCTTACTTTATTGGACAGATCCATAAGTATTTTGTCTATTTCTCTCTTTTCGTCAGCCATCAGTTCTCTTATCTTGTTGTTCATGACAACTATTTCGATAGGTTCGATAAAGAGTGTGGAACCTGTCTGCGAAGTATCATGTACGATGCCTTTTATCTCGTTTTTGTATTCATTCTTGACAGGTATGACATACTTGTCCTGTCTCATAGTTATTATGCTGTCCTGAAGATACTTTTTATACTTCTCACTTTTTGTATATGACATGAGTTTATCTTTGATTGCATCTTGGGTTTTTGCGATCGCTCTTCTTATCCTTTGGAGTTCAGCGGAAGCATCGTCAGCGATCTGATCTTCTGAAAGTATGCATTTTCTGATTTCCGATTCGATATCATACAAGGGAACAAGATCATATATGCTATTTTTTATATCATCTTTATCATCAATGAAATCCTTTGCTTCGATATGTGATATCAGATCCCTGGCTTTTCTTGCCAGATATGAGTTGTCGCGAACAATAAGCAATTCCCTGTTATTTAGTACTCCGCCTATGTTCAACCTTCTTATAATACCTTCAGTATCATATAAACCTTCGAAATTAGGTTTACCGATAGCCTTAATAAAATATATAGCTGATTCAAGTTCCTTAAGTTTCGCTGTTATATCATCTATATCGTTCATCGGAAGTATTTTTGCCGCTTCCGCTTTCCCTGGCAAAGAATCTGCTCTTTGTGTCAGAAAATCAATTATTTTATCATATTCAAGTTTTTTTAAATATCTTGCTTCCATCGATTTCTCTCTTAATACTTTCCACAAAGCATCCTGAGGTCATTAATAAGGTTTTTTTAAACTTACCCAGTGATTTCCCATAATGTCACATGCTTCGTAATTTGGACCATATATTCACACGTATGAATAATACACCTTTTTTTCTGAATTTGCATCATCTGTCAGGAAATATGCTTCTTTATCTTTCTCATATAAAACAGCGAAAACTGCGTGTACATATAATCATAGATCACATAAAATACAACAGCTATCCCGTACACAAGCCATATATCATATTGAATCAGCGATTTTGGTAATACATCTGCAATAGTTGCTGCAAAATACATGCTTATAAAAAACACAGCTGAGAAATAAGCAAGCTTGACAACCAGTACCAGTACCCTGTATCTGATCTTCTCAATAAGGAATTTTACTACTGAGTATATTCCGAACAAAGAATAAAACAATAAAAAGGACAGTTTATCCACCGGCAGTATAAGGCTCAGTATAAAACTTGCAAAGATGAATATCAGAGTCTGTTTGATTCCGTTTTCCATCATAACTATTCCTGGAAGCAGGCTTGCTAATATATAGAATCCCAACTGATAGGTTGGAATTACAGTACGAAGATACAAAAGTATCATCATAATGGCCAATAATATCGCATTTCTCGTTAAAATCTTTGTGTTTCCGCTCATTTGCATACTACCTATCTGCAGAACAGGCTCGAACAGAGAAGGCATTGGCATAATCTGCAGAAATCATCGTCCGCGGAATTGTATCCTCTTCCATATACATCGCTTCTGTATGTATTCGTAGTATTCCTTGTCTGGCTATATGCTGACGCATATTCACTGTTAGAAGGATCCATCGCATGTGCTTTTTCAAAATACGAATATGCCTGATCATACCATCCCTGTTTTTGGAATATGATACCTCTGAGATAATACCATTCAGCATTTCTGTTTGCAGAATTCCTTAATATATTATCTGCAGTCTGATAATCACGCCTGTTTATACAGTCGCGGACTTCAGCAAATGTACCGGCATAACTGCTGCTGTCGTATGAATAACCGTAATCTTTATTCTTTCGTGATTTAACGATCATGTCATATGCTTCATTGACCTGTGTCAGTTTCTCATTTGCCAGATCTTTAAGGTCACTATCCTGATATTTATCAGGATGGTACTTCTTCACAAGATCTCTGTATGCTTTCTTTATAACTTCGTCACTGTCGTTCTTATTAACGTCCAGTACTTTATAGGGGTCGTTTACTGCCAATTTATTTATCTCCGTTCAATATTTTTTCTGTTTTATCGTATATACCTTCGTATATAATATTTTTGATTATAGGGTCGCACATATCCTCAAACGCATCTTCATAAAGATCAGTTACCGTTTTCATGGGTGCATATATTATGAATGAGGTCCTCTCTTTAATGTCTCCTTTAAATTTCTTTATATCTTTGCTGAATACATCTTTGAATCTTGATATATAAGGGTTATACATGTCTTTTTCTACATCTTTTTCGATGTCATTATAAGCATCGCATACATACACCCACTTTCCTATATTATACGCAATGATGCCGGCATTTCTTTTTACCACTTCATCAACTCCTTCAAGCATGTGAATACAAATTTCCTTGACCGTGTTCGCATAGCAGTCAGCTATCTCATCTATATTTTCACATTTTTCTCTTTCCAGCTGCATCAGTCTGTAAAGATTATCATCAATAATACCAGTGAGTTGCGGGTACTTCGTCCTGATCCTGTCTGCATATTTCCGTATCATCGACCTGCTCAGGGAATGCAGCATGTTATTCTCATCAGCTATATCATCCTCTAGTTTCTTGTAAGCCAAATATATGTTCATATCCGCAGCATAATCGACCGAACTGCTGGCAATCACCCTTTTCTTCTTTATGATCGGATGCACTATGCATCTGAAATCCTCATACTCAAGATGCATTTTTAATATCGAATCAGTTAATACAGTAATAAAAATACAATCATAGTTCAACAGAAGCCGCGGTATCTGGCCATACCTTTTTTTTATAGAATTGCATATACCGCAGTAATAAGCATTGTATCTGGTATACTCTTTGACTTTCAACTCAGGGGTGAATGTTTTGATATATCCGATCATCAGGCAACCCTCTTCTCATTGTTGAATTTTTTTAGCAAACTGAAAAAATTGATGCTGTACATAGTCAATGCAAAATACTCAAATAAAATGGTGAAAATCATTATGATACCGATCAGCTGTAAAGGAGGATCGAACAGCACGCATACCGCAATAACCAGGTTGAGCAGTACAGTTGCAGCTTTACCATACCATTTCGCATCTACAGTAAATTTATACCTGAACTTAACAAGTAATGCACCAATGATAAGTAAACTGTCTTTTAGAAATACTGCTATCATCATCCATACCATCAACTTGCCTTGCATGCACAATATTATTATTGCCGAGATCTGCATTATCTTATCAGCAAAAGGGTCGGCAAGCTTACCGAAGTTGCTTATCCAGTTGAATTTCCTTGCAAGGTAACCGTCTATGACATCCGATATGGCAGCACATATGAATATTATACCAGCAGCAGTATTATTATCTTTTAAAAGATAATAACAGAATGCCGGAACCAATATAAGCCTTATACATGTTATTATATTCGGTAAATATCTCATATTCTCTACATTGCCAGTATCTTAGCGATCCTCATGTCATAATCGAAAGAAGCTTTCTTCATGTTAATGGCATCTTCCAGATCCATGTCGATAAGTTTATTATTTATCTGACCAATCGCTCTGTTGTATCTTCCCTCTGATAATGCTTCTATCGCTTTCACACCCATCTTGCTTGCCAAGACTCTGTCTATAGCTGTTGGGCTTCCGCCTCTTTGAATATATCCAAGTATTGTGCATACAGTACGTATACCTGTGGTTTCCTCGATTTCTTTGCATATCTTGGCTGTATCACCGACACCTTCAGCTATCACTATGCAATGGTCCCTCTTTCCCCTGTTACGTCCCTCCATAATCGGTTTAATGATATCTTTTTGAAAATCATATGGTAATTCAGGTATAACAATAGCATCCGCACCTCCGGCAATACCATCGTTTATCGCAATATACCCTGCATGCTTTCCCATCACTTCTATGACAGCGACTCTTTCATGTGAATATGCGGTATCTCTAAGCTTGTCTATCGCTTCAAGAGCAGTATTCAATGCAGTATCATAACCTATCGTACTTTCAGACGAGGTGACATCATTATCTATTGTTGCAGGCATGCATATCACTTTCATGCCTTCCTTTGAGAAATCCAAAGCACCTTTATATGAGCCGTCTCCACCTATCACGACCAGGGAATCTATCCCAAAAACCTTACACATCTCCAAAGCGCGTTCTCTGAACTTAAGATCAAAAAATCTATCCGAACGGGCTGTTTTCAGAATTGTACCTCCTCTTTGAAGTATCCCTGATACGCTTCTGGCTGTCATTTTTTCAAACTCGCCATTTATAAGCCCTTCATATCCTCTGTAAATTCCATAAGCAGTCATGTTATATGCGATCGCCGTTCTTACGACAGCTCTTATCGCTGCGTTCATTCCGGGCGCATCTCCTCCGCTTGTTAAAATTCCTATAGTTTTGATATCCATCTTCATGTATCTCCTAAATCAGCATAATATCATATTATTATTTAAAAATCATATTTTCTTTATCGAACATTTCAGACATCTCTTTTATTACTTCTATATTCCCGTCAACGGTTATTTTTTCACCTATTTTCTTTCCATTAACGTTTTTTACCAGGATCATCTGCATATTACCGGAAAAATACTTTATAAAAGCTTCGAGCCGTACAAGGTCTATACTGTTTCCATTTATATAAAGCTTTTTTGACAGATCGATAATAAAATCCTCTTCAGCTCTGTCACCTTCTTTTGTCTCAACAACACTGATTTCAGCTTCAATTGGCTTTTTTTCGTCTTTTTTAACAGAAAGCAGTTTGATCTCTTCTGCTATTATTTTTGCCGGATCCTGTTTCAGGCTTAGTTTCCCTGTAATGATCACTTTGTTTTCAACAATGAGCAGTGACGAATATTTTTCCAATGTTTTTGGAAATACGATCACTTCTATTGTGTCATAAAGATCCTCTACCTGTATGAAAGCCATCATATCATTGTTTTTAGTCAGTTTCCTCTGTACTGTATCTATAATTCCAGCTATGGTCACTTTCTGGTTTTCCTGAAGCCTTTCACCGTTTTCTTCATCATTTACTGCAATATTTTTCCTGTTTAATCTGAAAAGGTCCATTTCTTTGAATACTGTTCTGTATTCATCGAGAGGATTACCTGTCATGTAAAGGCCAAGGACTTCCTTTTCCATCATCAGTTTTTTTGACAGGTCAAACTCATCATGTCTTGGTATTTCGTATTCAAATTGCGATGTGTCCTGCATTAAAGAGAACAGAGATACCTGTCCTTCAAGATTCTTTTTCTGCTGTTCCGTAATTGTGTCTATTATATCTTCATAACAGGAATGCAGCTCGCTTCTATTGTTACCAAGCCTGTCAAAGCATCCTGATTTTATGAATCCTTCATAACATTTTTTGTTTACATCGCTTTTTGGAGTCCTATTTGCAAAATCAATGAAATTCCTGTAATCCCCATTCTTTATTCTTTCAGCAACGATGGTCTCACATGCTTTGAGCCCCACACCGTTTATTGCACCCAGAGGATATCTTATGTCCCTGTCCTCAACTGTGAACTTCACATTGCTTCTGTTTATATCAGGAGGCAGTACTTTGATATCTATAGACTCACATTCATTTATATACTCCGCAAGCTTATCACGTGCATCAAGGAAACTGTTCATCGTAGCAGCCATGAATTCTACAGGATAATAGTACTTCAGGTATGCTGTCTGATATGAAACATATGCATATGCAACACCATGTGACTTATTGAATGCATAGTTGCCGAAATCTATCATTTCATCAAATATGTGATTTGATACGGCCGGAGTCACACCATTTTTTTCTGCACCTTTTATAAAGCTGTCTTTTTCTTTCAGAAGAGCTGACATTTTCTTTTTTGACATCATCTTTCTGACAAGATCAGAACCGCCCATGGAATAACCTGCCATGTCGCGGCATATCTGCATTATCTGTTCCTGGTATATCATGCAGCCGTATGTATCCTTTAAAATCGGTTTTAATATTTCATGCTCATATACTGTTTCATCAGGGTTGTTCTTATTTTTTATGCATGTTTCTATGAACTGCATCGGACCCGGACGATATATGGAAATCCCTAAAGTGATATCCTCGATAGACCGGGGTTTGAATCTCTTCATGAAGTCGGTCATACCTGAACTCTCAAGCTGGAAAATACCGGATGTATTACCATTTGAAATATAGTCAAATACTTTTTTATCGTCATATTCCATGTTATCAAAATCAACGATCCTGCCATGATTATCTTTCACAAGATCTATGCAATTCTTTATGACTGTCAGTGTCCTCAAAGCAAGGAAATCTACTTTGAGCAAGCCTAATTCCTCAAGATTCTCCATCGGAAATTGTGTAACTGTAGATCCGTCATCACTTAGATGTGTAGGAATATATTCTTTTACAGGTTTATCTGTTATGACAACACCGGCTGCATGGATACCGGTCTGTCTGGATATTCCTTCGAGTTGCTTTGCCATATCGATAAGTTCCCTGACAGTGTCATCGTTCTGATATTCCTTTGCCAGTTCGGGATTCATATCCAAAGCTTTCTCTATCGTTATCTTAGGTTCATTCGGTATCATTTTCGATATTTTGTCGCAAAGTGAGTATGGAAGGTTCAAAGCTCTTCCCACATCCTTTATTACACCTCTTGCAGCCATCGTCCCGAATGTAACTATCTGACATACTTTATCCGCTCCATACTTGTCCCTTACATATTCGATCACTTCGTGTCTTCTGTCGTAACAGAAATCCACATCTATATCGGGAAGCGATATCCTGGCAGGATTCAGGAATCTTTCAAACAGAAGGTTATATCTTATAGGATCTATATTTGTGATCTGCATTGCATATGCAACGATGCTTCCTGCAGCGCTCCCTCTTCCCGGTCCGACGGGTATATCATGATCCTTAGCGTAATTTATAAAGTCAGCTGTTATCAGGAAATAGTCGACATATCTCATGTTGTTTATAGTTTCAAGCTCATATTCAGCTCTTTTGATATGCTGATCAGATAACTTATCCTTGTATCTTTTTTTGAGCCCTTTAAATACGAGATCATGCATATATGCGTAATGGTCCAGACCTTCCGGTAATGGGAACTTGGGAAGATGCATCTCATCCAGTTCGAAACTAACATTGCACATATCTGCGATTTTCTGCGTGTTAGATATCGCTTCAGGGATATTACTGAAATTCCGTTCCATTTCTTCAGTGGTTTTAAAATAGAACTCATCTGATGGGAATTTCATCCTGTCTTCATCTGTAACTACTTTTACGGTTTGTATACACAGTAATATGTCATGAGCCTTTGCATCTTCCTTGTTGAGATAATGTACATCATTTGTGGCAACAAGCGGTATATTCATTTCCCGTGACAATTTCACAAGCTGCTGATTTACAAGATTCTGTTCCTCTATCTTGTTATACTGTAGTTCAAAAAAGAAGCTGTCTTCACCAAAAATCTCTACAAATTTCTTTGCTATAGAGCGTGCCTTTACATAATCATTCTCCATAAGGGCACACGGTATATCTCCCGAAAGACATGCGCTTAACGCAATGATGCCTTCACTGTACTTAGAAAGTAGGTCCAGGTCTACCCTTGGTTTATAGTAAAACCCATCTTCATATGACTGGGACACGATTTTCATAAGATTGTGCAGACCTGTGTTGTTCCTCGCAAGCAGTATCAGATGTCCCTGTGTTGAGTCTATTCCATACACCTTGTCTGTTCTTTTTCTTTTTGCGGTATACACCTCGCAGCCGATTATCGGTTTTATCCCTACACTTCTGCAATTCTTATACAACTGTAAAATTCCGTACATAGCCCCATGATCAGTAATAGCTACTGCTTTCATACCCGATTCCTTGGCTTTTCTGACCATATCAGGTATCCGCGTAGATCCATCAAGCAAACTGAATTCAGTATGGACATGAAGATGCACAAAATCAGTCATTTAGAAACTCCTTTACTTTTTTTAGAGACATCGCTCTGTGGCTTATGCAGTTTTTTTCCTCTTCGCTCAGTTCAGCAAATGTTTTGTCTAAACCATCAACGCAGAATATGGGATCGTACCCGAATCCTTTGTTACCTTTCTGCTCATCTAATATATGCCCTCTGCATTTTCCTACAAATATGGTGCATTCATCATCCGGCATGATGACGGCAGTAGCGCATACAAAGCATGCTGTCCTTTTTTCATATTCCACATCCTTCATCATTTTCAGCATCAGCGCATTGTTTTTATCATATACTGATGCGCTTGAATCATCCTTAACATCTCCGTATAAAGCACTGAATCTTTTCGAATTGACTCCGGGAAGACCATTAAGATGATCGACCATCAATCCTGAATCGTCCGCTATAACGATATTATCCGTATATCTCTTTGCATCTCGCGCTTTTAAAATGGCGTTTTCTTCAAAAGTATCCCCATTTTCCTCAACTTCTGAAATAATACCCATATCTTCAAGAGATAATATTTCGTGATCCTTTAATATTTCTTTTATTTCCTTTATCTTATCCCTATTATTGCTGGCTGCAACTATGATCCTATTATTCATTTGTTATCAAGAACGCTGAGCTGTATCATCATTATATCTCTGATGACAGGTTCCGAAATATCAATTATCTTATTCAGTTCTTCCCTGCTGAAAGTGTTCCCTTCCGCTGTCGCCTGTATCTCAGTTATCCTGCCGTCAGCACTCATTACAAGATTCAGATCCACATCCGCCTTACTGTCTTCAGCGTAGCAAAGATCGACCATGGTTACCCCATCCACTATTCCTGCGCTTATTGCTGCAACTTGCTGTTTGACAGGTATTTCCGCTATATATCCATTATTCTTCAACCAGGAAAAAGCATCATACATTGCTATATATCCGCCTGTTATACTTGCAGTCCGCGTACCTCCGTCAGCCTGTATGACATCACAGTCGATTATTATTGTAATATCGTTAAAAGCATCAAGATCAACAGCAGCTCTTAATGACCTTCCTATCAGTCTTTCAATTTCAGTTGCACGGCTGTTTTTTTTAAGACTGGATATATCCCTTTTATTTCTTGTAAGAGTAGCGCGAGGGAGCATATTATACTCAGCTGTCACCCAGCCTTTACTTGCTCTGAAAGGGACACTTTCAAAAGATACAGTGGCAGAACATATGACATGAGTGTCTCCGCATTCAATAAGAACCGAACCTTCAGCATACTTCTGATAATTCCTTGTTATTTTCATTATTCTTTTTTCAGTATTTTCTCTTCCGTCTATTCTCATTATCCACCTGTTATCTGAATATATATTTTTATAATGAAATCAATGTTAACTATATGATATTTTAACATTAGTTTATTCATCTAACAATAACATTGACTGACCGAATACTATATATTACGCTGACGGTTCTTTACTTCTACTCTTCAGCAGGAGCAATGATCTTCATACATTCGATAATACCGTTTACTATACCTTGTGCAAGTTTATCTTGATATGTATCTGTTTTAAGACTTGCACTTTCATTGATATTCGTCATGAATCCAACTTCGACTGTGACTGCAGGACAAACGGTTTTCCCGTGGATCGCAAGATTCTGCTGCATAAGATCCCTGTTTGGGGCTATCGCTTCCTTAACTGTACTGTTCTGTATGATCTGTGCAAATTGCTTATCATCAGTATCTCTCCATATAGATAATATGCCATGTGCGCTTTCTTCAGTGTAAGAATCAACATGGACCGATACGAACAGGACTGCATTCATTATATTTGTCAGATCGCCTCTTTCCAAAACGAATCCCAAATATATATCTTCATTACGTGTCATGAATACGGTATATCCTTCAGCAAGCAACTTCTGTTCGATTTTCAAGCATATGCCAAGATTTATGTCCGCTTCATTTATCCCGTCATCTGTTCTTGATGTAGCACCGGGATCATGCCCTCCGTGTCCGGCATCTATAACAATTACATTCTTCATACTGCTATCGCAAAAAGTAAGTGTTGAAAAGTAATCATTTGCATTTGGATACAGAACAAGGTCCTTCTTCAGAGCAAAACTTAAAAGATATTTAGTCACTCCGTCTTGCACTTCTTTTTTTACTTCTATATATTCTATATAATCATCATTGATGTATATCTTTTCATCCTCAAGATCGTATTTGGTCGATGCGCCGAGTCTTATCGAATACACATCATCAGATCCGTCATTTACATCATCTTCATAAAAAAGGATCGTACTGTCTGACTGTTTACACAGCTGATATCCCGGAATAAATAGGAATTTTCTGGAATTGATATTCGAGTAATTATAAAAATCCTTGTTTTTTACTTCAGCGACTGTGTAGGAAGCCTTATCGTTTTTGATATTTATGTCTGAGATAGCAACACAGCCATTTGTGATCATTTCAACATTTAAGGTCATTGCATTTTCATCTTTTTTGATTATTATTTTCTGGATCACGGAATCATCAGGATACAGCGTTTTTGTGTCATATTCATATAAGCTGTATTGATCAAGATCAATAGTAAAATATATCGTTGTTTTGTTATTTATCTCATACCATGACGAAAGCCTTGTATCATCCTCATTTTTAAGCTGATCAAAGATATATTTTTTGTCGTTTTCAAATACGACCTTATACTCACAGTCTTTTGCAAGACCATCGAATATGATTGTTTCATTTTCGAAAAGGATATTTATAGATCGTACTGTCTGAGGCGAATCCGATTTATATGGATCATTGGTTTCAATTACCTGTCCGCTGTCTGTAGGTGTCTGGCTTGATTTGCCAGGGTTTAATATTCCACTCCATAATTCCTTATAAGTTATAAGAAAGACCGATAATGCTATTATTACACATGCTATAAACAGCAATACAGCCATCTTGATCAGTTTTTTACGTCTCAGTTCCTTGTCTTCTTCATTAAAATCCATTGATAAATCTCTACTTTCAATCCATGCTTATTGCTTCAATTATACCCTTAGCTATACCTTCTGCAAGCTTTTGCTGATAATCATTGTTCAGCAGATTTGATAATTCCTCGGAATTTGTCATAAATCCGCATTCAACTAAGGCAGCTGGAATCATTGTAGAGTTTAGCACCACTAAATTAGGTCTGTCAATAACGTTTCTATCTATAGCGCCGGTTGTACTTAAAATACTTTTTTGTATTGTTCTTCCAAGTTCTTTCCCTGTTAATGCCACACTTTCAGAAGACGGATAAACTAATGTCATTATCCCCTTGAAACTACTGTTTGAAATTGAATTTGAATGGATGCTTACAAAAATCGATGCGTTTATTATATTCGCTACATAAGCACGTTCATATAACCCGACATATTCATCAGTACTTCTCATCATATAAACGCTTATTCCTTCTTTTTTTAGAAGTTCTTCTACCTTGATTGCTACAGCGAGGTTGATCGACGACTCGTATATATTATTCACAACTGCTCCCGGATCATATCCTCCGTGGCCTGCATCTATTACTACAATCTTATCTGTACTCTCCAGTTTTGGGAGTATATTTATATGTGTATAATTCGATTTAGCTGAATTCAGATAATAAATATATTCGTTCTTTGCATATATAGTCATTATTACATATGCATCGCTCCTTGTTACCTGTATCCTTTCAATATACTCATCATTTACATACAGGATACCAGCGGTCAGTTTATACGTTATATCATAGAATTTCAAAGTTGTCACAAGCCCTACAGTTTCTACTGTGACATTACTTTTTAGATTTCCATATTGATCCGCAAGTTCAAGTCCTGAAAGGTTTATGTATTTTCTGTCGGAAGAATTATAGTAATTCATATTTATGATCTTTTGAGTATATATCTCTATGGTCAACCCTTCATTGATATGCTCCACGATCTCATATCTGCATTGTATATTTGTTGTGATAGCAATTATCAGACCTGTACTGTTTTCATATAATTCTATATTCTGTATGTATTTTGAGTTTATTGAAGTCATGGAGGTGTCACCACTTTCTACGCCTCCTCCCGGTATATACAGGACTATCCTGTTCGGATCCGATATTCTTGTAACAATGTATCCGTTATAGTTTTTAACAGATAGATTGACCTTATCATCTGAAGAAGCTGCAGTGGCATATGTTCTGTTAATTGTTTCTGCCAGGTCTATATCAGAACTATTGTTAGCAGGTGCAGCAGCCGTTTCAGTTGCTATATTATTTGCTGCACCTGTGGCTGATGATTTTTTTACTCTGACTTCAACATAACCATTCTTCGCTCCTGCAGCATATGTGCATAGGTAACTAAGGTCGACCACTACCCTGTCAATACCGTTTTCGCCGGTCAGCACACGGATACTGCTATAATTCAGACCTGTTATTGATCCGCTTACAGTTATATCAGTATTTTTAACATCAATGACGAGTCTGTCAGGTTTCTCAAGCAGATAACTTGTTTTTAATGAAATATTATTACCTTTTATTATGATGACATCATAGCTGCCATCCTTTGCAGTCAGTATAACATCCGATTCAAACAGCGTCAGCAAACTTGTATTTACATATGTGAATCCGTTTTCAAAATAGAATTCATATCCAGTTACCTCTATATTATTGAAGTAAAGCTTTTTATTTCTTGTATCGAAGACATATTTATTACCTGCAAGTGTTATTGTAGCGCAATATGTCGTATCATTCCACGCTATTGTCCCTTTAACATACTCAGCAAATGTCCTGATCGGAACAAAGCCTTCCGGAAGAGTTGCTGCAACAGGGGTCGTGGTGGGCGTAGGAGTCGTAGCAGGTGTAGGAGTCGTTGTCGGCGCCGGAGCTACTTCAACAGGAGTCTCTACTAATCCAAAAACCCTGAGTACTCCCTCCTCCACATAAATCACGTCATTTTCCTCAACGACATCAAATTCCCTATATATGATATCTCCATCCATTACTATATTTGTCAATGTGAGGATATAATATGTTTTTGTATTGATCATGACTTCAACATTCTTATGGACATAGGACCACTTGAAGTAAAAATTATTAGCTGTGCATATTTCATTTATGCTTATGTATTTCTTACCATTTGAATTCATAGTATATGTATTATATTTGAAATCCGATTTAACAGGTGTTTCTGCAGGCTGCACAGGCGGTTCTGCTGCTTTCACAGCTTTTGGCATGAAAATATCAATAAAGTATGTAAGTACGCTGTTTGGAGCGTAAAACCTGCTCTCTGATATTATGATATCACCAGCTGTAAAATATGTTCCGTCAAGGCAGATGTAATCCGTCTGGGGATAGAAATATATCTCATGTTCGCCTGATGACAGTACTATGTAGTCATTATTTTCGTTTCTTGTTATCGCAGCACCGAACAGATCAGCAAATTCATTTATACAGAATGATGCTGTGCCATTGAAATCGAATGAACCCAGTTTTGTGACCGTCAGCTTTGAATCCACCGCCGTCACTACTTTGTTTATGGTCCCTCCGATGTACATATATTCGATATTATTGGTAAGCAGATATTCGGAATAATCAGATCCAAAAACTGCTGCAGTTTCTTTTGTTATATATGTATAGCCGTTATACAGCACTATGTCTCCGAAATAGGCTTTTTCCGATCCGATATATACTATATCTGTCACGGTATTAAAAACAAGATTTTTACCGTTATATGTCGTTGTAACGCTTTTATCAGTATCGCTCCATCTGACTGTCAGTCCATGAACAGCTGTTACAGATGAGAGTTTATAATATGAAATGGCATTAAAAATGCTCACTTCACATTGAGCATATAAATCAGTTTGCGCATTAACGCATATCGGGATCATTAATATCAGTATTATAACTATAGTCTTAAGTATGTTTTTCATCATTTTATCTTCTGTTCCTAATATATCAATATTTAAATAAATAATACTATAATCCGAAAAATAATACAATACAATCCTGACAGATACTATAAATACCTGTCAGGAATAACACTTACATACCTTCACTGATATATATCTGTATCCTGCTCTGTATTATATTAGCTGTCTCCTGAGCTGTTTTTATACCCGCAAAATACATATCTATTTCATCGTTTATGATTTCTGTGACACCTGTATCGTATTTTATAAGGGAATCTACGCTGCTTAGTAATTCTTTAATATATTGAACATCCTCAGTTGTGATACCTGAAGTGTCATAACCGGGTTTGATGTATCCGTCCCTTATACCAATGATCCCTCCGGTATCACCTTTTATAGCTGCTTCACCAAGTTTGTCATATGATGAGATCCTTACAGGCCATTCATTGGATATACTGTCCTGGTATTCTTCTGAAAGAAAGTATTTGATAAATTCCCATGATCCATCCACGAGTTTTGATTTTGCCAGTATGGATATCCTTGATGAAGGTATGATCACGGATCCGCTTTCTGATTTTGTAGGAAATCCTATCAATGAGACATCGTCTTTAAAAGTATAATTTCTTAGTTCGGTACACTGATAGAAACTGTTCAAATATGTCTGGCTAAGGATCACCCTGTCTTCCTCATATGCTTTTTCTATATCTGTCCAGAAATCATCAGGCACATTCTCCCAGTCGATCGTCTCGTATATAGATTTCTCATCGAATGTGTTGCAGAATTCCAGCAGTTTTACAAAATCAACACTGTTAAAACTGCACTCCCCGGTATCAGTATTTATGAACTGTCCCATTGTAAAAGACATCGCCATATCCATTATTTCTTTTCTGTTCATTCCGAAAAAAGTTAATGTTCCGGAAGGCAGAGTCTGCATCAACGCGTTCATATCATCAAATGACCATGCGAATTTATCTCCAACAAACTTGGTTTTTGCAGCGACGGTACGAACAGAAAATGAAGGTATTATCGAATACATTTTGCCTTCAACTGATAGAGCATCAAAGATATTTGCAAAATATTCGTCCCTGTTGAATTCATCTTTTTCCATCAGTTTATTCAGGTCATAAAAAAGACCTTTTGCGGCATAACTGTCAAATGGCATTTCAGTTGTAGATATCAGTATATCCGGTATATTACCCGCAATAATGTCATTATTCAGCTTTGAGATAATATCATTATATTCAACTGCATCCTGATTTGAAGCATAATCCTTAACCTGTATCCTGTATTCTTCACTGTTTCTATTGAACATTATTACAGCTTTCCTTAATTCATAGGATGTATAGATAGTAGCCAACGTTATAGTATATTTCGGTACTACCTCTTCTGGTGGTATATAATTGAATGTAACAAGCTTTAAAGATGAATTATATGTAAGATAATCATATTCGTATGATATACCCACGAATTTCTTTTCTGATATTGCTGTCATACAACTCACGTTGGTGTTTTCTATATCAGAATTTATCCAGTTGAGCACTTCAGTGCTGCTGTTGGTTTCCAATGAATAACCGTATACCGCTACATCGTTATTATAGTATAACGAGTACCCAGCACCTAAGAACACATTATATATATTACTCTTTAATTGATCATTTACCTCGATCTCCTTATCAAATCCTTTCAGCGGCAGATTGATCGTCATCACCTTTGTCTTAGATCCATCCGTATCATTCATCTGCATAGCCACTGCCGCTCTGCCGTCTCCAAGCATAAACATTTTTTCCATCCAGGTGTTTTCTTCAAAATCTATTTGGAACTGATATCGGAATTCACTGTTTAGAACAAATATGCTTTCATTTGATGCAAGATATATATTTCCCAGATCATCGCTGATAAGTCCGTTGACATAAAAGTACTCTGTATCAATATAACCTATAAGAGCGGTTTTTAAATTATACTTATCTATTACTTCACCTGTCTCGCTTAGTATCAGCAGGTAGCTGTCAGAAGTATATTCATATGTTATCGGGTCGGATTTCCATACTTCAGCGATCGCCATGATCTTTCCATCTTTTCTTACAGTCATATATGAAAGATTGTATCCGTCATAACCGGTGATCTTAGGGTCAATGACTTTTTCTACAGGATCAGTGCCGTCTTCATTTACAGTGAAAAGGACATTTTCATACATCATCGTTTCTTCTGAATATCTGCTGCCTACAACGATTATATGGCCATTATTACTGGTTAATGAGTTAACATTATCTATACCTTCAGGTATATCTATCTCAGTCTGCCTGTATACATGATCCAGTACTGTTTTCTCCACTTTTGTATTATTATTGCATCCTGCCATCTGTAAGAGGAATATGATAACAAGCATGATCGCGCTAATATTTCTGACTGTTTTTATTCTTTTCATATACAAGTCTCCTTTTTTCCTTTGCATTTCTAACTATACGTGAACTCATGATTTTATTATGTATATAATCAGAGAGTTTTTCCAGATTTTCAGTAATGGCATTTTTATAGCATATCAATAATATAGCGGCTATTACAAGGCATACTGCAAGCAGTATGATCCTTAAAAGAAGCAGTACCGCCGCTGCATCTTCCACTATCCTTGCTTCATTTTCCCATGATGTATAGGACATGCTGCTTTCTCTTACCGATCTTGTTTTCAATTCACCTATCGTGTTCCAAAGATTCTTTATACTGAACCTTGATGTATTGGTTATCACCTCGCAATTACCGGTTTCAGTGGATATCAGTGATTCTACTATGGTTTTTGCATAACCCGAAATAGGATTAGGCAGGATCACTTCATAACAGGAGATATAGCAGCCGCTATCCATCGATGCATATATATCGTATGGCATATACATATGCGGTTTGACCGTATCTGATATATTATCATCGACTTTTGTAACGCCACACACTGTGTACGGTATTTCAGATATATAAATATCCATTCCAATGACATCATTTGACCCGAATAACTTGAACGCAAGATCTTCACTTATCAGAACATGATTTCTGTTCAGGCTTTCATCAGTAAAATATGAACCCATTTCTAATACAATGTCGTGAAAAACGAAGAAATCTCCTCCAACTGCTGTAACATCGGTTTCTATATCGGTTTTTGCATCGACATTGATTTTCCCGGATCCGCTGTATGCATGTATCCAAAGCCGTGCATTCTCCGGAGCTGATAAAGATTCAGCAACCATTTTCTCGTCATATGCCTGTCTTAAATACAATATATCGTTTTCATTGAAACCCTGATCCTTATTCATAAAACAAGTCAGCTGTTCATAATTCATGACAGAATCATCAGCCATCCACCTCGAAGCCACAAACTGCTCCGTCCGTGATCTGATCATGTTCATAGATACGATATCCAGTATCAGCCATACCGCCAGAAGTACTGCTATCAAACAGAATGGTATCAATCTTAAGATCAGTTTTCTTGCAGATGGTTTCATGGTCAGTTACTTTCCGTCAGTTTTACCTGCATACCGCTTGTTATCGGTTTTGATGAGGTCGTTATCACATAATAACTATATGCTGTTATACCTGATATAGCTGATGAAGTGTCATCAGACTCAATGACCTCGATCTGCATTTTTCTAGCGATATATCTGTTACCGAAAGGTGTATTCTTGCTTTCCACAATGAATACGAATTTACCGCTGTTATCTTCATGTATTGCGCTGTTTGGAACTATGGCATCATATTCATTTCCCGAATCGCCAAGTAATACCCTGAGAGTATAACCTGCATAGATCTCGTCACCGGTTATTTCCAGTACCACTATCTTGCTGTTCTGGGGATTGTTCTGATCGGTCTGTATCGACACGACTCTTGCTGTAGGAGTAGTTGATCCGTAGTAATACTGTATTTCTGCTTCCTGACCTACTCTGATACGCCTGCTCTGCTCTTTTGTGACAGTTATGGATAAAGTATATCCTTTTTCCGTAAGCTCGATTTCCGCCATCACCGAGCCGCTGCTGGTTTTTTCTCCGGCCACATATTTCAGGTCTGTGATCGTACCGTTTACAGGAGCAATGATCACCGCATCAACAGCATTGGCCTGCAACCGTGCTACGACAGCTTCCTGCTGCGTGATCTCCCTTTTCATATTTGACAGATTTATATCATTGATCTGCTGATCCAATTCATCTTCAAGTATCTGCTTGTTCAGTGCATTTTCTTTATTCTGTATGGAAATGGTCAATTCGCTGATCTTGGTATCCGCTTCACTTTCCGTTATGGATTTTACGGCAATAGCATTATACTCGGTCTGAGCATCACTGAGCTGTTCAGTAGCAATTGTGAGGTTTCTGCCTTCTGCTGATATTTCATCGATCGTTTTTTGATATTCAACTCTGTCTCTTAGAGGTATATATTCAGCTTCAGCATCATTAAAATCATTCTGAAGTACAGCGATCTTATTCTGAGATCGGCTTATAGCGGTATTTACATCGTTTGAATCCTTCTGTATTACTGCAAGTTCCGCTGTAAGCTTAGATATCTGTGTATCATACAATGCTATCTGTTCTTTTATCGGAAGCCAGTTATAAAAAACATATAGGTCACTGCTAAAATCACTTTTCAACTGATTAAGCGCTGTTTCCTGGTCCTCTATGCTTCTTTTTAAAGCTATCATTTCCGGTGTCGTTTCTAAAGTACCGGCATTCTTTTTAGCCAGATAATCAGCCTTGTCCCTATCCAGTGCGACCTGTGCAGAATCGATAGCTCTCTGTTGGGAAGCTATGCTTTCACTTGATACGGGTGAAGCGCTTCCGTTTTCTGTAATATAAGCATTTTTCTGTGCGACTGCGCTATCGAGCTTATATTGTGCAGTCAGAAGAGGATTTGCCAGATCCAGGAGTTCCCTCTGCAGTATTTTTAAATTATTCATCTCAGCATCTAATAATTGTTTTGCCGTATCATATCGTTCCTTAGCAATATTCAGAGCATTTAGAAACGCTATATCGCCAAGCGTATCATCAGGATGGAGAGATGTAAGATACTGTTCAAGTTCAGTTATATGAAGCTCAAGTTGATCGGCTTTTCTTTGTGCGTCTTTTACAGTTATGGTAGCATCAGCAAGCTGATCTCTTATCAGAAGAAGATTATTCCTGACATATACAGCTTCCTGTAGGTCTTTTTTGAGCTTTGTTATTTCTGCCTGCATTTCAGAATAATCATAGCCGCCTTCAAGTAAAGCTCTTTTATAATTGATCCTAAGCGTAGCAAGAGTATTCATAGCGGTATTCAATTCATCGCTTGCATAATCTTCAAGCCGATATAGAACATCGCCTTTTCTGATTATATTGCCTCTTGTCACCTCAACACTTTTGATAACACGTGTTTCTTCAATGAATACCTGATATGTCTGATTGGCAGTAACGATACCCTGCCCCTTGATCCTTGACGAGATCGTTCCGTACATGGGATACTGTACCGCAACTTCAGGCAGCGAGTAATTCAAGATAGTGTTCGAGAAGAAAGTAAGAAGCAGCATAACAACCAAAAAAATGATTATTATATTTTTAATGACTCCTCTTTTATTATTCGATTTATTTGTCATAAATTTCCAACCTCCATATTATCCTTTTATCGAACTTGATTTTTCTATTCCTTCAAGCAGCCTGTCTTCACTGTATAAGAATAAAAGCAGCGGCAGTACCATATATATGACTGCAACGGCAAAAGCTAATCCTATCTCTCCTGCATTGATTTTCGACAGATACACCGATAATGGATGCATCTCATCATTTTCCAGCATAACGATAGGCTGTTCCACCATATTCCAGTAGTCCATAAATATCAGTATGGCAACTGAATATATCGCGTTTTTTGACATTGGGATGAACACCTTTGTAAAAATACGCCATTCGTTTGCTCCGTCTATTTTAGCCGCTTCAACTACAGAACTTGGTATCTTCTGCATCGTTTTAGTCAGTATGAAAACCGCAAAAGGCGAAAAGATGCCCGGCAGTATGATAGACCATCTTGTATTTATTATATCAAGCCAATCGGCAACCAGATAGTTTGGGACTAAAGTAACCTGATAAGGCATCAGCATCAATACAACATATATAAAAAACATAGTTTTTCTGAATCTGCCTTTATATCTTGCAAAACTGTATGATGCGCAAAGTGCAACCGCTATCTGGAAAAGAACGATCGGTAATACGAGTATGACAGAGTTCCAGAATTTCATAAGATACTCGGGGCTCTTGAAAAGAACTGTGATATATTGTGAAAAACTCACATTATCCGGAATGAGTTTTAAATTCACATGCTCTGCAATATATGAGGATATGGTTTCCGATCCGTCTTCCTGGAATATCGTTCCATAGTTGACTGTTATCTCACCTTTCGTCATGAATGAATTAGTTACCGTCAGGACGATAGGCATGATGAACATCGCAGATGTGAAGACCAGAATAATCAGAGCCACTATGATAGAAATGATTTTTTTTGTTTTTTCTTTTTTGCTCTTTTTCATTTATTCATCCACGCTGCTCTCGATTTTATTATCAATGATAAACAGCAATCCGATTATCAATGTGATTATAATGCATATTATTATCGCAGCTCCCGATAGTTTCTGGTAATCCAAAGTCCTGAAGGTATTATTTATGTAGTGCTGAAGCATATATAATCCCTCGTATGGATAATCACCGGTAAGCAGATAGACCTCTCTGAATACTTTAAATGAATTTATCAGAGACAGTATAGTTACGAAAAAAATGCTTGAAGATATGTAGTATATTTTGATCTTGAAGAATCTTCTTATAGGACCTACACCGTCTATGGAAGCAGCTTCCATCACATCCGTCGGAATATTGGCCAAAGCTGCCATGAAAAGTATCATGTTATAACCTGTATTTTTCCAAAGATAAAGCAGAACGATAACTATCCTGCTGAACTCCGACTTGAACCAGTCCACAGGTAACGATCCCATCGAAGTCACGATCAGATTCATTACACCGTTATAACTGAAAATGATCTGCCATATAAGAATTACTGATGCAACAGGTACGACAAGAGGGCTTATAAGTACTGTACGGAATATGCTTTTACCCGGTATGCTGCTCTCAAGAAGCAAAGCAAGACATAAAGGCAGTATCACAGCTAACGGTACGGCAATAGCTGAAAATATAGCAGTATTCTTAAGTGCAAGATTGAATGCATGATTTTTAAACAATGCTATGTAATTGTCGAAATATACGATCTCACCGCTTATCGGATTATCAATGATCGAATAATAGAAGACTACAAAAAAAGGGATCAGGAAAAATAGCATGAACCCGGTGATGCTCGGTATTAAAAATGCTATTGTCGAACTTCTGTCTCTCTTTTCGAATTGTATAGGTTTCCTGCGTTTCGCACCTTTTTGCGGGATCACCTTATTGTTTTTGTTCATAACGCCATCCTATAATCTGCTTTCACTTAATTCTACATTTAAAATCCGCTTTTACAACTCTTTTTTTAGACGATTGTGAATAATAAAAGTTCCTATGAATCATATGATACACTGTAATATTTTATACCTATGGTCAGTGACTGGGTAAAAAAAATACAAAATGCTATAATGTGTCATTTTGTATCTATTTTCACTTATATCAAATGACTGTTATTTTTCTGGTGCTTTCTTGTCAAGACCTTTCCCGAAACTGTTCCATGAATCCCTGACTCTGTATCTAAGATCGACATCATAGATACGGTCTATAAGATTATTAAGCATCCTTCTCATATCCAAATATTCAGATATGATGAATTCTTCCTTCTCCATGATAGCATCCATTTCAAGAAGCCAATCATCAAACACCTCAGTCTCTTTGTGGTCAGCATCATCAAGTTTTCTTCTAAGGTGAGCGACAACCAATTTTATGGCCTTTCTTTTATAATACTCATCAGTATAGATTTTTTTAGTCATAATCTTATTCCCGCCTTCTGTACCAATTTTCTGTATAAAACCCATTGTACCGAGGTACAATATTAAATTCCCGTATTTCTATTTCTCAATATAATCATGATATCATATGCAATCCTAATTTACAACATTATAATTAATTAAACAGTATTTATATATTAGGAAAAAAAATAAAGGATGCATCATATATGCATCCCTGTTTTGGCTGTCGAAGAAGGATTTGAACCCTCACAAACTGATCCAGAGTCAGTTGTGCTACCATTACACAATTCGACAAAGTCTTTAAGGAATATACCACAAAACAATACACACTTCAATATTTTTTTTAAATTTCCCATATTAGTGTTTATACAGTTAATTCCCAAAGTAAGTTCCACAGTGGACATAGCGGTGGAATTTAGTCTGGGAAGGATTTGCAGTAGAATTAAGTCTGGGAAATTTTCTTGAAGGAGTGAAAATTATGACAGACATAAAT
>Ga0172381_10001877_pt1 | contig 24034 bp, 22 predicted proteins | sample Leawel6488metaG_FD_119754 | JGI IMG/M metagenome (GOLD analysis project Ga0172381, IMG submission 119754) | Leachate microbial communities from a municipal landfill in Southern Ontario, Canada - Leachate well 64-88 metaG | ecosystem: Engineered > Solid waste > Landfill > Unclassified | place... | reverse complement strand
GCATTCCGGACCATGCTTGAGGTGCGTCCAGGTATGAAAATTGATATGGCTATCGAGTTATACCGCCACAAAGAGGTGACGCTTTCACGGGCAGCGGAAATTGCAGGACTTCCCATTGAGGGATTCAAAAGTGTTCTTTTGCAGCGAGGAATACCGCGGGTGGTTCATGGCCCCTCAAAGAGTGATCTGAAAAAGGGAGTTGACTGTATCGTTGGTTGAACTTATTGTCATGGACACCGACATCGTCAGTGCATTTGCGAAGATCGGACGGTTAAACCAATTAAAAAAACTGTTTTCCCACCACCAATTGGTGATTACCCCGATGATTTATGAAGAACTGGCAGTCTCGCTGGAGTACGGGTATTCATTTCCCAAAGATATTTTCGGACAGCTGAACATCGTATCCCCCACTGATGAGGAAGAACATGAGTACCATCGACTGCTGACTTCAAAAAGGGCACTGGGAAAAGGGGAACTTGAGGCAATCTGCATCTGTACCAAGCGTTCCGGGTTTTTTTCATCGATGGATTCGGCAGCGCTGAAATACGCCGAAACTAACGGAGTTGTGACGCTTACGCTCCATTCAATATTGAGATCATTCTTGGTGTCAGGTCTTTTGTCACGCACATCAGTAAAATCACTTATCCGTGATATTGAAGAAAAGGATCATATGGAAATTGCGGATGTGGATCTTATTTTCGATGATGTGTAATGGAGATTCGTATGCGTGAATCTTTTTTAGGCCAGTTTCGTTGGCCCTGTCAGATTCAATTCCCTTCATGAATCTTTTTCCCTTCAACCTTCGTTTACGTTCCCGATATTTTTAATGCGCCCGGGAATCAGCGACAATACACGCATCCATGATAAAAGTTGACGGGATCTAGAAAGCAGTTCAAGCTCTACCGCTCGCCGGCCGACCGGCTCAGGGAGATCGTCTACCGGAAGAAATACCACAAGGACTTTGTCGCGCTCGACAACATCTCCTTTGAAGTGAAGAATGGTGAGACACTCGGGATCATCGGGCAGAATGGCGCGGGGAAATCTACGCTTCTCAAGATCCTCTCCGGCATTGTCATCCCGGACAGTGGCACCATTAATGTTGACGGGAAAGTGACCGGGCTTCTTGAGCTCGGGACCGGGTTCAATGCCGAGATGACCGGTTTAGAGAATATTTACATGAACGGCACGCTCATCGGGATGACAAAAGACGAGCTCGACCGGAAAAAGCAAACGATCATTGATTTCTCCGAGCTCGGGGACTTCATCAACGAACCCATCAAGACCTATTCCTCCGGGATGACGATGCGGCTTGCTTTCTCGATTGCGATCCATGCTGACCCGACGTGTTTTTTGGTCGACGAGGCGTTGTCCGTGGGGGATGCGTATTTCCAGCAGAAGTGCATGCGGAAGATCCAGGAGTTTCGGGCGGGAGGGGGATCGATCGTGTTTGTGTCGCATGATATGAATGCGGTCAAGACGTTGTGTGATGCTGCGATTATGCTGGAAAATAATGGGTGCATTGCGGGATAAATTGGTGATTATATATCCAATGACAGAACAGTCGTGCAACCGAAGAGTGATCCGACCGGAATAATTATCATATTCCGCGATTAAATTGTAAATATGCAAATTGAAGAGTACGACCCCGTAAAGATAATAGGGAAACCCTACCAGCAGGGGATGCTCCCGTATGGGGGGGGTGTTGGACCGGATGGCCGTATTGTTTTTGCACGAAGCCGTATTGATGCAGAACGGCGGCTATTGAAATACCGGGCACTTACTCAATGACCGGAAATGTGTTTTTGGATACCGGGATCTTTTTTGAATGTCTGGAAAATAACGATCGGATGACTACTATCAGTCATGCGGTGAATCTGGATTACCATATATTCACTTCTATTTCTGTCATTGGTGAAGTCATCCTGATAATGAAAAGGAAGACCCAATTTGCTGATCACCTCATGGGTTTCTTTGCTCTCCTCAATGAATGGCAGATTACGATTCTCGTTCCAACCGATGATGTAGCTGTTGTCTGCTATGAACTTTCACAGGACTATACCGATGGCAGGATGATCAGCCAGAAGACCGATCGTACGCATCTGGCATATGCGATTGCATACGACTGCGAGTATTTCATCACCTCCGATGATGCACTGATCAGGTACCATCTCCCACACAAGTTGATCGAATCAGATTATCATAAACCGGAAACGCTGACTCTTGACGCGTTCAAAGAACATGGCTTGCGATAAGTATTATGAGCCGGTTGTATTTCGCGTATGTCTCTGCATGAGGCTGAAATAAGACATGGCATAACATGCAGAAGTTGGAAAGGAGACCTGCAATGTTCCGGCGCGGGAGCCGCTCTAAAAATTTTTATGATGTAAACAACCTTTTGGATAGTGCACGCCCGGACAGGTATTTTCACGGCAAAGAAAATGGATGAATGCTTATTGAGTAACCCAAGCACGAGTATACTATTGGATTTAGCAACCAAGGGGGACATACGATCCCCAGAGACACAGTTTTGTGTGAGCGTGATAAAAGAAGTGCACCCGTTCCCGCAAACCTCCCGATATTTTTAATGCACCCGCGATTCAACCACGATACACGCATCCGGGATAAAAGCCGGAGGGATCGGGAACGTAGTTCAAATTTTACCGTTCTCCCGCTGACCGGCTCATGGAGATTGTCTACCGGAAGAAGTACCACATGGATTTTGTGGCGCCCGGCACCATCTCCTTTGAAGTGAAGAACGGCGAGATGCCCGGGATCATCGGGCAGAACGGCGCGGGCAAGTCAACGCTTTTCTAAGATCCTCTCCGGCATCGTTATCCCGGACATCGCGGCCATTCTGGGTGGAACAGGTTCAATCGCATCTTATAACTATGCGTATAGTCAGCACACTCTCCAATATGAAGAATTATAATAGGTAAAAAACAATCATTGCTCAAGTGAGGTGTTCAACGATGACATCAATTGTACAAGTCGATAATAAATTCAATATGTCGTTAAAAAAAGTGAAAGATGCCCTTGATATCCGGCCTAACGACACGTTCTCTATTCAGAGAGTCAATACGCATACATTTACCTTAAAAAAAATCGGGGAGACCGATCCCTTTATTGAATCGGTAAAAAATCCCGCACATCTCCACACAAAAAGAAAGATTGATCTCGACCGACTGGAAGATGAACAGTGGTCTGCATGAAGGTGATGATCGATTCCAATATCCTGATTTTTTCCAATGTTGCCGATATGCCAGAATATCCATTAGCACGGGATCGATTGTTGGAATTGATTGATACTGGTTGTACATTTGCGGTTAATACCATTATCCTGTCAGAATTGAATTATAAACTTCAGAAAATTCTCAACAGTGAAGAGTCTTATCAGAGAACCCTCAATCTTTTAAATTCGGAGTATTTTGAATATCATCCTGTGGATCAAACTACTTTCAAAAGAGCAGTTGAGCTCAATTACACTTCAAAAATGCGGATTAATGATGCAATAATCGCACAGCAGTGTCTTGATCTCAAACTGGATGGAATTTTCACCGATAATGTGAAGGATTTTAAAAAGGTACCGGATCTTCATATTATCAATCTACGCTAAAAAATACATTATCCGGTGGAACCGTATTCCTGAGGCTGCGGATGTGGGTGCAAGTCACCCTTCGATATTTTTAATGCGCCCGCGAACCAGCACGATACACGCATCCATGATCAAAGCCGGAGGGATCGGGAAATCTGTTGGGGCATCGGTAATTTCCTCATGACACTGCACAAACATGAGGAGACGCCCGGGATCAGCGGACAAAACAGGATTTATGCCGGGGGAATTTCTCCTGACTCCGCAGAAGAGTTTATCCAACCCCTTTTCATGAGAAACCACTCCTGTCCGATTACGTCCCCCAGATCAGGGATGGTAATGTTATATGCAAGATTACGCATAATGTACGATCACATCCTCAGGAACCTGCCTCATCATGACCTCCATCTTTGAATACCGGGGACTCATCGCGAATTTCATTAAAAGGGATATCTCCCAGAAATACGTGGGGTCGCTTCTCGGGCTGTACTGGTCGGTGATAAATCCGATCATCACCCTTGTCGTTTACATCCTGGTCTTCGGGGTTTTTTTAAAGGTCCGTCTTCCCGGGGATACCGATATCTGGGACTTTGCGCTGTACTTTGCTGCGGGGTTCCTGCCATGGGCAGCATTCCAGGATTCCGTGATGCGGGGCGCCCGTTCGATCATTGATAACAAGAACTATATTAAGAAAGTCCCTTTTCCCAGTGAAATTTTTCCTATCTATGTGACATTGTCGGAATGCGTGAACCTTCTCATCGGCCTTGTCATTTTCTTTGTGCTGTACCTGATCCTCAAAGGAGTACCGACTATATTTATTCTCCTCCTGCCCCTTGCCATCATCCTGCAGCTTATGTTTGCCCTCTCGCTAGCATTTTTCCTTTCAAGCGGTTCGGTCTATTTCCGGGATATTCCCCAGATGCTCGGGGCGATCTTTATGATTTGGTTCTGGATGACCCCGATCGGTTACACAGTAAATCTGATCCCGGCCGGGTTCCAGTGGATTGTTACCTATAATCCAGCGTATTATATGCTAACAATCTATCGTGACGCGTTGTTCTACGGAAAGATCCCCGAACTTTCCATTCTTGTACCATTCGTGGTATTTTCGGTCGTGCTCTTTATTACAAGCATCTGGTTCTTTAAGAAAACAAAACGCGGGTTTGGTGAGCTCCTGTGAACGCGATTGAGGTTTACAACCTTGGGAAAAAGTTCAAGCTGTTCCCGTCACCTGGCGGGAGGTTCATGGAGTACCTCAGTGCCGGGAAACTCACCCGACATACCGATTTCTGGGCGCTCCAGGATATCTCCTTTGAAATTCCCGCCGGTACGACACTTGGGATTCTCGGACAGAACGGGTCCGGGAAGAGCACACTCCTGAGCATTCTTGCCAGGATCCTTGAACCGAGTGCAGGTTCCTTTGAGATCCACGGGAAAGTCTCGGCAATCCTTGAACTGGGATCCGGGTTCCACCCGGAATTTTCCGGGCGGGACAACGTATATATGTACGGCTCGATCATGGGACTTTCGAAACAGGAAGTCGACGAACGTTACGCGGAGATCGTGAGGTTCTCGGAACTCGGGGATTTCATCGACCAGCCGCTGCGCACCTACTCATCCGGGATGATCGTCCGACTTGCATTCTCTGTTGCGGTGAATGTGGATGCAGATATCCTGATCGTAGACGAGGCGCTTGCTGTCGGGGATGCAATCTTCCAGCACCGGTGTTTCCGTAAGATCCGGGAGATGCAGGAAGCCGGAAAGACCATACTCTATGTGGGCCATGATACCGAAGCGGTCCGGAACCTCTGTACGCAGGCATTGCTGCTGGATGGCGGGCATATCATCGAGCGCGGGGACCCGAATACCGTAGTGAACAAATATTACGCGCTGATTACCGAACGGGAGCGGACGTACAGCGACGGGAACCTGATCGAGCATGGTGTGATCCCGGGTGAAGAATACGAAACGATGTATGAGTTTATCCAGAATCTGTCCAAAGCAAAAATTGAAACTGCTCCAGGAGTGCCGGTCCGGTTGCAGACGGTGGATATCCAATCTACGCCGCGCCGCGTAATCTTTGCTCACCCACCTTCGAAGATTACCTATACTCTTCACGTTGAACCGGGGTCATCGCTTGCGTTTGCCATCGGGATCCTTCCTGCGGCCTGGGAGAAGATTCCACAGGGAGTGAAGTTCGATATTGATATCGTAGCTGACGGGGTGACTGAACCTCTCTTTTCCCGTGTTCTCATGCCGAAGAGAAACCTGGGGGACCGGGGGTGGCACAATTTTATTCTTCCGCTGGAGAAATACTCAGGGAAGAGCTTCTCTCTGGTGTTTAGTACGTCAGGTTCCGGGGATGATTTGAGTTACTGCTGGAGTGCGTGGGGATGGGGGAGAATCGTAAAACTTCAGCAATCTACAGATCCAATTCCACTTAAAACTATTGAAACTACTACACCTATGAATACAGACATTCAACACGAAATGCCAGAATTATCCAATTCCAAAGTAAGAATAGGAAATAAAAAAGCAAGAATTACGAAAGTTGAAATTTGCGATATTGATGGAAATGAAAAAATGACGTTCCAAAGTGGGGATGTCGTGAAAATTAAAACCCACATTTTGTTCAATCAGTGTGTCGAAAAAGATCTGACCGTTGGATGTGTGATAAAGGGAAAATACAGCGATATATTTGGAACAAATACCCTCTGGGAGAAATTTAATCTTGGTCCACAAAACACAGGAGATGCAATAACGGTGATTTTTTCCCTGAAAGCAAAATTAGCCACTGGTGTATATTCTGTGACAACGGGATGCTCAATTATCCATTCAGAAGAAGATGTAGAAGCTCTGGATAGATGTTATGATTGCCTTTTTTTTAGGATAAATGCCAATAAAAAAATGGTTGGTATTGTTGATTTAAGTCCAACTATTGAGGTTATCAATAATTGAGATCGATTGCATGTCCAGATTTTTGGATATCTTTTTACACTCCCTCAACACTCATATATGAGTGTGACAAACGATCGCGTGACCATAAAAATTCCAAAACCCCTCTACGACAACCTTCAGAAACTGATCGAGGGTACCGGGTTTTCGAGCGTAACGGAATTTATTGTGTATGTCATGAGAGATTTTGCATCGGCCGAACCAAAGAAAGGAACAGATGCTCTTACCGATAAAGAGATCCAGTCGATCAAAGAGCGCCTCAAGAAACTGGGATATTTCTAAAATACAACGGTGATACCCATGGACCATCTCGATCAACTGGAAAATGACAGTGTCTATATCATCCGTGAAGCATATAAGGAATTCAAAGATATTGCCATGCTCTGGAGCATCGGAAAAGATTCAACAACATTGCTCTATCTTGTCAGGAAGGCATTTTATGGGCACGTTCCGTTCCCCGTTCTTCACCTGGATACCAGTTACAAATTCAGGGAAATTTATGCATTCCGGGACAGAATGGCAAAAGAGTGGCACCTGAATTTGGTGATTGCACAGAACAAAGATGCCCTCGCAAGAAAGGTGGGACCCGATGCCGGGAATAAATTGACCTGTTGCGGGGAACTCAAAACCGAAGCGCTGAAACAGGCAATCAAAGAACACGGGTACCGTGCAATTCTCCTTGGGATTCGCCGGGATGAACACGGAATCCGGGCAAAGGAACGTTACTTCTCACCACGCAATAACCAGTTCCAGTGGGATTATAAGAACCAGCCGGCTGAACTCTGGGATCTCTATAAGAACACGGAATCCGCCGAAGAGCACATTCGTGTTCATCCGCTTCTCCACTGGACAGAACTGGATATCTGGATGTATATCCAGAGAGAAAAAATTCCGATCGTTGATTTGTATCTGGCAAAAAACGGCAAGCGGTACCGAAGTATCGGTTGCGAGCCCTGTTGCAGCCCGGTTCCGTCAGATGCAGATACGGTCGATAAAATTGTGGAGGAACTTAAAACCACCACAATTTCAGAACGAAGCGGACGGGCCCAGGATAAAGAGCGGGCGTATATGATGCAGAAACTCCGTTCCATGGGGTACATGTAACGGGATCTGAGCATATGGGAGAAAACTACAAAACCAGAGCGGATTGACAGAATCATGGAAGACATTCCCCTTAAACTTGTTATCACAGGCCATGTAGATCACGGCAAGAGTACCCTGATCGGGAGATTATTATTCGATACCGGGTCTATTCCCGAGGATAAGATCGCAGAGATCCGGCAGATCTGTTCGGCACTCGGAAAGGAGTTCGAGTTCGGATACATTCTTGATAATCTGGAAGAGGAGCGGGATCAGGGTATCACCATTGACACCACGCAGATATTTTTCACTTCCAAAAAGCGACCGTATGTCATCATCGATGCACCCGGACACGTTGAATTTATAAAAAATATGATAACCGGGGCATCACAGGCTGATGCAGCAGTCATAATCATCGATGCAGAAGAGGGGGTTCGGGAACAAACCAAACGCCATGCATTTATTCTGGGTATGTTGGGGATAAGGAAGGTTATCGTTCTGATCAATAAGATGGACCGGGTTGGGTATGATCAGAAACGCTTCACCAGCGTTAAAAAAGCCTTCATGGATTTCTTAAACGAGATTGGTCTTGATGCGGTTCATAGTATTCCGATATCGGCAAGTAACGGGGATAATGTCGCAACAAAATCTGCCAGTATTTCATGGTACAATGGGCCGACATTTCTGGAAGCACTTGATTCTTTTGATGTTCAGAGTACTTTTCAGAAAGCACCAATCCGGTTTGTCGTGCAGGATATCTACAATTTTTCCAGACGGATCATTGTCGGTAAAGTGGTGAGTGGCACGATCCGGCAGAATGATACTGTCACGGTGCTTCCGTCTGGTGAAAAAACGCAGGTCCGGTCACTGGAAGAGTACCTGAAAAACCCGGACTTTGCAGAGACCGGAAAGTGTATCGGGATTACGACTGCGGATAAGGTGTTCTGTGACCGGGGCTATGTCTTTTCCGATCCACCGGATATGCCGGCGGTTACCCGGCAATTTAAGGCCAATATCTTCTGGATGGACACGATTCCCGGTAAAAAAGGATTACCGATAATTTTCCGTTGTTCTACCCAAGAGATATACAGTAAAATTACTGCCATCCACACCGTTATAAATTCCTCTTCTCTGGAACTCATGGGATTGGACATGGATGAAATTAAAAACCGGGAAGTCGCGCAGGTCACCATTACAACAGAAAATCCGGTAATCATCGAACCCTATACCAAAACACCTGAACTCGGACGTTTTGTGCTCGTGAGAGATAATGTCAGCGCCGGGGGTATTATCACGGAGGTCCTGTTGTGATCGTTATTTTTGCAATCGATGCACTGGAATACAATCTTGTGGAGCAATTCAACTGTACTTACCTGAAGCAGAACTATTACGGGAAAACAAACATTTCTGAATTCTCCGAACCCCGGACCATGGTGCTCTGGGGTTCGTTTATGACCGGGAAAAACCTGGAGGCAGAGATCCTGGCAAAAGGCGATAAAGAGATGTGGAATACCCGTATCGATCGGAACAGGACATTTTTCTCGCGGTTTACCCACCCGTCGGTGATCGATCTTCCGGGATACAATTATGATCTTCGGGAACACGAGCGAGAACGCGAGCTTCTTAAACAGTATTTTGATGTCGGCACTCCTGTCGAAAAGGAACTGGTAAAAAAAGAGTATAATGCCCGGGCTTTTGAATTTCACCAGAAAATCAAAAATGAGTTTATAACAGCCCTTGGGCAGAACCATGACCTGATTCTTGGATATTTCAGTATTGCAGATGTTATCGGCCACCTTAATTTCAGCAACAGTACTCTGATGAGGATGATTTACCGGGATCTCGATGAGATTGCCGGAGCGATTCCGGTACCCTACATCGTCCTTTCCGATCACGGGATGGAACCACTTGGGGCATTCGGGGATCATTCACGATATGGATTCTGGAGCTCATCAGAACAGGATCTTGGCAATCCGAAGATCACGGATTTCTTTGAAATAATGGTTTCCAAAAACAACTCGCAGGGATTACAGGGAGATCACTCATGAAGATAAAAGAAATTACGATTATCGGGGGATGCGGGAAAAACAACACGCAGGAGCCCGTAAAAAAAGTCACGCTCAAAATGGGTGACATTGTCAGTATTGTCGGACCTACCGGGTGCGGTAAATCCACCCTCATAAATGATATCGAGATGTTTGCATCGGGAAATACACCCAGCAAACGGACAGTCCTCATAAACGGCACGGCTCCGACAGAGGAAGACGATCTCTTCGATCCTGCAAAGAACCCAATTGCAACCATTACCCAACACACGAATTTTCTCTCGGATCTTTCCGTAAAGGATTTTTTAGAGACTCATGCGGAGATTCGCCAGTCCGGGAAGATCAAACCGATCATTGAGGAAACGATCGGTTTTGCAAACCAGCTGACGGGGGAACCAATCATAATGGACAGCATTATGACGGAACTCTCCGGGGGACAGACCCGGGCACTCCTGATTGCAGACGCTGTAATCATCGGAAATTCCCCCATCATCCTGCTCGATGAAATTGAGAATGCAGGGATTAACCGGACAAAAGCACTTGAGCTCCTGAAAAAGTATGAAAAAATTTTTGTTTTTGTCACGCATGACCCGACTATAGCATTACTGTCAGATTTCCGCATCACGATGAAAAACGGGGCAATGCAAAGCATTCTTACGACAAATGAGGAAGAAAAACGGGTTGTGGAGAACCTGAAAAAGATGGACGATGTCCTTGTCGATTTCCGGAACCGGATCCGAAACGGGGAGCAGCTGAGTGAGCAGGCACTCAAGGAAAAACTCAAGAAATACGGGTATCTGTGAGGGATGATTATGAAACTGGTAATTTGTGCAGGGCCGCCGACAAGTGGTAAAACAACCGTACTCAAGCAGATTGTCAAGAGACTGGTTTTAAAAGGCCATTCGCTTGCGTACATAAAAATCGATGTCCAGTATGCAGATGAGGATGAGCTCTTCTCCCGGGAATTTAAAATTCCCACAAAGAAAGTATACTCGGGGGAACTCTGTCCGGATCACTGCAATGTTATTGTGATGGGGGATGCCATAGAATGGGCAGCAAAGAAACGTGCAGACATCCTTCTGATAGAAACAGCCGGCCTCTGCCTGCGGTGCTCTCCCTATGTTAATTCATCATTGGGTATGGTGGTACTGGAAGCAACCAGTGGCATGAACCTTCCCAGAAAGATTGGCCCGATGCTCACCCTTGCCGATATTGCAGTGGTCACAAAAATCGATCTGGTATCCCAGGCTGAACGGGAAGTCTTCCGGGCCAGGATTCACCAGGCCGCGGAAAAAGTGCAGATCATTGAGACGAACGCCCTCTATGGTGTTGGCATTGACCGGCTGGTAAACCAGATTGAAAAATCCGGGGACATCTGTTTCCCACTGCTCCTTCGGGGAAATCCTCCCTTGGGGACCTGCACCATTTGTGTGGGAAAAAGAGAGATCGGCTGGAAAGAGCACTTTGGGATCGTGAGACCATTGGAAGGCGAATTATTTTACCAGGGTGAATGAGTATGAAGAAAAATAAAGAGATCCCTGAATCGCTCCCCGGCCTAGACTGCGGATTGTGCGGTTCCCGTACCTGTGACGATTTTGCGGAACGACTAAAAAAACATCCGGAAGAAAAAGAACGGTGTGTTCACCTAACAAAAACCCCTTCCGGTGCACATGGTGTACATGACACCTGGCACTGTAGCAGTTGTATTTCTGCGTGCACCGGAGAGCCACTCTCCTCAAAAGAACCATGGAAGGACTCCCTCGGGCGGGATTTTGATTTCATTCTGGATACATTCCCCGATGATCCCGGGCCGCGTGAAACCATTATCCCCCGAAATCCCATGCTGACCCGGGAGTTGGAAATTGCGAAGGGCGATATCCTGATGGGCCGTCCGCTGGGTATGTCATGCGGATGTCCCATCACGCACTGCGGTGTCGTAATGGATGTCAATCCAAAAACCGGGGTTATGGTCTGGTGCGTAACCGGCCCGCTCGGCCCACGGCACAACGAATTCAAGGATATCGGGGTTTACTCAGCGGAAGCGTATGAAGGTCGGGTTCACAGTTCACGCACAGAACTTAAGATTGGTATGCGGTATTTCTTCATGCCACACAAATGTATGCTCCAGTGGCGGCACAGCGGGCTGATTAACTTCATCCAGAAAACGAAAGATTACACGTCAATTCGTATTGAGGGGTTGTGGATTGGATGATTTTTTGCCGAGGTGAATATCATTACTAAAACCATTGATCATTGTATACTGATAACGATCGATTCCCTCAGAGCAGATCATATGCATTGCTATGGTTACGAGAGAAATACCACACCAACTCTTGACAGATATGCAACGGAGGGTATTTTTTTCAAGAATGTCTATGCCAATGCCCCCTACACTACCGCCTCTATTTTTTCTCTTTTAACTTCAACATATCCACTAATCAACACCATCCAAAAACCAGATATGCAGGAAAATCAATCTCTTGCTGAAATTTTCAAGAATGCAGGATTTTTTACTATAGGTGTTCATTCCAATCCCTGGTTCGATATCTACCAGTTTAACAAAGGATTTTCTGAATTTGTGGATCCACTCAAGGAAGCACCAAAAAATAATGGTGTAACCCCTTTTGCCCGATCCGAGGATCTTAATGGAAAAGTAATGTCACTACTTAATAATTCACAGAAAATTGGGGATAGGCAAAGGACTTTTCTATGGGTTCATTACATGGATGTCCATAATCCCTATGATCCAAAAAAATTTTTCTTTGGTCCGGCTCTCCAGGAATTCGATATCCGCAGGTTGGAGGAAAGACGGAGAAAATTCCCATCCGATACTACTGATGAAGAACGAGACACGATTATAGATCTATATGATAACTGCATCCGAGGCTTGGATGAACAGATTTCAGCATTCATAACCTCGATTGGAGAGATCTGGGATCCACAAAGTACTCTGGTGATTATTACTGCTGATCATGGTGATGCGTTTAATGAACGGGGAGCCTACGGTCACGGGGGGGAAAAGCGTCCAATTCATTTGTACGACTATATGCTCCATGTACCACTTATTATCTGGTGTCCCTCTGAAGAACTTCTTGCAGCGAGATCAGGTAAACCGGGAGGATATGTATCCGATGCTATTATGGGACTGGTTGATCTTGCGCCACTTACACTCGATCTCATGAATATCAAAAAACCACGACAATTTATGGGACAAAATCCACTATCCTCACAATACCAGAAAGTGCCAGTTTTGTCTCAGGGTATTCAGGCAGATGATCCAAATAACCTACAACTCATTCAAAAAGGAGTGTCAGTATCCTCCGTGAAAACCGAGAAGTACAAATTGCTACGAACACCAGACGGCGATGAATTATATGACACAATAAATGATCCAAACGAATTACAAAATATCACGGTACAAAATCCTGAAATCTATAAGAGTATGATTGAAACCTTTGATACGCATCTTTCGAAACTTAAGGGGGATTCGCAGAAAAATGATTTGTTGTTGAAGATTTTACGGGTGAAAAAAATTTTTTACTCACATTAACTTTTTTTCTCCGAGGCTTTGAGGTTTTATTTCCCCAGATAGCCAAGAGATCGCAAGCGTTCTTTTAATTGATTCTCTTCATCTTCAGATATTTCGGTTTGAGTATGTTTCTCTTTGGTATCTGATACAAATTCCTTCATCACAAATTCTACGCATTCATTCACTGAATCAAAGCCGAATTCATCAAGTCTTGCCTGAATTTTTCGGTATAATTCTTGTGATATTTCAAGGGTGGTTTCTGAAGACATTTTTTCGGTCAACCTGTGATTCGGAGGAGTGTTGTTGAAACTCACGCAAAACCTCCTATTATCCGTATTATTATACATGTTTCTAAGTTCCTGACTAATACAAGCTTGCATGGGAAATCAGGGGATTGTGTAGCATCGCAGACAAAACGCAATTTAAGTAATAGGATATCTGTCAGTACTCCATAAGGCATACGGTTTTTTAATATAAAATCCTTAAGTACAATAGGATATTGATACGCCCAATAGGACATATTCTTGAAATTCGATCGGATAATCCGTTACTTGAAAACGATCAGGTAAAGGAGGTAAGTAAATGGATGAAAATTTATCATCAAAACGATACGAACCCCCTTCAATAGATTTGAATGATAAAAATTCCAGTCAAGCAATATCGATAGATCTAATCGGATCTAACAAGCATTTACTTGAAATTGGAACTTCAACCGGTTATGTCACTAAAATATTGAGAGAAAAAGGAAATATTGTCACAGGTATTGAAAAAGATCGAGAGGCGGGTTCAATTGCAAAACAATATTGTGACAAAATTATTATTGGGGATATAGAACATTTAAACCTGGATAAACATCTTGAGCCGTCATCATTTGATGTAATTTTATTGGGAGATATCATTGAACATTTGGAGGAACCTGCAAATATCTTAAAAAAAGTTAAAAAATATTTGAAATCTGATGGTTATCTTGTAGTATCGATTCCGAATTTCTGCCATGGGGATGTTCTTCTAAATATTATCAATGGTGATTTTCATTATCAATCTTCTGGTTTGTTAGATCAGACGCACTTACGCTTTTTCGGCCTAAAAAATATTTTCTCGCTTTTTTCAGAATGTGGCTATGAAATATCCAATTTGCGAACCACAAATCTCGATATTGGGAAAACTGAATTAAGTATCCCTTACAATAAAATACCACAAACGCTAATCAAGTTTATTCGATCTTTGCCGAATTCTGATGTGTATCAATTTATATTTGTTGCACATCCTGCTGCAAAGATAATCCCTCCCGTACTTGTTGAACCGGATATTAATAAATTAGTATTTGATTCATTTGAAGAGGCTGTTCAAAAAATAAGATCTGTGTTATCTCAAGAAATCGAGAAAAATCAGATGATTGAAAAGGATCTGGTGAGATTACAGGAAGACTTATCTATCAGCGTTAATCGCATGAATAATCTTAATAAGATTATTCAAGAAAAAGAAAGTCAAATTTCTTTTTTGAATGAACAAAACCACCAGTTATTGATTAACAATCAAAACATTGAGAAAGAATTAAGAGATATAAATAATAGTGCAACCTGGCAACTGGTTACAAAATTCCACCAAAATATAATAGAACGTTTTTTTTTAAAAGGAACAAAAAGACGGGAAGCTTACGATTGTGGGTTGAAAGGTATAAGAATATTAATGAATAAAGGCGTAATGGTTTTTTTGTCAAAATCCACTGAATATATTAATAAAAGTAATTCAAAACAGCCAGAATATTTAGAATGGATCTTAAATAGTGAACCTTCAACTGAGGATCTTGTGCAACAAAAGCATTTTTCGAAGAATTTTACCTATTGTCCCTTAATAAGTATTATTACTCCGGTTTATGATCCTCCTCAAGCAATTCTTGAAAGTACAATACGATCAGTTCTTGAACAGACCTATGACAACTGGGAACTTTGCATTGTTGATGGAAATTCAAAAAATCCAAATATCCAAAATATCTTAAAAAATTTTTCAAATGATGATCCTCGAATTAAAATTAAGATTTTAGAGGAAAATCGGGGTATTTCCGGTAACTCAAATGCCGCTTTATCAATTGCCTCCGGAGAATTTATCGCGTTTTTGGATCATGATGATACATTAGCCCCATTTGCTTTATTTGAAGTTGTAAAAGCACTTAATAAAAACCGGGATCTGGATTTCATCTATTCAGATAGAGATTTATTGTCTGAAGAGGGCAAATATCGATTCAATCCGCTTTTTAAACCAGATTGGTCCCCCGACCTTATGTTTTCTGCAAATTATTTGACTCATTTATGCGTTATACGGAAAAGTCTCGTTGATCAATTGGGCGGTTTATTGCCAGAAACAGATGGTGCCCAGGATTGGGATATATTTTTCCGTACTACTGAAAAAACCAATCGGATCTATCATATCCCATCGGTGCTGTATCACTGGAGATTTTTGGATTCATCCTGTTCAAAGAGAGGGTCCGATGCAAAACCCTATGTAATGAATGCGCAGAAAATCTCGTTAGAAAATCATATACACCGACTTAGATTATCTGCTGATGTGGCATTCGAAGAATCTGGATTTTGGCGAATAAAATGGGGTTTCGATTCTCAAACGAAAGTCTCAATAATTATCCCTTCAAAAGACATCCAACTTTTAAAAATGTGTATTGAGTCCATTATCAATTTAACGATGCATAAAAATTATGAGATCATTGTTATTAATCTAGGTATTGATAAATCCATAGATCCTGATTATTATCAAAAATTATTTAATAATAAATTAATTCAACTTCTCCCTTGCCCAAATCCTTCAAATTGTTTTTCAGCAAAAAATGAGGGGGCGCAACATGCCAGCGGAGAGTTACTCCTTTTTTTAGAGGAAAATCTTAAAGTTATTTCTCCAGATTGGATTTCGGAAATGGGAGGTTGGTCCATACAGGATGCTATTGGGGTTGTAGGTGCAAAAATTATCTATCCTAATAAAAAAATTTACTGCGCTGGAGGGGTGCTCGGGCTTAACGGTTTTGTGAAGAATACCTTTGAAGATACTTATGAAGGTACAATGGGACCCTTTGGCTCTTCAGAATGGTACAGGAATTACCTCGTTATGAACGGGGCCTGTATGATGATGAAACGTGAGATATTTGAAAAAATGGGAGGTTTTGATACTAAATATGCGGTTTTTTGTGGGGATTCTGAATTAATGGTTAAATTATGGGAAACGGGTTATCGAAATATTTACACCCCGTTTGCCCAATTTGAATTAACAAAGCAAAAACCCGGGAATACTGCCTCTTCGGAACAAGATCTCCAAATATTTTATGAGGGTCATAAACAATTAATTGAAAATGGGGATCCTTATTTTAATAAAAACCTATCGTATGTATTGACAAAACTAAAATTTAGACATTTTAGTGACAAAAAAATTTCAAATGCTATATCTGATATATCTGGAAAACAAAGTAACAAATTAATGATTTTGAAGAAAATTCAGCAATTGAAACTAATAATCCAAAAATCCATTTGTTTTATTAAAAAAAATGGAATGGTTGCATTTATTCATAGAGTTAGGAATGAAGTTAGATTTAGGGCGGATATGCCAAATATTGTGTCCTCACCCCAGCCAAAAAATGTGAGCGAATTACTTAATGATAGATTTGCCAGCACGATCTCTCGTCCATTGCGGATTTACCACGCCCCCATCATTAAACCTCGTCTGAATTTGATAACAGACAGCATTAATGAAGGAAGTTTATTTGGGGGGGTGGCAACAGCAATAATTTTTTCCGCTTTGCTCGCTGAAAAATGGGGATGCGATCTGCGTGTAATTACCCGCACTGAAAAAGCAAAAGAAGGAAATTTCGGAAAAATTCTGAAGTTGAATAATGTATCTCTTACAAAAAACGTTGAATTTATTTTTGCCAATATCCATAGCGAAAAAGATGAGGTGGATGTAAGTAGTGAAGACATTTTTCTTACTACGTCTTGGTGGACAACTAAAAGTGTCTTACAGAGTCTGGACGCCTCGCAAATCATCTATCTATTACAAGAAGACGAACGTATGTTTTATCCATATAATGATGATCACTTGATGTGTACAGAGGTTTTGAGAAATAACCGCCTCAAGTACGTAATCAATACACAGTTGCTCTATGATCATTTCGTATCTGAAGGATTTTTAAATATACGTGAGAATGGGATCTGGTTTGAGCCTTCGTTTAATCCCAAATCCCTTTATATAGATAACTCGCGTGTCACCAAAAAAGTGAAAAAAAGCTTTTTCTTTTATGCTCGTCCGAACCATCCAAGAAATTTATTTTATCTCGGTTTGGAAGTAATTGCTAAAGCGGTTGAGAAAAAGATTATTGATATCAATGAATGGGATATTTATTTTGTAGGCGGGGATATTCCTCAGATTAGTATTTGCACAAATTATTACCCCATTATTGTTCCGAATATGGATTGGGAGAACTACTGCACATTTGTGAGGAAAATGGATTTGGGTTTTTGCCTGATGTATACCCCTCATCCAAGTTACCCCCCATTAGATCTTGCGGCGTGTGGTGCAGTAGTTGTGACAAATAGTTTTGAAAACAAATCAGATCTGACACGTTACTCTAAAAATATTATTTGTAAAGAGGCTAACCTCGAAAGCCTTTTACAGGGACTTGAAGAGGGAGTATCTCTGGCAGAGAATACTGAATTGAGAGTGCAAAATTACAAAGAGAATCGGTTGTTACGCGATTGGGAAAGATCATTCTTTGACGTTATTCATTACCTGAGTAAGGAGTGACGCATGTTCCATATAGCGATCAAGCCCCAACCTTATAAAGATCCATGGATCGCAACATTTGCTGAACGCAAAGCAGGATTACGGGGGGGTAAATTATCAGTAGCATATTTTTATGAAACTCCTGATACCAGTACCTTCCGCTATCGTGTCTATAACATGATTCAAGTGCTACGAAATTCTCACAGTGAAATATCGGCATCTTTTTTTTGTAATGAAGATATCAAAAACCTACGTGAAATAATCGAGATTGCCGATGTTCTTGTGTTTTGTCGCACTCGCTACAACGCAAAAATTGATCAGGCTATAACTCTTGCAAAAAGAAAAGGGAAAAAAGTTTTTTTTGACGTTGATGATTTAATTTTTGATACTACGAATACTTACTTAATACTTAATACGTTGGATCAGGATTTGAATCATCCCAATGTATGGGATTTTTGGTTCGCGTATATATCACGTATTGGTGAAACACTAAAATTATGTGATGCGGCAATAACGACAAATGACTATTTGGCGCAACGAATACACAAATTTGTAAATATACCCGTTCATATTATTCCTAACTTTCTAAATGCAGAACAATTGGATATTTCAAACCAGCTCTTTCAAAACAAGAAATCTTCCAAGTTTGCAAGAACCAACAATCTTCAGCTGGGTTACTTTAGCGGTACACCTACCCATAATAAAGATTTTAGCATTCTCACGAGCGCATTGGTCGAGTTATTTGAGACACGACCGGAAGTGTCACTGACAGTAGTGGGCTTTATGGACATCACGGGTGAACTCAACAAATATAAATCGAGGATCCAGTTGTACCCACTTCACGATTTTATTAATCTGCAACGAATTATTGCACATGTTGAGATCAATCTTGTGCCACTTCAGGATAATGTGTTCACGAATTGCAAATCGGAACTGAAATATTTCGAAGCTGCAATTACCGGAACATTAACTATTGCAACTCCAACGTATACGTATGCCAATTCAATAAAAGAGGGGTTCAATGGGTACCTGTCAAAGTCATATGAGTGGTTTGAAAAAATAGATTCTGTAATTGACAATATGCAGTTGTATCCGGAACTGGCCGAGAATGGCTATAAACAAGTGAAACTTAAGTATGGCTGGCAGTACCAGAAAGATCTAATTGAACAAGTACTCTCTTCCTAGAAATGCTCGATGCATAAAAAGGGAAATATCGCAAGGTAAACACCAAATCCCAAAAACTAATCGACCGTGTCTTTATTCATGTGAGTACATATATCATAAGTGGCATTATACCCTCGTTGGGTCAATCCATAGAGTATTTACTCGAAAACTGCATTTCTACTGAGTTACCATAGCCTCTCCTTAAAATACATTAGAAGAAAATGGATCATGGATTATTATATGTCTCGATTAGAACTACTACGGCCTCATTTCGATATATCTGGTTTTGGGTTAGAGATTGGACCTGGGTTTAATCCACTACTTCCAAAGTCCCAGGGTTATCATGTAGAGACACTTGATCACACGACAGAAACTGGACTGAAAGAAAAATACAGGGACAATAGTTCTGTAGATATTTCAAAAATAGAAAAAGTTGATTATGTATCAAAGGGGGGCACCATATTTGATCTCATTGGTGAAAAAGGCCGTTACGATTTCATAGTTGCAGCTCACGTTATAGAGCACACCACGGATCTGCTTGGTTTCCTTTTAGACTGTGAAAATCTTCTAAAAAATACGGGAGTACTCGTTCTTGTTGTTCCCGATAAACGTTACTGTTTTGATGTGCTGCGACCTCTATCTACTACTGGCGCCATACTTCAGGCACATTTGGAGAGGCGACAAAATCACAATCCTGGCACAATATTTGATGAAATTGCCTACAATTCATTGAGAGGTGGGGCGCCTGCATGGACTGAATTAAATTCAGGGCCGCTCACGTTTTTTTCCACTCTTGAAAAAGCCAGGCAAATGTTTGAAGAGATTCAGCAGACAGGTGCCTTTGTAGATATTCATGCCTGGCAATTTACCCCATCAAGTTTTCGTCTCATCCTGAATGACCTGAACCAGATGGGATATCTGTCCTTACGTGAAAAGTTTTTCCATGACACCGTCAATTTTGAATTTTATATCATACTTTCAAAAACAGGTGCGGGTTGCCCCGTTGATCGTCAATCATTAACTCAAAATATTATTAAAGAAATTCGCTCTATCCCCGAGTAACCAACAAAGCTGTAAAAGAAAAATTTACCGTTCACATTTTACAGCACATCACGCGTATTACCATTACCGCAGTTTTTCTATTTTAGAAAAATTTAGGTTGCAATGCATAATTCACCTTGAATGCCAAATCTCCGGCAACAGGTTTAGAATTTATATATTCAGCCCCTTCGGTATAGGTATTATTTTTACTGGACCATATAGTGATTGCGTTTCCGCTAACAGATTCCGGGGATTCAATAAAGAAGTAATAGGATCTATTGGCGGAGTTTCCAATGGGGGGAAATTTGAAGGTATTAAAGGCATTATTCGTGACATCTTTGGCATTCACATGTATGGTGACAATATCGTTTGAAGATTCCGGAGAATCCCGCAAATGGAACACTACATCTTTTGTATTTGTACGACCCCAAGTTGCCAACTCGATATCTATTGAAGATAGATCCGGCAGTGGGGAATAGAAAGTTTGACCGAAAGTTGTTCCACCAATGATTTCTCCGACAGGCTGTTCCGCCACCGGTTGAGAAACCCCGATACTCACTCCAGTTCCAACTAATATTACCAAAATAATTGAAAAAATAGGTATTACAATACACAAAATAGAGAAGATTTGCCTAAAATTTAGTTTTTTTTCGGTTTTAAGACCAGGAATACCATATTTAGATTCTTCCTTTTGCTTCCTGATTTCGATTATTTTGAATATAATCACTTGACCGAAAAATATACAGGTCACTAATATCAGGGGAATTATCAAAGGGAGTGGGTTCGAATAATATCGGGTAAAAATGGTATATGTTGAAATGAAGAGAATTGTGATCAGAATTGTAATTAATATTAATTTGAACCAATTCGAAAAATTTTCTGGCTTTATCTTTTTATTGTTATAAAAAATCAGAAAAAATAACGGTGATATTGGGATAAAATATCGACCATATAAATCGTGGATCCATGTTTGTCCAACGGGATTCCAAACTATAAACATAGCTGTCGAAATGCTCAATATTGTCAGAACCAGAACTAATCCAATAATTACTTTTTGACGGAAGGTTAAACAAACACTTTCACCATAATTAAGAAAAACGGCAGAAAATAACATTGCAAAAAAACAATAATACACATATGGCGGTAATACCGTATCTGCCCAACCAAGGATCCCAATAAAAGAAAATGCAGTAAATGATGTATTATTCAAATTAAAAAATGTGTTAAATAATATATGCAAGTATTCCAGTGGATTATTCAATATAAATAAAATCTGAGAAACACTGTCAACTCCACCCTGAAGAGGGATTGTAATCATATCTCTAATAGAATAGGACCAAAGAATATTAGCACATATCACAGGGACTATTAGCGCACAAAACTTCAGAACATAGTCCTTTCTACTTGAAAATTTTTTGAGTGGAATGAGAAGAAATAACAAAGGTATGAAACTATAAACTTGTTTTGATAATGAAAGAAATACTGAAAGTAAAATTAAAATTAACAATTCCCACTTACTTAAGGATCTCTTCTCATCACATAATGAAAAATATAAAAACAGGGTAATTAAGAGGAAGGCAAGCCCATTAATAAAGGCATCAGAAGAAAGAGATGCTGCCTGAAACAATGACATCGGAGTCAAAGCGAGTAACAGAAACAACCATTTTGCAATAGGTACAATTTTTAGAGCACAATAAATTAATATTGCCCATATAATAAAATTAAATAATCTCCCGAGATACATTAAAACCAACGGAGAAACGGAGAGTATTCTTCCAATCATAATTCCCATCGCTTGGGGGAGATACTGAATGGGAGAATATTGTAACAAGATTGGAGTAAAGATGTTAATATCCGGATCTAATGGATAATTAAAAAATTCCTTCAATTGGTCAATGTTAAATTTGTTATCCGGATGAAAAGGGATACCATCCATTAACTTCGTTGTTGTGAAGCTAAGAGATGCGGGCAAATAATCCCCGGGCCTCCCATCTTGTATAATACCATATATTTTAAAATCTGAAATTGCATAGGCCTTAATGAAATGGCTGTTTTCGTCAGCGACCTGGAAAGGCGGTGTTAAAAAAATAAAAACAATACCAAAGAAAAGGGCGAGAAGAAGAAAACAATTTTCTGGAGAGAGAAATTTATTGAAGATAGAAATGGATTCCTTTAAATTTTCTGCTTTAAATTTTTCTGAAAACTTCAATATCATATCCCCACTCAATGTTCTTTTATAATGAAATAAAGATTTTGCCAAGGTTTAGTATATTTCGGAATAAAATGTTTTCATAATCAACTGAAATCCTGCCACTTGAGACGTGAGAAAGTTTAAATTTTGCTCTGTAGAAAACTCAACAAAGAAAAATTGTAAGAACCTGTGAAGGTGGCAGACAATCATTTTGTTGGCGATTTCTTTGATCTGAATTCGGAAAATCCTTGCTTTGAGATCGCCGTTAAATTTTCTTTTCAGGACAGAAAACATATTTTCCACGAGTTGTCTCCGAGGATAAACAATGTTGTTGAACTGCCGAGCCATTTCCTGATGATAAGTACCCCTAATAATCTTGTTATTCCAGAAGCGAACCGGGATAACGGAATTGGCGTGAAGGTCTTCCCGGATCAATCGATGAATTGCTTCAGAGTCTTATCCTTTATCCATGATGTAACAATCGGACTTTCGGGTTTTGTGGCATTGTCGGAGTAATGTCACCGCATGTCGGGTATCGTGGACCCGACTGTTCCAGGCCATGAATCCCGGTGATTACCCGTTGCTCGGTATCAACGGAGATCGAAGTTTTCAGGAACTGTTTTCGGAGTTTGCCGGTTCGTTCAGAGAAATAATGGCTACAATACCCGCTCGTAAAACCGGATGAATCTATAGCAGTTATGGGAATAATATCGTCGTTGGAATGGGACAGGTCCACCATCTTTCTGAAGGTTATACGAAGATAAAGTGTTTTTATCCGACTAATAAATTTCTGGAGCGTTGTGAAATGAGGTACTTCGGATAGATCATGAATCTCCTGAACTCCATTCATATCTCCAATATCTTCGATAAATTCCCGATAGTGCTGGTTACGGTAATCCTTGAAGAGAACCAGGACGAGAAGTTAGTGTTGGGTGTAGATATTCTTTGAAAATTTACAGGAATTCAGATTGAGATGCGCTGACTTTACGATAGAGATGACGGCTTGGGTAAACCCTGATATTCTGGTTCGCTGATTTCTTAATAGTCTCCCGACTCTTTGTGCACAACACATTGAGGTGTAAGGAGACACTGTATATTGATCTTACAGTCGTCTGTACTACTCGATTTTAAATTAGGATTTCCTATGAAATCAAACTGATCCTATTAATGTCTCATTGAAAAAGGAGTCCTCTGTTTTTGATTTTCATGATATCGGTGTGAACCAGATCGGTTCATGTCCGTTATTACAAGGGCAAATTTTTTTACGCAACTACGATTATGGGGAACCCCTTTTTGACATAAATAAAGTTCTTGCACTATTTTTTTTCAAATTTGGCCGCCCAATATAATCCAATCCGGTGCCCGAAGGATATAGGGAAAAATTTTTCCTCAACAATATATAAACCGTTCTCATGTGCAAAGTGAATAGTATCCATCGGTTTTGAGGGGTGAATTTCTTCATCATTATACCCTACGGATTTGAACAACAGATGAGTGAAAGAATTTTTAATTGGCATTCCATAAATTGCATATCCATGTGGTTTTAAGATTCGTTTAACTTCACTTTGAACGAGATTCTGTTCTTTTATATGCTCAAGACAACTTACTGATACAATAAGGTCTATGGAATGAGAGGGAATAATTTCCAAATTCCTTGCATC
>Ga0172381_10001876_pt1 | contig 24047 bp, 52 predicted proteins | sample Leawel6488metaG_FD_119754 | JGI IMG/M metagenome (GOLD analysis project Ga0172381, IMG submission 119754) | Leachate microbial communities from a municipal landfill in Southern Ontario, Canada - Leachate well 64-88 metaG | ecosystem: Engineered > Solid waste > Landfill > Unclassified | place... | reverse complement strand
TTTTAAATGATACATATGGAAATGTTAACAATACACCAGAATATACTCTTATAACAATGAATACTAGCATTATGTTTTGCCAAAATTTAGAAGATATACAATATCATTTAGATAGAGATTATACTTTAATAAATGATATTGATTGTTCTGGAACTAAAAATTGGAATAATGGATTAGGTTTTAATCCAATAGGAAATGATACTATAGGATTTTCATATCAAGGAATTTTAGAAGGAAATGAATATAGTATTGATAATTTATACATTTATCAACCTTGGTATGAAAATGAAAATGGCAATTTGCACATAACTGGTGGAATTGATATGGCATTATTTGCGCAATTGTCTGGAACAATACAAAATTTAAGTTTAAATAATTTTGATATTACTGGAGAAAATCAAGTTGGAACATTAGTAGGAAATTCAACAGGAAATATTATTAATTGCGAAGTTGAAGGACATGTTTATGGTGATACAAATGTCGGTGGATTAGTTGGTGTTATCAATTCAGGAATGATAAACAATTCAATATCACATGTACATTTAAATGCTAAAGAACATTGTGGAGGATTAGTTGGTTGGAATATTGGAGATATATATAATTCATCATCAAATAATACTATTCATTGTTCAGGAAGTTCTGATGGAGGTGAAAGTTCTCTTAGTAATAATGTAAATGGCGGAAGTGCTATTGGTGGTGGATTAGTTGGATTAAATGATGGTGATATATATAATTCTAATTCAATAGCAGAAGTTCGTAATACTCCTGGTTGGTATTTAAATAATAATATGGGATTTACATTTTATAATACTCATAAACCATTATTAAGTTCGTGGGTATTTGGAACAAGAGAAGGAGATACAATTGGCGGATTAATAGGTACAAATACAGGGACAGCTATTAATTGTTCTTTTTCTGGAACAGTAAATATACAAGCTACAGTTACAAATGATATAGGATGGAATGGCTGGAGTACAGTTGTATTTCCAAAAGAAACTCCAACTGTTTCTATAACTTGGGGTGGTGGATATGGTGGAAGTGATGGTTCTGGATTTACTGGAATTAATGAAGGAATAATAAATACTTCTTATTCTACAATTAATAAATTTATTGGAACAAATACTGCAGATGGAGAATTAAATAATGTTTATTCTAATAGTTCAAGTAGTTTTATTGGAATAAATAGGGGAAAAGTACATAATGCATATACTTTAGGTTCTGCTTTAATTGATTCAAGTCTAGGTATATATGTTGAAGTTAGTAGTTCATTTTATAAAGGTTCTCTAGGAACAAATAGTGAATATGGCTTTGCAAAAACAGAAACACAATTAAAGGATATTAAAACATATACAGCAGAAGGGTGGAGTACAAATTGTCCAGGAGTTTTTAGAAGAATATTTTGGTGGTTAGTTTCATCTGGAACATTTAGCATTATTGATAGACCTTCATGTTCTTTAACATTATCTAATTCTTGGGATTTTTTGCCAAATTCTACAACAGGTTTAAATTATTTTGATGATAACGGAAATGATAGCATATGGAATATGGATGATATTACTTCTGATAATTTAAATAATGGCTATCCGATATTTACTTGGCAAAATAATACAAATATGATTAATGAATCAGGAGAATTTCCTGTACCTGGATTTTCATCTATTCCAGCAGATTCTTGGATTAATTATACTCAACCATTACTTACTGGAAATTTTATACTTACAGAAAATGCAGATACATTATTTGTAAATACTACATTTAATGGTAATTTAATTAATACAAATGATTCTTTTAATTTTACAGAAACAAGTGCAATAGCATTCCAAATAGTTAATACTACAAGATTAAAAGTTGGCGCATATGTATTAAACATGACTATAAATAACACAATGGGAAATACTTCTTCAATTTTATATAATGTAACAGTAAATAAATCAAGTCCTATTTCAGGAATGTTTTGGACAGGAAATTCGTCAATAGTTTATGGAACAATGTCAGATTTTGTAATGAATATTGAACCTTGGCTTAATGAAACTGCAGATGATTGTATTTGGTATAGAAATTTACCGAATGCAGATAATTATCCTGTTGGAACATATACATTTAATATGTCTACACTAGGATGTACTAATTATACTAGTGGCTATGTTCTTAAAAATTTAACAGTTACTAGTCCTCCGCCAGATGGAGGTGGAGAAGAACCGCCTGCACCAGACATAACAGGGCCATTATATTATAGTAATAGTATTAATAATACTGCTAATGGAATAATAACTAAATTTTCAATTATAATAAATGATGATAGAGCACTTAATTCTGCTGGTACTTATACTTTTTCAACAAATAATACTGGTTCATGGGTTAATGATACATATGGCGTTTTTGTTTCAACCCCTCAAACAATCTTTACAAATAAAATATTAAATTCAACAGTTGGATATGTAGTTGGTTATCAATGGTTTTTAACAGATAATGTTGGAAATGGAGCAAGTACTCCTATTTATACAATGACTGTGGAAGCAACAAATACTATAAGTAATAATTATTCTTCAGATACACCAGATAATAATAGTTGGTTGATGTACGGAAGAAATTTAAATAGAGCATCATATGATTCAATAAGTTATTTAGCAAAAGCAACTTCGGTTCAAATTAGAACATTAGATACTATTACGTATACTAAACCAATTGTTATTAATGGTTTTGTTTATACTTCAGATAATTCAGGAAATTATTTTAAATTTAATGCATCAAATATATCATTAAATTATTTAGAATCTGGAACTCTAAGTGGTTCTAAATTAATAGCTGTTGATGATATATTATATTTTTCGGATAATGTTGATAAAGCAGTATATACTGCAAATGCTATAACATTAAATCATATAACTAATTTTGATGAATTTCCAGCAACTGGATATTTTTATAATTCTCCTGCACTTATGGGGGAATTTATTTATTTTGGTGGAACAGGAGGATATGTTTATCAAGTTAATAAAACTGATATGAATTTATATGCTAAATATTATAATGGTGGAATAGAATTTGATTCTTCAGGAATAGCGATATCAAATAGTTCTGTATATATAGGAGATATAGAAGGAAATGTTTATCAATTAAATGTAAACAATGTTTCACAATTACAATCAATGTTTGATACAAATGAAGAAATACAAAGTTCTCCAGCAGTTTATAATAATTATTTGTATATTAGTACAAATATGTCATTATATCAACTTGATGCATCAAATATAACAAATCATATTTCAAATTTTTCAACTGGTGATACTAATGATATGTCGCCTGCAATAGATAATGATTATGTTTATATTGGAAGTACTTTAGGATTTTATCAACTTAATTCTAGTAATGTTTCACAACAAATAAATAATAATTCTCAAATTATTAATGCAGGTCCTGTTGTTTACGGAAATTATATTTATGGAGTAAATGGAAATAGTATTTATCAATTTAATGCAACTAATGTTTCAAAATTAACTGGAACATATACAACTTCAGATATAACATATTTTGAAATGCCTGCAATAGCTAATGGATATATTTATATTGGTGGAAGAAAAAGTGTAAATGGATTTTTATATCAAATACCTGTAAGTTCATTTATAGAATTGCCAATTGTAACAATTTCAATTCCAGGAGAAGGAATTAATTATGCAGTTAATGATTCTCTTCAATTAAATTTTTCTGCTTTAAGTGAAGGATATGGAATTGATATGTGTTGGTATCAAATTATTAATGCAACTGGAATAATTATAGATAATACAACTATTCCAAGTTGTACAAATACTACTTTTGGAGTTCCTGCTGGAAATTATAATTACAATATAACACTATGGGCAAATAATAGTTTAGGAATATTAAATTCAGATATAGTTCAATTTGGAGTTATAACTGAAGGTCCTGCAATAAATTTATATTCTCCATCGGCATGGTCTTCAAGTAAAAATAATTATTTCAATTTTACTGCAACAAGTCCAGTTGGATTAGATACTTGTCAATTATGGGGAAATTGGAGCGGAGGTTGGCATATGAATTATACATGGATAAATCCAACAAATGATACTATGAATTTCACTCAATTGGTTTTGCCTAATGATAATCCATACTTTTATGGAATTTGGTGCAATAATACTAATGGTCAAGAAACATGGAGTAATAATTTTACATTTAATATTGATACTGTTAATCCTTTAGTTTCAATTACAACTGTTAATAATACTGCATTTGCAACAGAATCTGCAACAATATCATTTAATATAACGGAGAATAATATTTATAGTTGTACATATGATTTGAGAAATAATGGAACATTAGTTTCTAATCTTTCAAATATATCAATACCTAATTGTTCTGCGCCATCATTTACATTTGCAGCATTAGCTGGACAATATACATTTCAATTGTGGATAATAGATAAAGCTGGAAATATGAATCAATCTATGATAACTTTTACTACAACTGTTCCAGTTGGAGGTGCTCCAGGTGGTGGAGGTGTTACTGTTGTGGTTGGAAATTTAAGTTGGAGTATGGAAACTTCTAGTGGTGGAAATAGGTATCAATTTAATATGATTCACGGAACTTCAAGAAGTAATGATATTTTATTTGAAAATCTTGGAGTAGAACCTCTTGTTATAACAATGAGTTGTGAATATGTTAGCGGATTAACAGATTTATGTAAATATGTAACATATGAATATGCATCATTTGATTTACCTGTAGAAAAAGAAATTAAAGTTCCTATAGGATTTACAGTTACAATTCCAGAAGATTTTGAAAAAGGAGATTATGTAATAAATTTAGCTGCTACAGATGATAAAGGAAATCTTGCTATTTTAACTACAGAAGTAAATGTAGAAACATTTGGACAATTAACAAGATTATCTGTAAAACTTACTTCTTCAAGACTTATATTTGGAGTAAAAATTGGTTATGCTTGGATATTTTTATTTTTATGGTTAATTTTATCAATAGTATTTTCATACATATATAAGAAAGCAAAAATAAAAGCAAATATTGGTTTTGGTGTAATTACAGGATTATTCCTTTCATTCATTATAATATTATTCATTTAAATAAAAATTAATAATAATATTTATAAAGCATAAAAGATATATTATACCTATACAAAATGAACAAGAAAAGATTATCAATACCTATTTGGTTTTATTTATTAAGCATGATTGCAATAGTATTATTGGGAATATTTGTATATTTTAGTTTAATTAATAATGAAATAAAATTTGAATCAACCGCTATATCTTTTGATGTTTATTATACGTATCCTTTAGAAACTAGAAATTTGCCAACATTATCAAAAATTTGTGAAGATGAATTTAGTAAACAAATTATTAATGGAATTTATAAAAACTGTTATGTAGAATCATTTTCATGGGAAAATGTAAAATATTATAATGGTGATAACATAGAATCATATGCAGATGAAGATTATTTCACAAATATTAAAATAAATTGTTTCTGTACTTATAAAATATAAAATGAACAATAAAAAAGGCCAATTCTTAGCAATAGGATTATTTGTAATAGCAGCAATTCTTCTTACTTTTATCATTATTTTTCCTAAAGTTAGATTTATTTTAATTGGGGTTACATTGTTTATAGCTTTTTTTACTATTTTGGTTAAAGGAGACATAAATAAAACTAAAGGAATTATTTTAGGAATATTATTTATTAGTTCAATATTTTTTATGTTTGGCAGCGGAGTACTTCAATCAACTTTTTCTACAACAATTACTCCTGTTTTTTGTAATGATTATGAATTTACTTGCTGTGGTGGAATAAAAGGATTATCATCAGCACCTCAAAGTATTTGGCAAAATAGTCCAAGACAATGCGATGTTAATGCTATAAAATGTAGATTAGAGAATTTACAATTATCAACAGGCAACAGTGTTTTTTGTGGAAGTAATTTAAAAGTTATGGTAGGTTCTAAAAATTGTAAAGTTGTCAATCCTTTAATAGGTGTAAAATATTTTAAATGCGATGATGAAAGAGTATTGCCTTATGGTTCTGAATATAATCCTGGAGATTATATATGGTTACAAAATGTTCAAGTAGCTGAATGTTCTGGAAATGCATATGTATCTTCTTGGAATTATAAATTAGGATTTTGTGGAAGAAGCGGAGCTGGTGGAGAAGAAGTAAGTTGTGGCACTTCAGTTTCTGGAGCTGATAAATGTACATTTACTCCAACAGGAAGTAAATTATATTCTTTAATAGGTTCTCCTATATCAACTACTTCGTATACTGTTCCATTAGGACAATGTGTATTAGCATTCCAATCTGGAGATAGACATATATGCGGATATAAAGAAGAAACATGTTCACAAAATTCAGATTGCAATGGACATACATATGGAACTAAAGAATGCTCAGGAAGAACATTACAAACTTATGGTTGTAAAAGCTTTGGAACAACAATTGTTTCAGAAGATAGATTAGCAGGAATTGATGCCGATTGGAGTACATCTGATGCATTAAAAACATCTGCAAATACATTTGGAAAAAGATGTGAAATAATTAGTGCTGAAACAGTACAATGTTGTGGAGATACTGATTGCGGAACAAATGCATTTTGTGATAAGACTTCTTTTACTTGTAAAGATAAAGTAGAATGTACAACTAATACTGATTGTGGAGTATCTACAACTTGTGATTATACTACTAAAACAGTTAAATCTCCTATATGTAATAGTTTAGGAAAATGCGCATTTAAAGAAACGGCTGTAGATTGTTGTTTAGATGTAAATTGTCCTGTTGGATATTATTGTTCAGCAGATAAGAAATGTGAACAACAAGTCGCAGTTAAACAACCCTGCGCATTTGAATGTTGTGAGAATGAACAATTATATATTGATAAATCATGCACCTCAAGTGCTCCCTACTGCATAGAAAATCAATGTAAGGAAGAACTTGTGATAATAGATGGTGGTAATCAAACATTATCTTGTAAATTCTATCAAGAACCATACACAAAAGAAGTTAAAGATTGGGGAACATTGGGATGGAGACATATTTTCAATAATCCATTAACTCATGCAGAAAGTGGTTGTAAAACTACAGGTTGGGTATATTTCGTTATTGGAATATTTGCTGTCTTGATTTTAATAATCTCAATAATATTAATTAAATCTAAACCTAAAAAGAAAGAAAAAAGAAAATGAAAAAATCATATAATCCATTTAAGATGTGGGGAAGTTATGTAATACCTATATTAGCAATTATAAATTATTTTTCTATGGCTTATGTTTGGGGTATATTTTGTCCTAAATTAAATCAAGTTATGTATAATGGAATGATAATATGCAGTGGGGAAACATCTACTCAAATTGGATTATTTGGGTTTATGTTAAGTCCATTATTATGGTTTTTTGCAATTATAGTTTTAGGTTTTCTTTTTGGTTGGGGAATACACAGTTTATTAAGGAGATTAAGCAGATAAAATGGCACTAAAAGATTGGAAGAAAAAAATAGAAAACGACCATATGGTATTTTATAGATATAATATTAAATCTAATGTAAATAATACAGATTATATAAATATATACAATACACCTGTCCCAAGGGGAAATAATATTAATAGATATGTATATTCTTCTGTAGTAAATAATAAGATGTTTGTTAAATATTTCAAAACTAAACAACAAGCTCTAAAGTTTGCAAAGAGCTATATGAGAAAACATTAAAATGAAAGGATATTTAATAATGAATGATGGCGACAATCTTGGAGTTATTTTAGCTACTAATTTAAAACAAGCTAAAAAGAAATGGAATAAAATTTCAAAAGATTCAGATGGATATATTCCAGAAGCTGATGAATTTGATTTTGAAGAATTAAAAATTTACAAATAAAAAATGAACTTAACAAACATATCATTTATGACTCAAGAACAATTTACTCAACAATGTCATAATACCACAACAATTCCATCACTTACAATTTTATTTATATCATTCATAGTTTTCTTTTTAATATTTGGTTTGTCTTTAGTAAAAAATTCAAGAGGAAAAATTTTATTAATTTTAGGATTAACAGTACTTGCATCAGGATTAGTTTTCTTGTTTATTTATTTAAATCCACTGGTAGTACAAAATTTTGTGACATGGATTAGAGGATTAGCATAAAAATTAATAATAATATTTATAAAGCAAAAAGTATTAAAATATATAAGATAACAATGCCAACAGAAATTGTAGGACAACAACTTAGAATAAGAATGCATGACCCTAAAAATTTTTTAAAATTTAGAACTCAGGACGTTGGAGAAGTTGGTAAATTACAAAGAGTGGCGGGTTATAGCAAAAAAACTGGATGGGTAACTCAATCTTGGAGATTAAATTTATTAGATTACAAAAATGTAAATGAAGTTATAAAAGAAATAAAGAAATTAAAGATTCCAGCTTCTAAAAAGAAAGAAGCAATAAAAATTGTAAAGAGAACTAATTTAATATAAAATGCCACTACCAACACCAAAAAAAGGAGAGAAATATAGAACATTTACTTCTAGATTTTTAAAAGATAGAGAAGCAAAAAAGAAATTTCCAAAAATTAAACAAAGATTTGCTGTAATGGCATCAACTTGGAGAGAAAGTAAACCTTCTAGCAAACTTACTAGAAAGCAGAACTTAAAAATTAGAAGAGATTTAAATTACAGAACTGATATAGGTTTAGGATAAAAAATGACAACTAAAAAAGTAACAAAATTAATAAATGGTGCTTTAATGGATGAAGCAGCAGCAAGAAGATATTATACTAAATTAATTGCTTCAACTTCTGATAAAAAGGTAAAAAGAGCTATTAAAGAAATTAGAAATGATGAAATTGACCATTTCAAAAAGTTGAAAAAGTTGAAAGGAGGTAAAAATAGAAAATGAAAAATTATTTACAAATTGAACAAAAAAGCACACCTTGGTTGTTTTTATTAGTTGCTGTACCTTTATTAGTTGCTGCTCTTGACCAATTTAATATAATTAACTTAACGCCTTTTTTAGCATCAGTAATGGTACTTTTTATGGCGATATTTGTATTTATAGAACTTGGTTATAAAGCTAAGGTTAAGGGATTTAAATTAGGTAAAAGCCCATTTAGAGTATTTGGACTATTGGTATTAATACTTGCTGTATTAATGGCTTTCCTTAATTTAATAGGTGTTTATTTTGCAATCTTTGATTCAATACAAGGAGTAGTAAGTACACTATTAATTGTATATGTAATAGGAGTTGCTTTTACAAAATAAATTACGGTCTTTAAAACCTCTTTACACCCTATAAAAACAGATACGAATTTGATTTAAATTTAGTATCTGTTTTTTCATACTCACTCACAATCACAAAAATGAAACTAAAAAAATCTACAAAAATTAGATTTAATGGATTTGTATTAATTATACTAGCAATAGCATCATTGGCAATGGGGATATACGTAGCTAAGACTTCTGGATTTGCATTTTATACTACTGAAAATGTAGACCTTACTGGTAATTCTGCTGTAGACTATTATATTCTAAAAGATGCAGGACAGGTTAATTTTATAGTAATGATATTTGTAGGATTATGGGCAGGAATAGTATTATATTTGTTTATTGAAGGATATAATAAATTAGTTAAAGGAGAGAATAAATAAAAATGACAAAAAAAGGATTTGGATATAATTTATCCACCGGTCTAAAAGGATTTACAACTTGTATATTATCAATGCTAATAATGTTAATTCCTGCATGGTTTATTAAATACTTATACAATGTTATTCATTTAATAGTAATTGGTGCTGTATTAATGATAATGTGGGTATTATTTTACTTAGTAATTTGGGGATGGTCTTGGAATTGGCTAAGTAAATGGTGGAAATAAAAATGTCAAAAAATATTGATGAAATTTTTATTATAAGAAAAATAGAAGAAATAGATACTAAAAAGTCAGTTATTACAGACAATGAAGATTATTATAAGCAAATTCCTAAAAATATTTCTTATTATGATATGTTTATAAATAAATTAAAGTATTATATTTCATTAATACCTATTGCAGCTTAAAATGACATCAAATAAACAGAAAGAAATATTAAGTAGACAAAGAAATAAATTACTAGATAAAATTGAAAAAATAAATAAAAAATTAGAAATTGGAGAATCTTTAAAATTTACTAAATTAAAAAATGGCTATTATATTGAGAATTATCATTCTCATGATGCATAAAAATGAAAAAACAAATAACAATATTAATTAGTTTAGCATTCTTTATAGTTTCACTAAATGCAGTTTCAGCAATGATTTCTTCTTGTGGAGATGGTTATTGTGATGATGCTTATTATGAAAATGATATAGATTCTTCTTACTATTGTCCAATAGATTGCGGACTTCCTGAAAGAGATTGGTGTGATGAAACTTATCCAACAAGAAATTGTCCGACATGTCCGACTGGTAGTACTATAACTTGTAGAGCTGGGGATGTTCCTACATTTGATTTAAAAAATTGGTGTAATAACAATTATGTAGATACTTCAATATGTCCATTTCCTTGGGTTGAAAATATAGCTTTCTTTGAAATAACAGGAAGCAAATGTAAAGATGGTTTAATATTCTTTGGAATAGGAATATTTTTAGTTGCAGGAATTTTAGGTTTCTTAATTAAGAAAAGGAGACATAAAAGAAAATGAAAAAGAAAAATAAACTATTAAAAAAGATACTTTGGACAACTTTATTTGGAGCTATAGAAGTAGGAATATTATTATTAAGTGAATGGATTTCTGCAAATTTAGATATATTTAATAATAAAATTTTAATAATAGCTTTAGGAATGATAGCATTTTTAGTATTATCATACATAATAGAATCAGTGGAGGATAAAGCATGATAAAAGATTGGAAATTTAAAAAAGTAGATAAACATAGAGATTTGTGGACTAATAAAAAACAATGGATTCATGTTAATGGGATTGTTCATCCAATAGATAATTATAAATATGAAGTTGGTTGTTCTGATATTATAAATAATAAAACAATTAATGGACATTTTAAATTTTATAAAAATAAACAACAAGCTCTAAAATTTGCAAAGAGCTATATGAGGAAACATTAAAATGAAAAAAAGATTAACAAAACTAAAAAGAAGAGTTCATTATATTCTAGCAGCAATTGGAGTAGTTCTTTTAGCTGTCGGAGCATATTGTTTATTTCTACTTTTTAATCAAGGAATAAATGATTTATTATCTTTAATAGGTATTACAAATTTCTATCTACAAATGGGATTGGTAATTTTAATAGTTTTAATAGGTTTAGTTCTTAGTGGATTCAATTTCTATAAGGCTTTCGGTAAATTAGCCAGAGGGTCATAATATCTATAATTCAATAAAAAAGTCATTAAAAATCATTCATACGGGTCATTCTGGTTCATTCTTTTTTATTAGTTGATTATCTCTATCTATGAAAAATTCATATGGATAGATTAATAATAATAATATTTTTAAACTATCATTTATTAATATAAAATAATGGAAGACTATAAAGAATTTTTTGATAATCTAAATAGAAATATTAGAGAAGCAAAAAGTAGAAAAACTCTTAAAATTCTTGAAAAGCAAGGACGTAGATATGTAATAAATATTCCTTCTTATACTGATTCTAAAATAAAAAAAGAAATTAAAAAAGAATTTAAAGAAAATTTAAAATTGATTAAAAAACAATATAAAAAATTAAAATAGTTATTTAATATTATCAATTATTTCTACAGCCGGTGCAAATACATAAGGTAATGATTTAGCAAAATTTATGAATGCATTAACAGGTGTCATAACAGGTTTATCCGTAAATAGTACTATAAATAATATTTGAATTAATACAAAAAATATCAATGCCAGCATAAAAGATGCAGTTGTTTTGCTATCATCTTGTATAACTACTTTTTTAAAAAACCATCCTAATACTTTTAACCAATACCATATAAAAAATAAAGCAACTAAAAATGTCCAAATACTTTTTATAAAATTCCAAATATCTTTGAAAAAATAATCACTTTTTACATATATTCCTTTATTTTCTATTACTTGCAAACTAGCATCATTTAAATTTTCTGTAACATACATTGTTCTATTTCCTAAATATTCTATACCAGATTTAATTGTTTTGTCTTGAATAGATACAATAACAGCCATAACTAAAATACTCGCTACAAATATGAATGTAATTATAGTCCAAATACTGCTTAATCTGGCAAAAAAAGAAACTTTAGGTTTTATTGCAGAAAATGTAGTTCCTTTTGGTATTGAAGTAGTAGGTGGAATTGTTGCCATTTTTATTGCGGCTGATGTAATATTGGGTCTTTAAATTTTATATATTCTGCAATTAATTTATATATTTCAGAATCTTCAATAAATTTATCTAATTTTTTAATATTTATATTTAATAATTTAGCATTTCCAAAACTTTGATATTCTGTAGCTATTTCATTATCTATTAATATTTTTTTAACAGGAGTAAAATTTGCTCTACTTATTTTTATTGCCTGACACAATTCTTTTATGCATATTGGATTTTTGCATTTTACAGTAGAAATTCTTATTAAAAATAGTAATCTTTCACTTGTTATCATCTTTTTTTAATGTTTATATACTTATATTATAAGAATAAGAAGGTATTTAAACATTATTATTATTTAATATCTATGCCAAAATATGGTAAGGAATAGAGATGAAAGGAGGTTATAATAAAAAATTTTTGAAATGAATAAACGTGGAAAAATGGCGCCTGGAGTAACTATTTTAATAGTTGTTGCAGTGCTTGCTATACTCGCGATTTCTTTTGTAGTTGTAAGAAATGAAGTAATTTCTCCAACAACGCCTGGCGCTGGTGGAAGTGTTACTGATTGTGAAACTGCTCCTAATCTAGGATTCTCAGTTGTTAATGCCTTGCAAAAAGGTTCAGGTGTTACAGTATTAGAATCTATTAGATTAAATGGCGTGTTACAAACACCAGGAGTTGTTCCTGCTGCATTCCAATATGACGATGAAGTTGAAGTATTATATAATGCTTCAAATTATCTTGATAATATTGGCGCACTACATAAGATGACTTGTGGTAAAAACACATTAAATAACGAAATTTATGCAACTGATGACCCTACAATCAGAATTTTCAATACTGATGGCAATAGAATAGGAAATTGTTTAACTGCAGTTACAGCTGTAAATGCATTAGTAAATCAATCTTCATCTGCTACTGCTATAAACATGAAGGTGGAAATACAAAGTGCTCCTCTTCAAAGTTCAGGTGATTTAGTTTTGATTGTTGAGTGTGATAATTCAACAGAAGTTGGATTCTCAGATATAACATTATCAGGAACAGGTGTAACTGATGCTTCAGTACCCTCAACATACACTAATAATGCTACAATCTCAACTGTAAGGGCTTTCAATGTGCCTGCTTCAGTTAATGGTGCTTTGACTACATACTATCTCAATTTGAATCCTAAATCAGGACAAACAATTGGTGCTACTGGAAGTGCTGGTACTTACTGTCAAATAACAACAGAAAGTAAACAAGCTTTCATAGACGTAGATGGTACTTTCCAAACAGGTGTTGTAAATGCTAATGGTGTTGCTCAATATGAAGATATTGCAACTCATGGTATTGCTATAACTGCCTAAATAAGTCAATCTTAATTTTTAATTTTCTTTTTCTTTTATTTTTTTATTCTTCTCTAAGAACTCGGTTAAATATTTGAATTGTTCAGGTTTGTTTTTCATTAACCATAATGCAAAAGCAAATCCATCTAAATGTGAAGATATAGGCGCATTTTTATGATAATAATAAGATAAACTTATTCCATTCATAATATCATATTTTAATTCAGGATAATTTTCTTTGGATAAAATATGAGCAGCTTGCAAAGCTCTAGGGTCTGCATCTTTTAAATATTTTCCACTAATTTGACAAGTATAATTATCTCTTTCTTTAACTGCTTTTACCCATTCTATATATTTTATTTTTCCTTCTTTTTTTAATTGTCGTTTTTCTCTCTTAATAATCGTCTTCTTCAATATCTTCTTCGTCTTTTTCATCTTCATCTTCAATGTCTGTATCATCTTTTTGTTTTGGCATTTTATATACCTCCTTTTTATTTTTTTCTTCTTGTATTAATAGTTCTAACATATGCTTCGTAATTAGGTATTTCTTTTTTAACAACAACAACTTCTTTTTCAATATCTTCTTTTAAAGCATGTTTTTCTTCTCTAATTTCCTCTTCTTCTTCAACTTCTTCTTCCTCTTCTTCATCATCTTCTCCTTTTCTTTTCTTTTTCTTCTTAGTTGGTGTAGACATTAAACTTTTTCTATATTGCCAATTAGATTCACTTTTTTCTTTTTCTGCATCAATTTCTGCAATTATTGAAGTTATATTTTGATAAGATGTTTTACCATATACTTTATCATAAATATCATAAAAATCTTCTCCTGCTTGATATGTTCTACTACGTAAATACATTAATTTATGAATACTAACTCCTTTATCTCTATCAAATAAATAATACCAACCTGGAGATAATCTAGGAATTATTGCATAATCATCATTATTTATATCACCAGCATATTCACTTATTCCTGCAATTGCCATTGCTCTTTGGATTGAAGGCAAACTAGAATTATATACATATACTCTTTTCATTGTTTCCTTAATGTCAGGAAGTTCTGATGGCAATTGAGTGTCCATTAAAAGGTATAAAGATGCTGTTCTATATTGCTTTGCAATTCTTCCTATCATCTGTCCAATAGACCAACCGCTTGTTCCTTGTTCTGAATCTTTAGATAGTAAATCGGCAACTTCATTTAATGTTATAGTAACCTTTTGTTTCATCATTTTAGTTGTTCCTCTTCCTGAAAGAGTATTATAAATATGACTAATAAAATAATGAACTAAAAATCCATGAAAAGCTTTAGGACAATGACGTAAGCATAAAATACTTATATTTTTTCTATCTTTTATTTTTTCTTGTATATCTAATACTATTGAAATTTTTTTACTTGTTAATAAACCTTGATTCATAAGCGGTCTAAAAGCTGCTTCAATTAATTTTTTTGGTCCGCTAAAAGACAATTTAGTTCCTTCAGAATCTCCTTTTTTCCAGGCTTCTTCTAAAAATCTAATATAATCTAGAGGAGTTGTTTCGTCATCTATTTTTTCTAACATATAAGCATATGCAGCATCTACAGTATCTTTGTATCTTTCACCTAAAATAGCAACTAAATCATCTTTATCTAAATCACTAACTGCTATTGTAAATGGCACAAAACAATTTGGTAATTTTTTAGGTATATCTTTTGTAATAGGAATTAAAACTTCTGTTGGATATTTTCTTGCGGCTATAATACTTTTGCATCCATTTTTTGCAATTTTTAATTTAGGAATTTTCCAAAAATCTGATATTGAAGGAAACATTGAATAAGCCATATCTAATCTATCTCCACCATCATATAAACAAAATATTTTATGTCCAATAGCATAACGTAATTCAACTTCTCTACGATTTCCAGTTGTTTTGCAATAACCTGGATTTCCTATGCTTAAACTATTTCCAGCACTATCACCATCTTTTGAATAATCTTGTCTTCTAATTAAATTAAATGTTTTATGCTTTGCAATAACTTTCAAAAAAGTGGGATATAACGGGTCCTGTGGATTCATTCTATTTCCTTTAAACGTTTTTTTAGTTTAATTAAAAATATTATTGAAAATATTGTTGTAATTAAACAAACAAATTGTAATATAAACCAAATCCAAAAAACAAGAGAAATAAATGCAAAAAATGCAGGTAATATTGTTATACAAAAATATAACAATACTAAAATTTGAGAAACAATTAAAAAATTAATTTTGCTTTTCTTCATTTTTAACCTCTTCTATTATTTCATTAATAGTTTTTATTTCTTCAATATCTTCTTCATCTTCTCCATTCCAAATCCACATTAATATTAACATTACAATAAAACCACCAATATAAAAAATTATATTTTTATTCTTTATACTCAAATTAAAGATATTTAAAATGCCATTTAAACAAATATAAAAACTAAAAATTATTAAAGCTTTTGCACACCACATTAAAAAAGTTTTTATTAATTTCATTTTAAATTTGTATAACCTCTCCTTCATCATCAATTTTGAATGGTCCTTCTAAATCTGTTACCTTTTCTCCTTTTTCAATTTGTTCTTTTTCAAATTCTTCAGCTGTTGAAGCAGGAAGTCCATGAGCAGAATCTAAATGCATATCTTTTCTCGTTTTAAATGGTAAAGAGAATAACCAAAATTGTATTGTTTTAACTAAAAAATTCATATTAACATTAACAAAAACATCTAATCTTCTTCTAACTCTTGACATTCCAAAATTCATTCCTCTTGAAATAAAATCATTATAATATTCAATTGCTACAACAACTCCTTTGTCTTCTAATTCTTTTTTCATTGCACTTAATTTTTCTATAATAGGTTGTTTTTTACTTTTTATTTCACAAAAACATAACAACTTATAAATCAAAACAATGTCTTTAATTAAACTAAAAGTGTCTTCTTTATTTTCAAAATTTATAAATGCCGGATAACCAGTTAATAATCCTCTTAATTCCTTAGTCATGGAAAGTTCATCAACTTCTGTTTTTTCATTAATATTTTCTTCATGTATTCTTTCAACATTATCAATAGACATTCCTTCTCCTTCTTCTGCATCTACAATAATTTCTTCTTCTGTATTTTCCTCTTCAGAAAGTCCAAGGGGAGGAGTTGAACTCTCCGACTCAAGCTTATGAGGCTCGTATAATTCCGTTTTACTACCTTGGATTTCAGAATCAGGATGAATTGTTGTTGGAATGTATGGGACATTAGAAACAAATTCATCCTGATTTGCAGCAACAAAAGAGTCCTCATCATTCTGAACGGCATGGGAGGAAATTGTTTTCTGTTCAGTCAGAGGAATATTATCTGTTATTAATTCATCAATAATTTTTTCTTCTTCTTCAGTCGCTTCTTGATTTTCATTAATATTATTTTCATCTTCAAAAGCATCATCTGAAATATCTAAAGTATCTGCTTCCATTAGTATTTCATCATCTTCATTTTCTTCTGTCATTTTTTATAACTACTCATATTTATATTTGAAACCATTTGCAATTGTCCATATTCAAAAAATATTTTAGAAAGAGTCTTAAATAAACTATTATCACCTTCTAATAAAGAACTCTTTTTTTCTAAAAACAATCTTTTAAATTTAGAAGCATTTCTATATCTTAATTCATACTGTTCATTTATTTCATCTTTATGCATTTCCCAAAAATCTTCAAATGACATATTTCCATATTTAAAAGAAAGTTCTTTTGCTTTTTTATTTTCTTTTTTAATTATTTCTTCTTTATTTTCTTCCATTTTATAATGAATACCATTTTCCTGGTGCTTTTGTTTTACAATAATGACCTATAAAATCTCCACTTACACCTGAATCTGACATTTTTGTTCTTATTGTTGGATTCATTGCATAACTTATTTTCCTTCTATAAAATTTTTTTTCAGGAGTTATTACACCATCCCAAAAATTTCTGATTCCTTTATTCTTTCCTTTTCCCCAACATCTTATATAATAGTCCCCTTCACCATAATATAAATTTATCATTCTTATAAATGCTAACTCATCTCTACTAATTATCACAGGTTTATATTCTTTTATAATTGAATAAACTTTGAAATATCTTTTTTTAGTTTGTTCATTTACAATAAAATACAAAACAAGTCTATCTTCAAGAACATATTTATCTGCAAATTTCCAACTCTCAGTTACTAATCTACGAATCACACGAAGTTGAAGCCTACCTCTCATTTTCTTCCTCCATACATTAAAATATCTTGTAAAATTCTTCTACAAAATCTTTCTTGTTCTAATTCTCTTTGATTTCTATCACACCAGCATTCCCAACATTCATATTCTTCGCCTTCTTCTAATATATGAGTAACAAACCATTCGCATACACCTAATCCAACTTCTTTATTGCATTTATGACATCTCTTCACCTTTGGTATTTCTTTTGTCATTGACATCCCTCCTTTCCTAAAGATGCACATTCATCTAAACATCTGTATTGTGAACTGGTACCATCAGACATTGCACTTATGCAATATCTTATACATTCATAATGAATTTCTATTAATGTTGTTGCATTTGTACTATTTACTATTCCAACAACTTCAAATTTTATTGTATCTTCTTTAGAATCACTAGGAAAAAATGACATAATTCCAGTAAATAACAAATAAACAAATACTCCTATTGCTAAAATAGATAAGCATATATTTACAATTGAAGATGTAGTATTCTTTTTTTCTAGTTTCTTTAATCTTTCATCAATTTCTTTTTCCATTTTCATCCCTCTTTAATAATTCGCCATAAAGCAAATCAGCTCTACTAGTATCTGTTTTTGTAATTGTTTCCATAATGTCTTTATCTTTAAAATTTGTAAATGTATTAATTATTTTTATTTTATTTTCAATAGTAAAATTAGTTCTTAATACATCTTTAGTTTCTTGTTCAATGTTCATTGTAATATATGCATATTTTCTATAACATGTTTAGTTAATATCCAACGAATATATAAAGATAGTTTTCCTTGTTTCTTTTTAACTATATCTTCTCCTTCAGCAATAGAACAATAAGTTTTCAAATCTTCATTTAAATCAAATTCAGATAATTTTACTAACTTTTTATAAGTGTCTTTGAAATGTTCAGGAATGCTAGCACTAAAATGAGTTGCTTCTCTATCTTCATATTTTTTAGGTCTCCAATTAGGTTTTTTGTCTGCCATTATCTTTTTTTACAATTTGCTTTTTAATTACAATATCACTTCGCATTTGAATCTTCTTTTGTTTATTCATTATTTTATTAGCCATATTTTTACTTCTGCACGTATCTAATATTACACCATCTGAAGTTACAATTTCGTATGTTCCTTTTTTATTAGTAATATTTGTCATTCGAATAGTTGTTCCTCCTTATAGTAGCAAAAATACAATTATACTGTTTCTTAAAAGATAGTTTTTTTTTCGTCACCATTTTTTTATTGTTATATTTCTCCCGTCTCATAACCCATCAAAGTACTTAATATATTAAGTAGTATTGTGAATTATTCCATGTGTTAATATATTAAGTAAAGCATTTAAACTTTTCTATGTATCATAATTTTCTCAGCAATATTTTCAGCAGGTATATATAGAGAGATGCTTGTACACTTAGAGACACTTATATCTACATAACGAATAGAAATATTTAAATAGAACCATATATTCTTTATTAATAATAGAATTTAAGTTATATATAAAATACATATGAATGTATTGCTATTTAAATTCTTTAAGACATAAAAACAATATGACAGAACAAACACAAGAACAAAAAATTTTAGAACTAAAGAACAAAATAAGAAACATCAAAGGCAAACAACCATTGCAACCTAAACTATCTTTAATTAAATCAAACATTGAAGGAATTAATGTTGGAACTAAAAGAGATGGTACTATTTATTCTGTTAGAGAGAATAGAGATAGAATCTTTACACCAAATGAATGGAAATTGTTTTATGATTGTTTAACGCCTAAACAACAATTCACTGCAATGTTTTTAATTAATACTGGTGCAAGAATAAATGAAGCACGCAATGTTAGAATAGTGGATTGTGATACTAATAATAGAAGATTAACTTTTATGATAACTAAAGTAAAAGCAAAGCTTGGCGAAAAACATCCAGTACCTAGACCAATAAAAATATCTACAGAGTTTGCTAAGTATCTTAAGAAGTATATTAATAATTTGCCAGATGAAATAAGAAACAAAAATATAAATAAAATAGGAATACTATCTCAACCAGCATTTGATATTGCTATGAAGAAAGCTTTGAAGAAAGCTATGATAAAAGATTATTATATGTTCTCTGCACATCAAATAAGAAAGACCGCTGAGAATTGGGTATGGTGTTTAGGTGTTCCAGAAATGGTTTTTACTAAAACATTTGGACATGATATAGATACTGCAACGCAACATTATATTAAAAATGATACGTATACTTTTAAAGAAAAAGATATTATAAAAGAAATAATAGGTGATTGGGCTTTAAGATTAAAAGGCGAAAAAGATTAAGAAACAATTAAGGGACTGAGGTGTAACGGGTGCACGTTCCCCTGAAGCGGGAAAGGTTAATGGGTCCAATTCCCATCAGTCCCATGGGACTAGCTGGATTTGAACCAGCGTTTCAGGATTCAAAGTCCTGCGAACTTGGCCTCTATTCTATAGTCCTATGAACTATTTATCTTATTGTTAATAGTATTATTATTTGTTATATTAAAAACATAATCATTCTGAGTTGTTGGATTAAAAGAATAGTTATTTAAAATGTCCGTTTCAGGTATTATAGTATTATTTATATAAACATTGCTTTTGAACTTATCATTTTCAACACCATAAAAAATAACTGCGATGAATGCTAATCCTAAAATAAGAATCATCACATACTTAAAAATATTGTTTCTTTTCTTTACATATCCATTGATTTTTAACCATTCATTCATCTCTATTTGTGTTGTCATATTGATTTAACCTAATTTCATTTAATTGAAAAGATTTAAATACTTAAAGAACATCAAAATATTAGTTTAATAATCTGATGTCCTCAACTTATTCTTTTCTTTTCTTTTTTTTCTCTTTAATTTTTAATATAAAATAAAACATTTTAAAGTATATAAATATTTATATTAATCACTTCTTAACATAAGTTTTTTTAGCTGCTTTCATTGCGTCGGAAAGTTTTGTATCTGGATTCTTTTTCTTCATTTCATCGTAAACTTTCTTTAAATGAATTTGCCATGCGTTTTTTGCCATATTAATTATTACCTCCTTTCATTTTTTCTCTTCTTTTCCAACATCTATCACAGAGAATATGATGATGAATTAATCTTCTTCCGCAACCACATCTTCTATAAACAGGTTTTATTATTTTTTTACTCATCTTTCTCCATATAAAAATCATCTTCAAATTGTTTATTTAATAAATCTTGTGCAATTTGTTGCAATCTAAAAAAAACAACACTAACTTCATCTAATGTTGCATCTTTACAATTAAAAGTATCTAAAATTTTATCTTCTCCATTTATTATTCCTGTTTTAATATGTATTTCTATCATTTTTTATTTTTAGCATAATCTCTATTTTTCTTTCTGCATTTAAAACATAAAACATATTTAAGACTATCTATTTCTTCACCGCAATAAGTACATCTGCCTAATTCTCTATTTAACTCAATCATTTCTTTATGATATTCCCCACCTTTAATTTTTTTTCCTTTCATAGCGCATTCTTTAGAACAATATTTTTTTCTTAAACTATTAAAAGGAATTTGCATTCCGCATATAAAACAAGATTTCATTTTAGTATCTACAGTAGTCATGCTCATTTTTTAAATCCTCTTTTTTTAAATTGTGAAATTCATTTAAACATTTATTACAACAAAATTTTTTTCCACAACTACAAGTTAAATAAATATCACTAATAAAATCTACTTTACCACAATTTTCGCATTTATAACTCATCTTATAATTCCTCCGCATCTTTTACAAATTTTATATCCTCTGGATTTTAATCCATGGGTATGAATTATTTTAAATTTTATATAACCTTTACAATTGCATAATATATTTTTTTTTGTCATTTTGTTATTTAATCCTTAAGGAGTTCGCAGAATGGTTATTACATTGAATAACGATTTCCTTGTTCTTAGTGTGCACCACCTTTCCCAAGCTTTTCTGCGAACTATTATTTATATTCATTTTTAATTCCTTTTATTTTATCCTTTTCTAAATCACTAGTTACTCCTACATATAATCCCGCTAAAAGTAATAATCCTGCTAATATTTGAAATAAAGGATGAGATAATTTAGAAACTGTTAATGTGCCAAATCCAATTAATACAGCTGTTAATAAATGACTATTTTTCATGATGCTATTGCCGCCACAATTATAATTGTTATTAATATAAGTATGCCAAGTATACTTCCAAATATCATAGGACTTAAAACCCAAAACCAAGACCAATCCAATTTTCCTAATAATTTAAAAATTACAAATACGATAGTTAATGTTCCAAGAAAACCTAATCCTAAAAGACTATCACTCATTTTATTTTCTCCCTTATAAATTGAACTATCATTTTCATTTCTTTTTCAATAAAATTATAATGAGTTCCATCTTCCATAACTAAAGATAGAGTTCCATTTGAATTAAAACTAATAAATTTTAAATTTTTAATTTCTTTTTCAAAATCATATTGTTTATCTTTTATTATTTGCATTTTATTTTTTTGTAATATCATTTTCAGATTTAATTTGAATTATTTTTTTTAATGTTTCAAAACTCACAACATTATTATTTATTTCAAATTCAAATTGTTTAATAAAATCATTTCTAGCTTTAATATATCCTTGTTCAAAACATTCTTTATGATTCAATTTATTTATTGCTTCTAAATCTTCTTTATTAATTAACATTTTCTTCTTTCTCCAATAAATTTAAATAATGTAAAAATTTATCAATTTTCCATTGTTTATCCATAGCAAATAAACTTAACATAAATATTGCAAAATTTTTATCTATTTGATTACTATGATTAAAAATACCTTCAATAAAATCTTGTTCTTCAACTTTTCCAAAATTAATTTTAAATTTTCCTATCATTTGTTCTCCTTATTTTTATTAGACAAAAAACAGCATATAAAACCTACAAGTAAACAAAAAATTCCAAATAAAAATTTAAATATTTGAAAATTACTAGATGGAAATGACGTAATAATATTAAATAACCCAATTATTATGTCAATTATTCCTAAACCAAAAAGAAATTTATCTATTTTCATTTTTATCTCCTAAAATTAATATTCCTAATAACCATCCTATTGAAAAAGCAGAAACAAAATTAAAATTTATTGTTAATATTACATCTAAGCAAATAAGCATAGATAATATTATTAAATTAATATAAAAATTCATTTTTTCTTTCTCCTTATTTTTATTCTACTTCTAGCTGTTTTAAAACAATCTTTGCATAATGTTTCAGCACTTCCAGTTGGAATATACATTTCTCCACAATTTGAACAAGGTCTTCTTAATCTTACTCTAATTTTAGGTTCAGCAATTATATTTTTTTTAAGTATTTTCTTTTTTGCTTTAGCTTCTTTTATTTTTTTAAAAATTCTAATATTTAATGCTATTTCTTTACATTCAGGACAAATTTTTGCATTGTTTCTTCTAGTTCCTTTTTTTCTTTTTCTTTCAAATTTTTTATTACAACGTTCGCAAATCATTTTTTACACTTTTTTTATCTGAGTTTAAATATTTTATCGTCTATTTCTATTACACAGCCTTCTTTTAAATTAAAAATTTTAGCTTCTTCAGGTGTGAAACGAATTACAATACTTGCACCCCATTTTTTAACTATTTTCTTCATTTTTTGTCCTCCTTTTGTTTTTTATTATATAATTCTTTATTTTTAATTTTTCTCTCCTTAAATTCTCTACAAATGCATTGGAAAGTTTGTCCTTTATTTTTCTTAATTTTATAACATTCAGTCCCCCAACTATTATGTTCATTTCTTTTATGCCCACATTCACAAATTTCTTGGTCTTTTTCTATTTTAATTAATTTCATCTTAAAAAACTCCAAGCAATTCCTATTCCAAATAATATTCCCATAATATATGATAAAATAGATGTTACAAAACCAATCTTATTTGACCATTCCCAATGGTCTAATGTATCTTGCCAGCACGTAAAAATCTTTTTAATTGTATTTCTTCTAAAATCATTTATTTCAGAAACTTTTTTATATTCTTCTTCCCAATTTATTGTTGCAATATTTTCTTTTCTTTTTCTTTTATTTTCCAATATTCTTTTTTTATTCTTTTTATAATAATTTTTATAGTAATTTTTATCTCTCATTTTTATAT
>Ga0172381_10001875_pt1 | contig 24051 bp, 21 predicted proteins | sample Leawel6488metaG_FD_119754 | JGI IMG/M metagenome (GOLD analysis project Ga0172381, IMG submission 119754) | Leachate microbial communities from a municipal landfill in Southern Ontario, Canada - Leachate well 64-88 metaG | ecosystem: Engineered > Solid waste > Landfill > Unclassified | place... | reverse complement strand
TGGTGAGCCACAATAATTTTCTTTTCGTCAAAAGAAAATTTTCCAGCCCCGGACTCAGCTATTTTTTCTGCTGAAAAAATATGCTTCCGTCTTCACAAAATCTAAAAAAGACTGAAGCAGTTCAGTCTTTTTTAGATTTTGTGACCCCACAGAGAATCGAACTCTGATTACCGGATTGAAAACCCGATGTCCTAACCGTTAGACGATGGGGCCAGATAAAAATACTCTATCATTTTACTTTAAAAAAATCAAAAAAGCCATAGTGTATAGTAATATTAAAAATATTATAATCTAATTTTTAAAAAAATAAATGTTATACTTTAAGATATGCAAAATTGTGTAAAAAATATAATAATAGGTCTTGTAATCGCTATTCTTTTCTCTGTTGGTGGGTATTTTTTATATCCAAAATTAAACAAAACTACAAACACACCAAACAATGAAGAAGAAATAAAATTAATAGAAAATATAGAACAGAAAGAAACAATTATCACAAATACAGAAGAAATAACAGTTTTAGCTCCCAAAAAAGAAGCTAGTATTCCTCCACCTGAGCCACCACTTCCAGAAGGCACTGATAGATTCACCATAAGCTTATCAAATACTAATGAAGAAATTACTAATAATTTATTCCAAGCTGGTTTCATTATTGATACAATAAACTTTTTAGATTTATTAAATAAAGAAAAAACTCCCATCTCCCCAGGTGCTTATAAATTGTCTAAAGAAATGACTGAAATCCAAATTAATAAAGTTCTACACTCTAAGCCATATATGAAGTGGGTAGTAATAAAAGAAGGATTAAGAAAAGAAGAAATTGCTACAATATTAGCCAATACTCTCGGCTGGACAAATGCACAAAAAGATAATTGGATTTCAGTAGATACTATCCCTAGCCCTGAATACACTGAAGGAGTTTATTATCCAGACACATATCTAATTCCTATTGCTGAAGAACCAGCATTAGTAGCAAAAAGATTATTGGCAAAATTTAATGAAAAATTTTATTTATTTTTACCTCAATTTACTGCTAAAAATATAAAATGGACTAGTGCCCTCACCTTAGCTTCTATCGTACAAAGAGAAGCTGCTAATAATGCTGATATGCCACTCATTGCTGGAATTCTTTGGAATAGATTAAATCAAAATATGGCCCTCGGAGTCGATGCCACACTCCAATACATGCGAGGTGATATTGATAAAGGCTGGTGGGCTCCGATCGCTATCTCCTTAAAACAAACTGACTCACCTTTTAATACCTATAAATACAAAGGTTTACCTCCACATCCAATTTGTAATCCTGGAATTCCTGCCATCGAAGCAGTATTAAACCCAACTACCACTAATTGCTTATATTATCTACATGACAAAAATCATATTACTCATTGCTCCCCGACCTATGAAGAACATTTGCAAAATATACAAACATATTTAGTTGGAGATACAACGCAATAAAAAAAACACTGACATTTTTGTCAGTGTTCTAAATTATTAATTACAATTATTTATTATCCTTAAAATAAGAAAAATAAGAGTATGCCATAAAAGATAATCCTCCTATAAAAATAATAGCGCATGCCCAGTCTTCTATAAAACTGGACAAAGATGGCGTTATTATTATGCATAACAAACCAAGTCCTAAAATCCCAGCATATTTCATTCTTTTTATCTCTTTTTTTTCTTGTTCATTTTCCTCCATTAGATGATTAGTTTGATTTTCTTTTTCCATATATGTATTTATTTAAAAATTATTTTTTCAAGTTTCAAAATTCCTATATATAATATCACAAATATATATAAAGTCAATTAAAATAAAGCTGATTTTGGTATATAATGAATGCTATGAATAATATAAAAATCGTTATTTTAGCTGGCGGAAAAGGTAAAAGAATGTTGAGTGAATTACCTAAAGCTCTGATCCCCCTTAAGGGCAAAGCTATGATCAATTATGTCCTGGACTCAATAAAAGAAATCTCTAATCAAAAACCAATAGTTATCGTGGGACACAAAGCTGATTTAATAGAATTAGCATTAGGAGATACTTGTGAATATGCTTTACAACCAGAACCATTAGGAACTGGACATGCTGTTTCTTTTGCGGAGAAAAATTGCGAGGATGCAAAATACGTTTTAGTACTATCAAGCGATCAACCTTTGATATCTAGTAAAACCATAAATGATTTAATAAAAAAGCATGTAGATTCAAAAGCAGTTATAACACTAACCACAACGGTAGTCGATAATTTTAATGAATGGAGAAATTCTTTTATCGCTTTTGGTAGAATTTTACGAGACAATAATGAAGTTGTAGGAATTAAAGAATATAGAGATGCTACAGAAGAAGAAAAAAATATTAAAGAAGTGAATGCTGGATGTTATATGTTTGACGCAAAATGGCTTTGGCAAAATTTAAAAAAAATCAAAAATCAAAATGCCCAAAATGAATATTATTTAACTGATCTTTTTAAAATAGCTGGAGAAGATAAAGAAAAAATTGAAAGTATTACAATTGAAGCACATGAAGCACTTGGTGCCAATACCAAGGAAGAACTTGAAAGACTAGAAAAATTTGTAGTATAATAGACATCTAAAATATTTATCCCGTACGAAATTAATATTTATATGGGAAAAAATTTATTTATCAATATTTTAATAAAATAAAAGCGAAACAATAAACTTTTATTTCGTACGGGATGCAAAACCCATTTCAAAACGCAATGTCACAATTAGACAAAGTAACAGAGGTCAAAAAATTCGATACTGAATTTATCACTCGCTTACGCCAACCAGATAGAGATATTCGAATTTCAATTCCAGTAAAAATGGACAATGGTTCTACAAAAGTTTTTGAAGGATATAGAGTTGAATATAATAATGCTCTCGGACCATATAAAGGTGGAATTCGTTATCACCAAGATACTGAAATCAATGAAGTAAAGGCCCTGGCTTTTTGGATGGCTTTAAAATGTGCAGTGGCTGGTATTCCAATGGGTGGTGGAAAGGGTGGAATCACAGTAAACCCAAAGGAATTGTCTAGTGGAGAATTAGAAAGACTCTCACGAGGCTTTGTTCAAAAACTTTCTGATATATTAGGACCACACAAAGATGTGCCCGCACCTGATGTAAATACTACCGGAGAAATAATGGCTTGGATGAATGATGAATATCAAAAAATTACTGGAGACAAAACTGGAGCTATGATTACCGGTAAGCCACTTGATAAAGGTGGTTCCGAAGGCCGAGGCACAGCGACTGCTCAAGGAGGATTCTTTGTATTCGAAGCATTGAAAAATGAATTAAATTTAGGAGAAAAATGTAAAGTTGCTATTCAAGGTTTCGGTAATGCAGGATCCCATGCAGCACTTATTTGGAGTAAAGCCGGACATACTATCGTAGCAGTTTCTGATTCAAAAAGTGGAGTTTATAATCCGGATGGTTTAGATATAGAAAAATTAATGGAATACAAAAAGAATACTGGTTCCCTATCTGGCTTCCCTAATACTAAGGAAATAACCAATGCAGAATTATTAGAAGTTGAAACAGACCTCTTAATCCCGGCTGCTTTTGAAAATCAGATAACAGATCAAAATGCTGACAAAATACACGCTAAAGCTATTCTAGAGCTTGCTAATGGCCCTGTAACACCAGAAGCAGACGAAATATTATTCAAAAAAGGTATTCCAGTAATACCAGATATTTTAGCTAATTCTGGTGGTGTAACTGTATCCTATTTTGAATGGGATCAAAATCTAAAAGGAGAACACTGGAGTGAAAAAGAAGTCTTTGATAAATTAGAACCATTGCTCCGAGATTCTGCTCAGAAAATTTCTAAGATTGCAAAAGAATCAAATACTGACCTACGTCGGGGAGCATTCATTTTGGCGCTTGAGAGAATACAGGAAAAGATAGTTTAAAAATAGAAACAAAAGTATTGTAAAAATAAAAAACAGCTTAAATTATATTATTAATCCAAGCTGTTTACGTTTATTAAAGAAATTATATTATTACCATTCAGGTTTGGGAATAAAATCATATTCCTTAACAGTATTATTTACTGTTTCTTTAACCCAGACTATCATTCTTTCTTTTGAAGATTCTTTCGATATTGCCCCTAAAAATACACCATCTGGAGAATCTTTTGATACCTTACCTCCACCACATTGAACAATATTTTCAAAACCTTCTCCTTTATAGTAAAGAAAATAATATTCATTTTTTTCAGGACTTTCGACTAATTTAAAGCCGTGTAAATTTGTAAAGATTCCAAGACTCTTAAATAAGAGATGATCAGGAATTTCAAGAGCTTTTCTTAGATTATTTTTTAAACTTTTTGCAGATTTTCTAAAAAGAAAACAATTAAGCTCTTTTTTACAAAAATTTTCAATAGTTTCAATTTCTTTCGAAAGTGTTGTGCTTGATATAATAATCGTTTTTCCTCCACAATCTTTAGTAAACATTTTATAAAGAGCTAATCCTTCAAGGGTTGGGTCCTGACTTTCCCCAAAACAGCAAGTAACCAAAAAGGTAGTTTCTTTATCTGTGTTGTCTTTTAAAATCTGAGAAATTTCCTCTGTTGATTCTTTTTTAGTTGAAACATCTGGAGAAAAAGCTCTATTAAGTAATGACCTGAGTCGAAAAAAGTCTTTTTTTGAATTTGGGTAAAAGGTTAAAGACATATTTTCTAAAACCTCTTTAATTATTTCAAAATAAAACTCATCGTCTTCCATAATTAAAATTTTTGCTATCATGTTTTCAAAGTATTTAAGTTAAACAATTTTTCTTTTACATTACATTTTCCAGTCCGTAAAGTCAATACTTGGTACATTCAGTGTGAAAAGTTTGTTTTTATGCCAGATCTTTTGTATATTAAAACCATGCGCGGTTAGCTCAGCCCCGACGTAATGTCGGGGAGCCGACCACAAGCGTCGGCTTTGGTAGATTATAGCGTGGTTAGCTCAGTTGGTAGAGCGACCCCTTGACGTGGGGTAGGTCACAGGTTCGAATCCTGTATCACGCACATGAAAATATTATCAATTGAAACAAGTTGTGACGAAACTGGAATAAGTATTTTAGAAGTAAAAGGAAATACTTTTAGAATTTTAGGAAATGTTCTAAATTCCCAGATTAAAATCCACGCTCCATTTGGTGGTGTCTTCCCTGCTCTGGCAAAAAGAGAACACATGAAAAATTTACCAATACTTCTTGATAAAATTTTAAAATCTACAAAATTAAACCCTAAACAGATAGACCTTATTGCAGTTACTTCTGGGCCCGGACTCGAACCAGCTCTTTGGACTGGAATTGTCTTTGCCAAAGAGCTTTCCAAAAAATGGAACATCCCCATCGTACCAGTAAATCACATGGAAGGGCATTTATTTTCTGTATTTGTAAAAAACAAAGAATTTTCTATTGAAAAAATAAATTTTCCTGCTCTTTCGCTTTTAGTTTCTGGAGGCCACACTGAACTTGTTTTAATAAAAGATTTTGGTAAATATCAAATTATCGGAGAGACATTAGATGATGCTTCTGGTGAAGCTTTTGACAAAGTAGCCAGGATGTTAGAACTACCCTATCCAGGTGGGCCTTATATTTCAAAATTAGCAGAGAGTATTAGAGGGAAAGAAAAACAAGTTTCGTCGGGGGTTTCGAGCGCGACGGCGCGAGGACTTCAGCAATTTTCTAGTAAGAAAATTGCGTACCCAGAGAAACTTTGTTTTTCTTTGCCTCGTCCTATGATGTATAGTAAAAATTTTGATTTTTCTTTTTCTGGTCTGAAAACTGCCGTATTATATTTGATTCGAGATCTTAAAAAAGAAAATCCAAAAATTTTAGAAAATGAAAACATTAAAAAAGCTATTGCCCTTGAATTTGAAAATGCAGTAGTTGAAACCTTAATTTATAAAACCAGAAAAGCTATCGAAAAATATAAAATTAAAACTCTAATCGTGGCTGGTGGAGTTTCTGCTAATAAATATTTAAAAAAGGAGCTTCAAAAATTAACAAAAAACAAGCAAAAGCTATATTTGCCCACAAAAAAACTTTCTGGTGATAATGCCCTAATGATTGGCATAGCTGGATACTATAAATTTGTAAAAAACAAACAAAAAACTACCACGCACTCTAAAATAAAAGCTCTAGGTGGATTAAGGCTATAAAAAATGCTATATTCTAGATATGGAGATTAATGATAAGTTTTTAAAACCTTACGACCCAAAAGAAACTGAAGATAAAATCTATAAACTCTGGGAAGACAGTGGTTTTTTTAACCCTGATATTTGTGTTGAAAAAGGAGTTACAAAATCTGACGCAGAAATTTTTTCTATGGTTTTACCTCCACCGAATGTTACTGGTAGCTTGCACACAGGACATGCTTTAGTTTTGACTATTGAAGACATAATGACCCGTTATGCCAGAATGCAAGGTAAAAAAACATTATGGTTACCTGGCACTGATCATGCTGCTATAGCTACTCAATCAAAAGTTGAAAAACTTTTAGAAAAAGAAGGAATAAAGAAAAAAGATTTGGGCCGTGAAGAATTTTTAAAGAGAGTAGAAAAATTTGCCCAAGAATCTCATGATACGATAGTACGCCAAACCAAAAAAATGGGAGCATCTTTAGATTGGTCTCGTGAAGCATATACCTTAGATGAGAAAAGAAATTTAGCTGTCCGCACTACCTTCAAGCAGATGTATGATGATGGTCTTATTTATCGTGGCAATAGAATAGTAAACTGGGATCCAAAAGGACAAACTGTAATCTCAGATGATGAAATTGTCTATGAAGAAAGAAAAGCAAAAATGTACACCTTTAAATATAGTGCCGACTTCCCTATCTATATTTCAACTACTAGACCAGAAACAAAAGTCGGAGATACTGCAGTTGCTGTTCATCCAGAAGATCCGCGGTATAAAGATTACATAGGCAAGACCTATGTGGTAGAAGATTTTTGTGGAGTAAAATTAGAAATTAAAATAATTGCAGATGGAACAGTTGAAAGAGATTTTGGTACTGGAGCACTTGGTGTCACCCCAGCACATAGTCAAACTGACGCAGAGATTGCCCAAAGACATAAATTGCCCAGCAAGCAAGTTATCAATGAATTCGCCAAAATGACCATTGGTGATGAAAGAATATTAAATAAAAAAACAACAGAAGCACGTGAAATCATAGTCAGCTGGTTAAAAGAAAATAATTTACTAGAAAAAGAAGAAGAAATAAATCAAAATGTTTCTACCGCAGAAAGAACTGGAGCAATTATTGAACCATTACCAAAACTTCAATGGTTCATTGATGTAAATAAAAAAATTCCAAATCGTGAAAATAAAAGTCTAAAAGAATTAATGCTTGAACCAGTTCGTGATGGAAAAATAAAAATTATTCCAAATCATTTTGAAAAAGTTTATTTTAATTGGATTGAAAATTTACGAGACTGGTGTATTTCTCGCCAAATCTGGTATGGGCATAGAATTCCTGTTTGGTACCCCAGAACCAAAGCAGAGCTTAGTTCGGGGCAGGCCGAAAATAAAAAAATTTATTGTAACATCAATCCTCCAGAAGATATAGAAAATTGGGAACAAGATACTGATACATTAGATACTTGGTTTTCTTCTGGCCTATGGACATTCTCAACTTTAGGCTGGCCAACAGAAAATACAGATTTAAAAAATTATCACCCTACCACAATGCTTGAAACTGGACATGATCTTATTTTCTTCTGGGTTGCTAGAATGGTACTAATGTCTCAATATTTGCTTGGAGAAATTCCATTTGAAAATGTTTATCTACATGGAATGATCCGCACTATGGATGGTAAAAAAATGTCAAAATCTATGGGCGATAAAGCGATAGATCCATTAGATATTATTATAAAGTATGGCAATGATGCATTGCGTCTGGCGATGATTATAGGTAATACTCCTGGAAATGATTTGAAACTAAACGAAAATGATATACGGGGTTATGGAAAATTTGCTAATAAAATCTGGAATGCTTCGCGTTTTGTTTTAGAGAAAATTAGTGATTTAGATTTGAATAACTTGCCTAAATTAGATGAAGAAGATGCTATATCACAGGAAGAACTAGAAAATTTAATAAAAGAAATAACAAAAGAAATGAATGAATTTCGTTATTCAATAGTTGCTGAAAAATTATATCACTATTTCTGGAATACTTTTGCTAATATAATAATAGAACGCTCAAAGAAAAAAATATTAGAAAATAACAATTCTGATTCTGCCAAAGCATTGTTATATTTACAACTTACAATATTACTTAAAACATTACATCCATTTACACCATTTATAACCGAAGAAATTTGGCAAATATTATTACCCCGACGCAATACTGGTACAACAACACAAAATTCTTTAGCGCCGGTTTTAATGGTTGAAAAATGGCCCAATGATTAATGACCCAAAAATTTTAGGATTAGCCTTCTTGGGTGGAGTCGTTCCTTCTCTTTTGTGGTTGTGGTTTTGGCTCAATGAAGACAAGGAGGAACCTGAACCAAAAGGAATAATTTTTATTTGTTTTATTTTAGGTATGGCTTCGGTTATTTTTACACTACCTATACAAAAATTTATTCAAGGTACCGTGCATACACCACATTTACAAATACTTGGTTGGGCAAGCGTAGAAGAAATAATAAAATATTTAACAGTAATAATTTTACTATATAGAACAAATTATATAAATAAACCTATAGATTGGCCAATATTTTTAATTACCTCTGCATTGGGTTTCGCTGCTCTTGAAAATATGCTTTTTTTAATTAAACCTCTTTCTTTAAACCAGGCAACTGTAGGACTTTTAACAGGGTACCTTAGATTTCTTGGTTCTACATTGTTGCATGCTGTCTCAAGTGGAATTCTTGGAATTATGATCGGTTTATCTTTCTATTTAAATAAATTTATAAAAAAAATTCATCTTCTACTTGGTTTTATTATGGCCATAACCTTGCATAGTGTCTTTAATTTTTTTATAATGAAAGATAGTGGAAGTGGATTCCTACAAGTTTTTACTTTTCTGTGGGTCGTAACAATTATCAACTTACTGCTTTTTGAAAAGTTAAGAAGAATGAGTATTGATTAATATAGAATATACTTATTGCATTAAAAAATTTATTAATGAAAAAATTTTAATAACAATATAATTACCTATCTTTATATATTTAAATAAAATATGTAATAATAGTTTAATTTTTAATTAAATGTATAACAAAAAAAGAAGTTTTTTTGAAAGACTAACTGGAAGTGTAAGAGCAGATGAAGATACTGAAGAAGAAATAAAAAGATTGCCAGTAAAAAATAGTGATAAAAATACAAGCAATTGGATGGAAGAAGATGAAGATGCTGAGTTGACTGTAGATGTTTACCAAACACCAAGTGATATAATCGTACAAACTATGGTAGCTGGAGTAAAACCAGAAGATTTAGAACTAACAATTGCTAGAGATATCGTTACTATTAAAGGCAAAAGAGGAGAATCTAGAACCATTGAAGAAGATAATTATTTTACTAAAGAACTTTATTGGGGAACTTTTTCTAGAACAATATCTCTACCACAAGAAATAGATCCAGAGGAAGCTGAGGCAACAGAAAAGCATGGACTACTAACAATAAAACTTCCTAAAATAGACAAAGAAAAGAAAACTAATGTAAAAGTAAAATCAATATAAATTAAATATAAAATACCCCATAGGCCTTGCCTATGGGGTATTTTACTATGTGCCGAGGGGCAGAATCGCACTGCCGACCAGTCGCTCTTCAGGCGAATGCTCTACTACTGAGCTACCTCGGCATATTTGCCAAACCTTTCAATTGATCAAAATTAATACCAGCACTTTTTGTAAACTCACCTATTTGATCTATAAATGGCTGAATAAAATAGAAAGCACCTACTGCAATACCAATTATTATTACCCAATAAGCTATCCTTGAAAAGGTCGCGATATTTTGAGTACGTCTAACTTTATTGATCATTAAGTTATTCTCTTTTACAAGATCAAAAGTATCTTGAAGTAATTTTTTTGATTCAGGATCCATACCTTAATATATTAGCACAAAAATTTTAAAAAACAATTTTTAAAAACTAGATTTATATGTTAAATTATCTATATTGCCCCCATAGTTCAATGGATAGAACAGTTCCGTCCTAAGGAATAGATCCCCGTTCGATTCGGAGTGGGGGCACAAAAATAAAAACTATATTAATCCCAACATTTTGGCCACTTCTGGCTTATTAAAGCCTACTGCCCAATCCCCATCTATTACGATTACAGGCACACCCATTTGACTGGTCAACTCAACCATCTCTTTTCTTTTTGCTAAGTCACTAGCTACATCATGTTCAATGTAAGTTATATTATTCTCATTAAAAAAATCTTTAGCTAAATGACAATAGTGACACGTGGGCGTTGAGTATATTTCTACTTTTTTCATCCCATTAAAAATTATTCCACTCGTACATATAATTACTTATACATAAAAACAGATAATTTGTTACCTCTATACTTTATCCCATTCTGTGAATTTCTAACGGGACAAGTATATTAAATGTTAACTTTTAATAAACTATTTTAGCATATTAACTAAAAAATCAAAAAGTGGTAATATTTGAAATATACAGGATCGGGATAAGTGGTGACATGAGTATTCCTAAGGCCGGAAGATATTTTGTAAGCTGTATAATAAAATAAATGCGGGATTGGTATAGTGGTAGCATGAGTCCTTCCCAAGGATTAGACGCGAGTTCGATTCTCGCATCCCGCACAAAATCAAGATATTTTTACAAATTATTTGTATAAACTTTTTTCATTAGATATTTCTCAGACTCAATAATTATTTTTTCCATTATTTTTACAGCTTCAAGTGGGTATTTACCAGAAGCACTTTCTTCTGAAAGCATCACAGCGTCAGCACCATTAATGATAGCATAGGCCACATCCGTAACTTCAGCTCTAGTCGGAATAGAATTTTCTGTCATAGAAAGAAGCATCTGAGTAGCCACGATAACTGGCTTATTATTTTTTTTACATTTTTCAATAATTTCTTTTTCAACAAATGGAATCTCTTCAATTGGTATTTCATTTCCTAAATCACCACGAGCGATCATAATAGCATCAGTAACTTTTATAATTTCATCTAAATTTTCTAGTGCAACCTTTCTTTCAATTTTTGCAATAATTGGAATTACCTTACCAAAATTTTTCATATATTCTCGTAATTTTAATACATCATTAGCACAACCAACATATGACATGGCTACGTAATCAACATTATGTTCAATTCCAAATTTTAAATCATTTAAATCTTTTTCAGTGGTTATATTTTCTGCTCCTTTTTGAAATTCATGACCAGATTTCTCTTGGACTCTTGGCCCAGATAAATCTTGAATAATAGGGATTATTCTTCCTTCTTCTTTTGCGCTCTCTCTTATGTCTTTTATAAATTGAGAATGCTCATCATGTGTACCCCAAGAAAAATTTAAACGAGCGACATCCATTTGATGTTTTATCATTTCTTTTATCATTTCTTTTTCTTTACTTGCTGGACCTATGGTTGCTACTATTTGTGCTTTACTTGTCATATATTTTTAATTAATTTTTGTAATTACTTTTAATCTATCATATTTTATCTTTCTTTCAAATTTTTCGGGGGCACCAGACTTCAAGCCAAAACACCCAAAAGCAAAAGCTAAATCTGCAATAAAATCATCGTCTGTTTCTCCACTTCTATGACTTACGATTAATTCTATATCATTTTCTCTGGCCATTTTCATTGTTTCTAATGTCTCTGAAAGTGTGCCTATCTGATTTGGTTTTATTATCATTGTATTTATACTTTCCATTTTAATCGCCTGAGCTAAAAGAATTTTATTAGTAACAGTTAGATCATCTCCAACCACTTTCAAATTAAGATTATTTTCTTTTAATTTTTTAAAGCTTTCGAAGTCCTCTTCGTCGAAAGGATCTTCGATAGAAAATAAACTATATTCTTTGATCAGTGATCTATATATAATCATCAATTCATCTTTGGATATATTTTTATTATCAACTTTATAAAAACCATTTAAATCACCAGACTTTTCTTTTGTATAAAAAGATGAAGCAGCCACATCTAAGGCTAAAAAAACTTTACCTAAAAGATAGTTTTGTTTTATTGCTTCAGTTAATAAATCTAATGGTTTTTTTATATCACTTATTTTTGGAGCAAAACCTCCCTCATCTCCCAACAATAAAGAATCTTCTCCTAATTCTAATAAAATATTTTTCTTTAATGTATTTTGAATTTTAATTCCTATTTCAATCGCCTCCTCTACATCTTCTGTGTTAGGGACAATATGATATTCTTGAAAAGCTAAATCATTTTTAGCATGCTTACCACCATTGATTAAATTCATATAAAGGTATGGGGCTTTCCTCACCTCTCCTGATTCTACTGAAATAGATGGTTTTATTTCAGTAAGTGTACGTAAATATTTAAAAACCTCTTGATTTGAAATCTTAGCTGCTAATTTAGCGCAAGCAATGCTTACACCAATCATTGAATTACCACCTATATTATCCTTATTAGGTGTTCCATCTAAATCGATCATAATTTGATCTATTTCTTTTTGACTAAAAACATCTTTATTTATTAAACTTCCAGCTATTAAATTATTAACTTTATATACTGCGTCCTTAATGCCCTTACCATCTGCATCACGGAGCTCATGAGCCTCATGTGCCCCTGTGCTTGCGCCAGAAGGCACAGAAAAACTAGCAGATATGTCTCCAGACCAAACTATTACTTTTAAGGTTGGATTACCTCTTGAATCCTTAATCTCTTCTGCTAAAATTTTTGTGATTTTATTTTCCATATTTTTTATTATAATTATTTTTTAGTTAATAATATCATTAAGTCAGATACATTCGCACCAGTAGGACCAGTTATGATCATGTCACCAGACTTCTTGAAAACAGGATATACATCAAAGCTTTCTAAGTACTCATCTATATTTATATTCGATTCCTCTATGTGTTTATAGGTATTTTTATCAACTATCACACCAGCGGCATCACTATTGTCCCTTCCATCTGAAGCTAGTGGTATTAAAACTGAATCTTCATCAATAATTTTTAATTTACTTGCTCTCAATCCCATAAATAAACTTCTACCACCACTTCCTCCTTGTTTTGTTACTATTAATCTTGGTTCTCCTGCAGCCAAAACCACAGTATTTTCTTTTTTAGCATCACAAATTTTTTTAAGAGTATTATCAACTTCATCATATAGCTCAGTAGAAATTATATTGGGAACCATACCGAGTTCTATCACCTTTTCAGACATTGCCTCGACAGCTGTTTTATTTGAAACTAAAACAAAATTATAAACTTTCTCAAAATATTTATCATCTTTGGGAGTTTCAATTAATTCATATTTACCTAAATTATATTTATTGATTATTTTTTGAGCATCATCGATAGTAGTATCATCTTTATATGTAGAACCAGAAGCCACTTCTTTGAAGTTATCACCTGGTACATCAGAAAAAATTATTCCTATAACGGTTGCTGGATAAGCCAATTTAACCAAACCACCACCCTTCAAAAGTGATAAATGTTTTCTAATGGTATTTGTCTCATTTATAGTTTGCCCTGATTTTAATGCATTTTCATAAAGTTTTTTACCTTGTTCAACCTCACTATCTGGAAAAGACAAAAGAGCTGAACCACCACCAGACACTAAAACTATAATTAAATCATCTTCATTTGAGTCTTTTACAATTTCATAAATTCTCTTTCCTGCTAAAATATTAATTTCTGATGGCTTAGGATGTGTACCAATAAATGTTTCAATATTTTTACATGGAGATTTATCTAATCCAACGATTGCTCCAGAATCAACCTTATCTCCTAAGACTTTCTCTAGTGCTAAAGCAGCTCCACCGACTGCTTTTCCAAAACCAACTACTTTTATTTTTTTAAATTTTTGTAAATCAAAATTTTGACCCATCACTGACAAGATATTATTTTCTAATTTAATTTTATTCAAAATTACTTCTTCACTAGAAATTGCACTTAGGCCAGCTTCAATAATTTCTAATGCCAATTTGCGATTTTCAGTAATAGATAGTTCATCAAAATTTTTAATCCATTTTTTTGTCATAATATTTTATTATTTTACAATATTAATTAATTTATTAGAAATAAAACCTTTAATATTTTCTATCGTAGTTTTTATAATTTCTGATTCTGCCTCTTTCGAATAAAAAGCAATATGAGGAGTCACAATTACCTGAGGCATATCTATCAATACACGATCTTCTAAAAGAATTTTATAATCCTTAACTCTTTCAGATTTTTCAGAACAAGAAACTATGTCGATCTCTTCTTTTAAATCTCTCTCACCCTCTAATACGTCTAGCCCTGCCCCAGCTATTGTTCCGCTCTTTAAACCAAAAATCAGAGCTTCTGTATCCACCAACTCTCCTCGAGCAGTATTAATTAAATAAACTCCTTTTTTCATTAAATTAATTTTTTCTTTATTTATTAAATGATGATTTTCTTTTGTATATGGAACGTGTAAAGTTAAAACATCTGATTCAGCTAATATTTCTTCCAATGTTTTATAAATAAAATTATTTTCTTTAGCAAAAGTTAAATCAGGGTATAAGTCATAAGCTAAGACATTCATTCCAAAACCATTAGCAATATTAATTACATTTTTACCAATTTTTCCAGTACCAATAACTCCAATAGTCTTACCCTTTAAATCAAAACCTTGTAATGAAAAAATATTAAAATCGGCATTATCACACAGATGATTGTTGGCTTGATTAATTTTCCTTGATAAATTTAAAAGTAAACCAAAAGTAAATTCAGCCACAGTATAAGAACCATATGCTGGAACATTTGAAACTATAATACCCTTTGTATTGGCATAGGTTAAGTCAATATGGTCAAAACCAGTCGAACGAGTAGTAATGAGTTTTAAATTAGGTAAAACATCAATAATATTTTTATCTACTACAGAATTAACAAAAACTGAAACAATTTCAGCATCTTCAGCTAATTTAGCACTATCTTCATTTAATTTTCCTTCATAAAAATAAATTTCAATATTACTAAAAGCTTCACTAAAAATAGGCTGTTCGGATTCTGGTACTTCAAAAAATACAATTTTCATATATATATTATATCATATCTTACTATCCACAACTAAAAGCTTATGCGGATGATGATGGCCATTTATAATTCTTACTTTTTTGACTGAAACCTTAAAATAATTAGCTATAATTTCCACAACCCTCTTGTTTGCCATATTTCTTTCTGCTTTTTCTTTAACTGAAATTTCAAAATAATTAGATTTTTTTTCTATTATACTTTCTTTTTTTACACCAGTTGTAACAATAACTTTAATGTAAATCATAGATTAAATACTACTACTGTTTGAACCAATTTATTATTCTAGAAAAGAAACTATTTGAATTTTCTTCTTTTTCTTCATTCTCTTTTTTTTCATCTACCACTACTATCATTCCCTCTCCTTCCTTTCCTAATCCGAATTTTTCTCTAATATTTTCCTCTATACCCTTATCTGTTTTTAGCTTATCAATATTTATTAAAAGTTCCATTTTTTGTTTTTCCAAATCCTTTATTTTATTTTCCACAATTTTTCTATTTTTAATAGTATCTTGCATTTTAATAATTAGATTAAAAACATTATATGTAAAAAAAATAATTAAAATACCAAAAATTATTAAAAATATTTTTGACTGTACTACTTTTTTAAATTTATTTTTTTCTTGAAAATTTCTCATAAAGTGATATAATAATCATATGTTTTTCAACAAAAAGCACAAAAAGAAAATACAAATCATCTGGGGAGTTTTATGTGTATTGATTATAGTAAGTATGATCCTACTATATGCTCCAATTACCTAAAACATAAACCTATTCTCCAGAACGCATCATCTTTAAAAATACGTCTTGAGTGATGTTTACTTTGGCGTTTTCTTTCATTCTCGCTTTTCCTTTCTTTTGTTTTTCTAATAATTTCTTTTTACGGCTCACATCTCCACCACCAACAACCTTACTACCATGCATCAAAACATCCTTACGGAATGCTGAAACTGTCTCTGATGCAATTATTCTACTTAGTGCCTTACCTTGAATTTTAAAAGCAAATTGGTGCCTAGGAATAACCTTTTTTAATCTATCTACTTGGTTATGTGCTTCTTCTTCTACTCGACGTCGAGAAACTATTCTACAAAAAGCTACTACTGGTTCATCTGCTACTAAAATATCTAAACGAACGACATCAGCTTCTCTGTATTCTCCAATTTCATATGAGAGTGATCCATAACCAGATGTAATGCTCTTTAAATCATCAAAAAAATTACGCATCAATTCCCTTAATGGCATTTCTAAATTTATAGCTGAACGATTATCTCCAAAACTTTCAGTGAGATTCACCTCTGCTTCGTGATCAAATAAAAATGGCATCAAAATACCAGTATAAACTTGTGGTGTAATTATTTTAACTGAAATCCATGGCTCATATACTTTGTTTATCAAATTATCATCTGGAAAAAAATGTGGTGAATAAATTATTTTTTCTTGATTATTTTTTAGAAGAACTTTATAAGTAATAGAAGGCATTGTCACAATTAGATTAAGACCGAATTCCCTTCTTAGGCGCTCAGTAATAATTTCTAAATGTAGCATTCCGAGAAAACCACAACGAAAACCCTTACCTAAAACACCTGAAGATTCTTCTTCGTATGAAAAAGCAGAATCAGATAAACGTAAACGTCCCAGTGAAAGTTTTAAATTTGCAAAATCATCTGCGTCCTCTGGATAAACTGAAGCCCACACCACTGGCTTTGGATTCATATATCCAGGTAATGCTGCTAATGGTTTTTTATTAAAAGTTATAGTATCTCCAACAGAAGCAATACCTGGTTTTTTTATACCAGTAATAATATAACCGATTTCTCCTGTTCTTATAAAATCTTTTGGATTTTCTTCTGGTGAAAAAGTTCCCACCTCAAGAGCAATAAATTTTTCTCCAGATACTGAAAAGAGTAAGGAATCCCCTTTTTTTATTGAACCATCAAATACTCGAATATATACAATTACACCACGATGGTTGTCATATTTAAAATCAAAGACAAGCGCTTGAGCGCTATCTTTCACTTCTTCATATTTTTTTGGCCCGCCTTGCGTCGAGGCAGGTTCAGGGATTCTTTTTATTATCTCTTCTAATAATTTTTCTACACCCTCTCCAGTTTTTCCAGAAACCTCTAAAATAATATCTGGATCAATATCTAAAAGTATTGCGACTTCCATTTTTACTTCATCTATCCTAGCAAGTGGTGAATCAATTTTTGATAAAACAGGAATGATGACTAGTCCACTTTCTTTGGCCATCTCTAGTGTTGTAAGAGTTTGAGCCTGAACACCCTGAGTTGCGTCTACAAGCAAAATTGAGCCTTCTACGGCCTTTAGGGCACGAGATACTTCATATGAGAAGTCTATGTGACCAGGAGTGTCTATTAGATTTAAAATGTAATTCTGATCACCTAAATTATGCTCCATCCTGACTGGCTGCATTTTAATGGTAATCCCCCTTTCTCTTTCCAAATCCATAGAATCAAGAAATTGTTCTTTCATTTTACGTTTTTCAATAGTACCAGTAATTTCAAGCATTCGATCGGCTAAGGTACTCTTACCATGATCAATGTGCGCTATAATTGAAAAATTTCTTATATGTTTTAAATCGGACATAGTTATATACTAGCAAAAAATATCATTTACTCCAATTGCATTTTAACATTAAGTAAGACCTATTTACTTAAACTGTGCTTTTAAAACCACCAGCCTGTAAGTCCCATAATTTTTTATATAACCCACTTTTTCTATTAGATAATTCATCGTGGCTTCCATCTTCAATAATTTTACCTTTTTCGATAACAATAATTCTATCCATTTTCCTAATAGTAGAAAGTCTATGTGCGATGATAATAGTTGTTTTATTTTGAATAAGTTTTTCTAATGCATCTTGGATTAAAAATTCAGAATGAGAATCAAGAGAAGAAGTAGCTTCATCTAAAACCAGAATTGGAGCATTTTTTAAAATAGCGCGTGCAATAGCAACTCTTTGTCTTTCACCACCAGAAAGTTTTATACCACGTTCACCAACATATGTTTTATAACCATTCGGCAATGAATCAATAAATTCATCACAATGAGCCAAATGTGCTGCTTCTAATACTTCAGCATCTGTAGCATTTCTTCTTCCGTAACGAATATTTTCCATAAGAGTTCTATGAAAAAGTATTGGGTCTTGTGGAACAAAACCAATTTGCTCACGAAGATTTTCCTGAGAAATATTTTTTATATCAATATCATCAATCATGATTTTACCAGATGTTAAATTAAACAATCTCATCAAAAGACGAACGAATGTTGTCTTTCCTGCACCAGATGAGCCGACAATAGCAATTTTTTGCCCAGATGGAATAACTAAATTAAAATTATCTAATACATTCATATTATTATTTTCATAAAAATAAGTAACATTATTAAATACAACCTTACCGGATACATTTTTAATTTTTTGTTTTACATTATCTATAATTTCATATGGTGTATTTAAGATAACAGCCATTTCTTCTGCGTCAGCAAAACTTTCATAATAAGCGCGTACGATAGATCCAAACCTCCATAAATTCTCAACAAGACGAATCATATAACTTTGCAGTAAAACAATAATTGGTAAAGTCACCAATCCTAATTTCCAATCTCCTAATACTACCCAAAAAAGAATAAATTCAATGCCAAATGAATAAAAACTGCTTATAGATTCGAGTCCTGCCCATAAATACCAGTTTATGGCACTTGCTTTTTTTTGTTTATCTATGGTCTTTCCTACTCGTTCTTTTTCATATTTATTACCAGTAAATAATTGAATTGATGAGTGGTTGCCAATTGAGTCAGATAATACTCCGGTTGTTTTTGAATCGGCCTCTGATGCAATAACATCGTATTTTAATTTATAACGAATATAAATAAAAGTAGTTACTAAAAAAACAATACAAAAAATTCCTAAAATATAAGAATACTTTGGCAACAATGTATAAATGGCTACGACTGTTCCAATTCCCCTTACAAGTAATGGTAATCCATCTCCTGCCATTCTGTCAGCTAATTTTTCAAAAGATCTAGCGTACTTATTTATTCTATGAGTAAGAGAACCGCCAAAATTATTTGCAAAAAAAGCATGAGAATGACCAATCATATAGGAGAAAGCCTGTTTCCGTAAATCAGCAATAACATTAGATTCAAAATATGCAAGAATAAAACCTGAACCCCTACGAAGAACCCAACGAAAAAAATTTAAAAATAAAATAAAAAGAATTATTGACCTAGCTAGATAAACAACATTAAAGTTATTTGCACTTAAGGCATTCCATAGTTTTAGATATTGTAATGGTATATATATATCTAAAATTGAAGAAAATATTGTTAAAAATATAACAGAAAAAAAAGACACTTTGTAGTGTTTTATAACTTGCCAAAAATATTTAAGCACCAATCCTCGGTGCAAATTTGAATAATCTCTTTCCATATTATCGTGATATTATACCACAAAAACTTTAAAATACTATTTTTAAAGTTCTTCTTGAGCTGGAGCAATTATTTTAGCATGCCAGAATTTAGTCCTAAGTGTTTTTATTAAGTCATATAATTCTTCATTTTTTAATAGATAAAGTACTATTACACCAGCAATGATACCAATGATACCTGACACAAAACCTTGAAGAAATATTCCTAAGAAAGTTGTAGTACCAAATATTGGTGAAAAGATATTTAAAAATATATAAGAAACAAAACCTATAAAAAATGAAGCGCCCAAGCTTTGAAAAAAAGCTTTTGCAATAAAACTTTCGCCTTTCATAAAATCTTTTTTAACAAAAAACCAATGTAAAGCAAAATTTAAAATTGTACCGATAGAATATGCAAGTGGTAACATTAAAACAGTAGTACCAGGAATATCATTTACTTTAAATAAGGACTCTATAAAATATCTAAAATATAAAGAATTATCAAAAACTTTAACTAATAGAATGGATAAAATAATTATTAAAACAGAAGATATTAAGTTTACAATTAATGGTTTCTTTGTATTACCACCAGCATAATAAGCTCTAGATAATAGAGCCGTCATTCCCTGAGCTAATATTGAAAAAGAGAAGATAGCGAGTGATGCTGCCACTAAACGAGTATTTTCCCAAGAAAAAGAACCTGAGCCCAAAATAACACGAACTATTTGAGCACGAAGTACTATAAATAAGAAAGTTACTGGTAATGACCAAAATATTATTTGCCTTGCGGTCATTTTTAAATTAATTTTAAATTTATTTTTATCACCAGAAGTAAATGACTTAGCTAATGTTGGAAAAGCTGCAACAGCATACGATATACCTATAATATTTAGTGGAACTGATTGAAGATTAAAAGAAAAATTAAAAACTGATATTGATCCTACTTTCAAAAAAGAAGCCATAGATATAATGACAATAAGAGAAATGCTATTGAAGGCAAGGCCTAATGTCCTAGGAAGTGAAAGAAAGACTACTTTTTTTATTTCTTTAAAATCAATTGATCTAGAAAATCTAATTCTAAAATCACACCCAGAAGATGCTATAAGTTGTATTATAAAATGAAATAAAGCACCCAGTGCTACGCCCAATGCTAAACCATAAATACCCAAGATTGGATATAGAAAAATAATTCCTAATATTATTCCAATATTATAAAAAACAGGGCTGAGAGAATAAAAGAAAAATTTTCTGAAAATTTGAGTTACGGTACCAAAAAGATTTGAAAGACCCATCAATATAGGAGAAAGTAACATTATCCTAGAAACCATTATAAGTTTTGTTTGCATTTCTAGACTAAAACCAGGAGCAATAATGCGTGCCAAAAATGGCATTAATAAAAACACAATAATGGAAACAAATAACATACTAAAAAAGAAAACAGTAAAAATATCATCTAGAAATTTTTTAGCTTTTTCTGTTACTTTGTCTCCATCCATTCTAGACATAATAAATGGAATAAGTACTGTTATAGAAGCGAGTGATGCTATAGAAATAAAAATAAGATCTGGAATTCTAAATGCTGCATAATAAGTATCCAAGGTTGCACCAGGTCCTATAAAATGCGCAATCAACCTGTCACGGAAAAGAGCTAAAATCTGAGAAAGAAGTGTAAAAAATCCTAAAATAAGTGCAGCCTGATTTACATTTCCAAATTCTTTACTAAAAATTCTCAAAATCTTCTTCATTCAGTTAGAAGTTATAACTAATAATTATCTTCACTATTTATCTTTAAAATATCTGTTATTGTTTCTTTTGAGTAGTATCTTTTGTAGTAGTCTCTACAACAGGAGTAGTAACAGTAATATTTTTTAAAGAATTAACATATTGTGATATATTTTGATTTTGAGGCGCAAAAGAAAGAGCTCTCTCTGCATAAGATAATGCATCACGATTATTACCTTCATTTTTTGCAATTTGCGAAAGAACAATTAAAGCATCAACATAATCCTGCTTTAATGACAAAGCTTCATTCGCATAAACTTTTGAATCTTTTATATTTTTATTACCAAAAGCCACCTGAGCTAATATCAACTTAATTCCTGGATTTAATGGATTCAAGCTAGATGCTTTTTCATATGATTCAATTGCCATATCATAAGCTTCTGCTATACCTAAAGTAGATCCAGTATTATATACAGAACCAAGTGATTCATAATTTAAATAATTTGTCTTATCAAAAGTTTCCGCCAATTGAGCACTACTTACAGCTTGATCAAAACTTGTCTTTAGGTCAGCTTTATCTTTTTCTGATAAAGAATTTTTTGAAACTAATGAATTTATCTTTGAAAGATATACCTGAGCATATGTTCGAAGATATAAATCATTAGAATAAAGTGAAACTGCTTTATTTATAGAAGATTCAGCATTTTCCATTGTAGTTGCTGAAAATGTTTTCTGAAAATATGAGACTGATGCAAAACGTTCTATATATTTAAAACATGCAGAAGCTGAGACTATCATGATTAGAATCAAGGTTAAAATTGAAAAGAAACTTTTACGTGGATCATCTAAAAATAATAATTGAATTTCTTTTTTATTTTCATTGCTTGATAATCCTATATATATACCAATAAATCCAAACATTAATAGAAAAATAGTTGGACCCACTACATAAAAGAAAGAAGCAAATAATAAATAAAGTGACATTACAAAGAATATAACTGTTTCCACACTAAACATTTTTTTTCTATGTGAAGAGAAGAAGGATTTAGCTCCAGAAATAAACAATAAAATTGTAAAAATAAGCCAAGATAGAATACCTAGGGCTCCAGTTGTAATAGCAAATGTTGGCAAAAGACCTGAACCATTATCAAAAGATGAATTCCAAAAACTAGAAAGATTAATAGCAACTGGTTTGTGCATTGCCCACATCTGAGAAAATCTATTTGGACCAGCTCCCAGTATTGGATCATGAGCCAATGTAGATTTTGCTACTGACATGGTGGCAGAGAAAGAAGGACGAATATCAAAATTTGAAATTCCAAGACGACTAGGCAAGAAACCACCTACGAATTGACCAGCAGTTAAAAATAAAAGTGTAATCATTATAACTACAAAAGAATAAATTGGAAAACTTCTTTTATTTTCTACTGTTTGAATCATTGATGCAAAAGAAACTTTATATACAAAAATTATTAAAGTGAAAATACCCAAAATCCACCAAACTGTAGTGAAATTAACAATAGCTACAAATATTAAAGACAATAATATTAATATACTCAATAATATTTTTTTTATTTTTGTAATTGATAAAAACTCAATTACAAAAAGAGAAATGATAGTAGAAAATCCAGCAAAAACTCCAAGGGCATTCCATGATCCTAAAATATTATCAGTATTAGATCCTAAAATTCCAAGAGATAGTGTATTAGGTATAAATAAACGTAAACTCTGAAAAATAAAAAGAACAGCTGAAGAAATAACAATACCCCATAGAACCATCTTTGCATTTTTAATTTCTTTAAAAATAACAGAAGATAAAAACATTAACAATACTCCAGCCAAAATGAAATAAAAAGTACCAGTATCAAGCATAATACCAAAAAATGATATTTTTAAAGCACTTGAAAAAAGAGCGGATATAAGGAAAACTAATGCAACACCAAAACCAGATAACAAAAGCCATGATTTAGGTAAAACTATCTTTCCATCAGAAAACCTCGCAACTGTCCAAAAAATAAGAGATATAGAGAGTCCTATTATCAAAAGTAATCCCTTAGAAATATCTACTGGTATCTTAGTAAATGGTAAGAAAAAAACTGGCAGTAATACTACTACTACAAAAAGAGAATAAAAAGAAATTCTATCTAAAATATTTGATAACATATTTTTAAAACTAATTAATAATTATAATAAACGACAATAATAATTTTTTACTGCTTATATTATATAACAATAAAATAAAAAAACATAATAAAAACTTATTTAAAACTAATAAGAATTATGGTGTTACTGGATCTGGTGTTACTGGATCTGGTGTTACTGGATCTGGTGTTACTGGATCTGGTGTTATTGGATCTGGTGTTACTGGATCTGGTGTTACTGGATCTGGTGTTACTGGATCTGGTGTTACTGGATCTGGTGTTACTGGATCTGGTGTTACTGGATCTGGTGTTGAGTGTCCTGAGGTTGCTGAAGAATATGTATATAAATTATTCACTGCATTTTCTAGGTCATCACCATTTGCACAAAATTCTGTTCCATCTAATTTTTTTACACAAATTTTTTCAGCATGAAATTCTCCTATTCCATTACCAGGATTACTAAACCAAGCAATCAACCGATCAAAAAATCTTCCAATAAAAGTCTTTTCATCATTATCATCTAATAATGGAATGTTTTCATCTGTTAAACCTTCTATTTTTAAATTAAGTTCTTGGATTGATTTTACTATAAGCGGT
>Ga0172381_10001874_pt1 | contig 24051 bp, 39 predicted proteins | sample Leawel6488metaG_FD_119754 | JGI IMG/M metagenome (GOLD analysis project Ga0172381, IMG submission 119754) | Leachate microbial communities from a municipal landfill in Southern Ontario, Canada - Leachate well 64-88 metaG | ecosystem: Engineered > Solid waste > Landfill > Unclassified | place... | reverse complement strand
GGCGGTCATGTCCAGCGTGTGCCCGTTGCCACGGATAACCACACAGTCACGACGGATTCGCATGCCCTGCCGTGGTGCATCGTGCGGCCAGACGATGTCCGCGTCTAGCTCGATTTCCAAGCCAGCCTCAGCCGCATGCTTCAGTTCTTCGTAAACCTGCACACGCATCAATACCACCCGACGATCTGGAAGTTCGTTCCGTTCGTGGCGTTTCCGCTTGCCAGAAGGGCAACCTTCGAGATCAGAAGGCCGGGCGGATTCACCCGCACTTCGCCCTCTGCGAGCACCTCGTCCCATCCGCCGACGCCCGCCGCGACCACGGCCGCCGCGTTCCACTTGACCTTGATCGTCACACCAGACGCCGGGGCGTTCGTGACAATGACCGCCGCCATCGCGCCATTTGGGGGCGTGAACAGCTTGCTCGTATTCGCAACCAGGTCGTTGCCGCCAGCGCCAGCCAACGCCACGGACTCCGCCGTCGCTCCAATGCCATATTTCCCTGCAACCATTGCCGTATCCTCATTCCAAAGTCGTTCCGTTGATCGTCACCGGGATGTTCCATGTTTGCAGATGCCGTTCTTCGCAGAACGTCCGGCCCGAGCCCAGCGTTTCCGGTGCCAGCAGGTTGTCCATGCTCACGGACGCCGCCAGCCGCTGGATGAACGCTTCCCACCGTGCACCGCGAACCTGCGAGCGGTGGATCTCCGCCGCCGCCATGCAGGATGCCAGGATCAGCTCGCTGTGCTGAGCACCGCCCAGGTGGTACGAGGCCCCAGCGGTCAGGCTGTCGGGCAGTACGACGTACCGGAAGGACAGGTTGTAAACCGAGTCCGGCGTCGGGTAGAGCATCAACTGGTATCGCTGGCCGGCCGTCGCCGCCCCGCTCTTGATCGCCACCGCCGCCATGTAGGGGATGCCTGTCAGGGCGTCGAACTGACGCCGCTCGCGCATCATCGCCTCACCCATGATCGGCAGGGGCGTGAACCACTCCTGGCTTCCAAAGGTCAGGGGTCCGTCGATGGCCGCAAAGTCGTCGGGCAGGTCGTAGTTGCCGTTCGCCGTTACGGTAAAGTCGTCCGCTTCGGCCGATGCGTCCCCAGAAACCACCGCTTCTGTTGACGAGCTGACGGCCGTAATCAGATACGAGGCCTCGCTGTCCGTGAACACCATCTGCTTGCCGACCATCGTGGCCTGAAAGCCCGTGGCCGTGATTGTCGTTTCGTCGTCGCCAGCGTCGTACACTTCGGCCGATTTCTCTCCAACCAGAGTCGGCCACGCCACGAGCGTCGTCGTCGGACGCAGGAACCGCCAGACGTGGCCAACTGACCGGCCGGGAAGCGGCGGCGGGAAGTACGCCTGCCGGAGCCCGCTCTTGAGTACGTCGTCGATCTCGTTCGCAACGTCGCTGGAATCGTCAAGCGCGGTCCTGCCGTAGCCCAGCTCGAAGCTAATGGCGTTCCGCAGGTCGTCTCGCGTCGTCGTCAGGGTCGATTCGGCCATTGCTTACCTCCCAAGGCCCGCCCCGGCCGCGTGGCCGACCGGGGCAGGCCGCACAGGAAGGAGAGAGTTACGCTTGGGTGGTCCCGACGTTCAGCAGGGGAACCCATGCGCCGAGAACCCCACCGCCGACATTGCCATGCCACTGAAGCACGGTAACGTCGCCGTCGCCGTCAAGCTCAAGAGACGCCAGGGCGCCGTCCAGGTCGGCCATCATCCCGCTCGTGACAGTCACGGTGTAGTCATCCATCGCGCCGGCGAGCCGAAACGCCTTCTTCTCGCCTTCGATCGTCCCGTCGGCTAGCGTGGCCACGGCGTCTCCTCCAGCCAGCGTGACACCGCCGATACAGACTGTGGTGCCGCCGACCATCGACTGGCTCGTGTCATTGTTGAGCATCCCGAGGTACTCGACGCAGCCGCTCGTGGTGTTCGGCAGATCCTCGACGAGCGCCAGGACCAGCGGGTAGCCGCGCACGCACGCAAAAGCGATCTCCGCGGTCGCCACATCCAGGTCGTCGCCAGCAGTGTCCACCAGTGCGTCGGTCAGGATGACATTGTTTGCGTCCGTCACGGTCTGAATGGTCGTTTCCTGGTATGCAACGATCGGCGCGCTGCCATCGACGTTCGACCCGCCGAACACGATAACCCGATCGCCCACCGCGGCGTTGGTGAACGCGGCGGTCGAGTTGAGGCTCCTTGTCGCAATCGTGTAAGTGTCCTGTACGGACGCGCCGACCGGACCGACCAGTCCCGTATCGTCGCTGGCCACGACCGCCACCGTCTGCAGCGCCAAAACCCGTCCGGGGCCATCCAGGCCCTGGTAGAAGAACTCGCCCGCGCCGCCCACGACCAGGCCTTTCCGGGAAGAATTGACCACCGTGGCCAGGCAGGTCTCAACCAGGCACACGCTGCCCGGCTTGTAAATCTCGATCATCTGGCCGGAAGCGTTGGCCGCGTAGTCCTGGGCGACGATCCCGGCGAACGCATTGTGGTTCGCGGTCGTCGGCAGGGCCACGTCACGACGACGGCTTTCGTCGATGTTCGCGGCGGTTCCGGCGGTCTGGACATAGCACACGCCGACGCCCTTGCGGAGCGCCGTGGTGCCGGTGAAGAACACCTTTGTGGGGAAACGATCAGCCTGCTTTCGCAATCCAAGGTCCATTTTAAGACTCCTTTTTCAAGCCCAGTTATTACCGGGCGTCATTGCCTCACACGCGGTAGAGCACCGTGTTCCGCCGCCGATCGGTACACATCAGGTTGATCGAGCCGTCCACATGGTTCGCGTAGGTGTCGTGGCGGTCGGTCAACTGGATCGGCCTGCCCTCCCTCATCATGCCGCCCTTCTGCGTGATGAAGTTCCAGGTGCCCATGTTCAGCATGTAGATCGGGTCCTGGACGACCCGGACGGTGGCGTCCTCCAGGGCCGGGACCACATGGATCTCGTTGCCCTGGAAGCGGACCTTGCCGCCCATGCTGTCAACGTCGCGACCCAGGTTCTGGTTTTGGGCCTCGCCGATCAGCGAGATGTTTCGACGCACGGGGAACGTCGTGAAGATTTTGCTGGAGTTGCCGTCGTTTAGGTCAGGGTGATCGGCACCCGTGGGCGACTCGAAGTTGGTGTACTCGGCCGCCTCGGCCATGACCTGGATCAGGTCGTCCTTCGTGAACTCCGCGTAGGTTCCCGTGTAGTTGCGCCAGTTGGCGTTGGCGGCGGCGTCGGTGTCCACGCCGGCGAGGTCCGACCAGCCGGGCGGGTTCTGGCCGTTGAAACCCTGGGTTGCTGACTCGACGACCCAGTGGGGCACGCCCCAGATGGTCTTGTTGTCGCTGGGCGCCGGGCGGCCCCATCCACCACGCTCCACCATGTCGATATTCGACATCATGGCCTGGAGTCGGCGGTTCTTGACGGTATCGACCAGACGCTCGGGGCCGGCGTTCATCGCCTGCTCCTTCACGTCATAAAACCAGTTGGTGTTCGTGAATCGCAGGGGGACCGACGCCATGGTCATCACGTCCGAGATGCTCAGGCTGTCCTTCTCGAACAGCCCGACCATCTTGGCCTGATCGCCGTGGGTCAGCATGATGGGGAACTCGTATTCGTAGCCGCCGTCGCAAACGATCGTGCGAGACGGCTTCACGAGATCCTTTACCAGGGTGTAGCGGCGGTATCTCTGTGCCGCCTGCACAAACTTCAGCTTCTTGAGCTTCTTGCGTGTCAACAGCACGAGATCCGCAAGAGCAGAGGGTTCCATCGTAGGCATTGCAAAACTCCTTTACGAGTTGATGTTCTTCATTCGCTCGCGAACCGCAGCAACGGCGTCTCTCGTGCCGTCCCCGTTCTTGCGGGGACGAACGCGATCGGAGCTTGTGCCACGCGGCTGAACTTGCGCGGCGCGCCGCCGGACCTGGCCGGCCAGCTTGCCCCGCTCGATAGACGCGAGCTTGTCTCCAAGCACGGCGTTCCGCGCTCGCTCGAAGAGCACCTCGAACCGCGGGGGCTGCTGGCCAGAATTGACATACGCCTGGTTGAGCCCGATCGCGGTCTGGATGATCTGCTGGCGGTTTTGCGAGCCGATGGAGGTCTGAGGCAGTTCCATGGTGTACCCGCTGCCGAGCACGTCCTTATAGGAGTCGCCCCACTTCTCCACCAGACCGTCGAAACGCTCCATCATGTGCTCGGCTTCTCGCCGGGCGATCTGCTGATTCAGGGCACCCATCGCCTGCGAAACCTGCTGCTCCAGCGTCTGGTAGCGGTTCGCATGATACTCATGCAGGGCCTGAAACTGCTTGCCGACCGCCTCGTCGCCGAACACTTCCGTGTCCAGTTTGAAGTCGGGGACCTGGGGAGCACGTTGTTGTGGAGTCTGCTGCTGCTGACCGTCGGCCTGCTGCATGGATTGCCTGAAGCGGGCCTCGATGGCTTGGCTTACGCCGGCCAACTGGCGGTCTATCATGCTGATTGCTCGTCTCGCCGCAGAGGCTGAGCCGAAGGACTCCACATCCTCTTTGCTCAGGCCCCGGCTGGCGGCTTCGGCAATCAGCGCCTCGTCAATGGCGTCCACGGGGAGCGCCTCGGGCTGGGAATCTTCGTCGTCATCCAGCTCCGTATCGTCGTTGGCCCCGGAATCGTCATCGAGGCCATCGTCTCCAAAGTCGTCACCTTCCCCTTCGCCGTCGGGCTCTGGCACATCCGCCATGCGCGGGAGCATCGAGCCCAAAGCGACCAGCGTTGCCATCAGGATCATCCACGTTACCATTGTCGTTCTCCTAATCCGCGTCCGAGTATCCTGCGTCGAAGTTCCGCACGCCGCGGAATCTACAGTATTCCTTGTAGTGCTTTCGGGATCGGATGATGGCCCGGCCGCGGTCGTTAAACTCCGTCGGCACGCCGCCAGCCGCCGCCTCCCGCATAGCCTTAAACCGCTGCTGCGGGGTCACGCCGATCGCCCAGTTCTCCATCGGCCAGCAGCCCGCTGGGGTCGTAGCTGGAAGTGACTCCGCCGAGTAGTCGCGCCTTCCGATCTTTCCGCCGGGCAGCCGGATCGTCCCGTTCTTTCGCTGGCGGGCCTCCATCTCGGCGATGGTCATGGTCAACTCGACCCGCTTACCATTGGCCGTCTTGTAGACATAAGTCGGCATCGCTAAGCCTCAATACGCAGTCCGATTCATCGCAGCCATCTCATCCGGCTGGGATTTTCCGCCCAGCAGCAGACTCTGCATGACCTTATCCTTTCCCTGATTCGTGGCAGACGGCCGGTTAATTCGCTCGTAGGTGCGATGCGTGACCGACGGCTTTTTGCTGAACTTGCTCGGTGGCTGGCCGACCGGCTGGTCGGTGCTCGGTTCTTGAGGTGGTTCCAGGTGCTTGATGAGCCTTGCCAGCTCAGGCGTGTTCGACAATCGCGCCCTCAGCTCCAGGTACTTTTCGACATCCACCGTCATGCCGGACTGCTGAAGCAGCTCCATGACCTGCACGACCTGCATGAATGTCTGGTCAATGACTTGCAGTTTCACCTGCGGAGAGTTATCGCCCAGCGAGTACACGTCCACGTCGAAGTTGTAGTCGAGGAAGTCGCCGGCGATATCTTCCGGTGTGAACGTCCAGGGGATTTCAAGCTCGCCGACCTGCTTGGTGATCGGCAACTCGATGATCGGGTCATAGAACAGCCACCACGCCAGCGACCGGAGCACGGACCTGGACATGCCAATGACCTTGTTCTGCATTTCGCCGACCCGCTTGCTCGCACTTTCCGTGAGAAGCTGGTCCTGGGTTGCCGTCCGCGACTGCGGCCCGAGCCCACCCAAGGCGTCGAGGTTGCCGTTCTGCATCTTGAACTCGTTGGACATCTGCATGAAGAACGCCATCGTGGCTTGGTCCACGCCCGGCATTTTCTCCATCTTGGTGTCGCCCCAGTTCTCGGCGCGGATCGCCTCGAAGTCCGAAGCCTTGTCAAGCCGGTCTGCCTGCTCGGCCGCCTCGCCTGAGTAGAGGAGGACGTTCTTTGACTTCACCGCCTGGCGGGACATCTTGTTGATGAGCACGCTGATGAGTTGCGAGAGGTCGGTCATTTCCGCCGCCGGGCAGAGCGGGATCAGGTGGTCGGGTACGTCCGAGTAGCCCAGCAGGTGGTACGGCCCCTCTTCCGGGCCTTCGTAGTCGATTTCCCTCAAGACCATGCTCAGGTCGTAGGAGCAGACGGTAACGATCCGGCGATCTTCGGGCAGGAAGAAGTCCCACAGCGCGACCTTCTTGGATAGCGACTGGTCGGGATCGTTGCGGCCCTCCTCGATCGTCATTTCGTCAACGCGGTCTTCGGCGTTTTTGCCTTCTTCTTCGGAATCGTCGCCCGAGTAGTGCTCCAAGAGCTTCGACACCTTCTTCTTGTCGTAGTAGCCCGAGTCGGCCAGGTATCGAAGCGGAATCATGTAGCGGTGGCCCATGAACTCGCAAGCGGTCTTGCGGCGAGTCCGGTAGTCGAACGCGAAGTCGTCGAACGAGATGCACTCGGCGAACGGCTGTCCGGGGTCGTCGGACATATCGGGCCGGGGCGTCCTGGAGGTCGGCTCCAGGCCCGTTCGCACGATACCCATAAGGAAGTGGGCGTCCACTACGGCGCGCTTCAGGGTATCTTCGAGACGAATATCCTCAGCGAGTCGGTTGACCGCACGCGCGAGGCTGTCCGCAGAGTTGGTGAGCTGGTTGTGGACGTAGATGTCCCGCGACCGCGGGGTAACGGACGCCTGGGGCCGGTTGGGCATGAGCATCCGCGAGTAGATGGTCACGGCCATCCGCAGCATATTCACCGTGTCGCGATCTGACTTGCGGACCCCGTAGTGGGTGCCGACGTAATCCTTGATGGCGCTGGCGCGCTCCTGCCGGTACTTGCGAAGCTGCTTTCGGCTCCAACGGATGGCAGGCGTCAGTCTGTCGATTTCCTTGGCAGCCATCAGAATGACCACCTCTTTTCGTCACGGGCAAACATGAGAAACCGGCCGCCTACCGAATCTGGTCCGGGCCGACCGCGCTCAATTTGCCTCAGTACGTGGTTGACCTTCTTGACATCGAGCAGCATCTTGCACGCCAGCGCGTGAGCGATGATACGGTCGCCGTGGTTCCCCTTGGAGGTCCGTGGATCGTCAGAGCCCATGGACTCATCGAACACGATCTGGTTGTCGTCGCTGATGATGAAGTGCGGGGCTTCGGAAAAGGTCTTGCTGCTTCGCATGGTGACGCGGCCTTCGATGACGCCGCGGCGGAAGCCGTGGAGGATCAGGGCCTTCGAGGCCGGTGAACTGTGCCAGCCGGGCTTGTCCGACGGCCGACGCTTCACGCGGGCTTCGTCCTGCCGCCAGTAGCAGTTGCGGAACCCGAGACGGAGAATCTCCTTGGTGAAGGCCATGCCGGTCGGGCCGTTTGCTTCCCAGATCAAGACCGCGCCGTTGCCGTCAGGGCCGGCGAAAAAGTTGCAGAGCCCGACGGCGATGCGGGCGAACTGGATCGGATCGACCGAGCCCGATGCGTACTCCGCGACCTGCTCGCCAGTCAGGCGGTCGTAGACCGCCAGGGCGGAGTTGCTGTTGCCTTGCTGACCGGGATCGCCCGAGCCCATGGACACGTCGGCCCCGACGCAAAACTCGCGGCCGTTCGTGGATGGCCTGCGCACCTCATTCAGTCCGCACCACAGGTCCAGGTCGCCACCCGAGCGGGTGCGAAACCCGTACAGCTCGCCGGAGAACGGGTCGATCTCCAGAACGCCGGTCAGCAGCGGCGGCCGGATGTCGGCACGGGACTCGATGGCCTGATTGAACTCTGAGCCGAAGAACAGGTAGCTGGACGCCTCGTAGTCGATGTCGTGCTCGCGAGCCATCATGGTCGGGTCGTTCGTCCGCCTGCACTCGGCGTCGTACCAAATGCTCCTCATTTTGCCATCAAGGATAAACGGGTACTGACGCCGCTCCTTGACGTGGGCGTTCCAGTATTCTTCGTCCAGTATCCTGAGCCCGCCTTCCTTGGACGTGTAGAGGCCGATCCTCTTTTCTGGATGCAGGGTCCAGTGGATTCGGAAGCGCCGGACAGACCCCTCGACCTTGTGGATCAGGTCATAGAACACGCCGACCGCACCCATCCGCGGGGCGGTCCCGACGGCGATCCGTGAGTTGGTCGTCGCCTGGCTGGCCTCCCACGCCGACTTTGCATCCTGGAGCCGCCACGCGGGCAGCTCGTCGAACAGGATGGACGTCCGCCGGCCGGATCGGCCTACCTCGCCCGTGGTTGAGGTTCCGTCGATCACCGCTCCGTTGTCCAGATTCTGGATGTGGAACGAGGTCCGATCGGTATGCGGCCGCAGGAAGTTCGGCAGGTGCGCAATGGCGAGATCCAGCTTGGCGAACAGCGTGTCCGGGTCGCCCTTACTGTCCACGAGGTCGCCGACGCGGCTGGCGACCAGGAACATTTCGTTCGAGTGAAACAGCCACCGCCAAAGGAACACGTACAGCACGCACCAGGTCAGCCCCATGTCTCGGGACTTCTCGATTCCCGCGTCGTGCTTTCCGATGCAGGAGTTGAGCGTGAGCAGAACTTGATCCTGGACGGGGTAGGTGTTGAACGGCAGGACCGCTGGGATGCGGGGCTCAAGCAGGAACGCGAAGCTGTTCAGGAAAAACAGGATGTCCTCTCGGCACATCTTCTTGACGACCTTGGCGTGCTTCTCTGACTTGTTGCACAAGGCGATCAACTTGCGTCGCCAGGCGATGTTCTTCTCGGGGTCTTTGGGGACAAGGTGGTAGTGGGGGCACTGGTGCTTGCTCGGTTTCCAGTCGTGGGCCAGTGGCTCATAGGGCCGCTTGCCGGACTGCGTCTCCGAGATTGCCCAGGCGGTGTTCATCGGCGGATGCTTTCCGAGAGGCGTTCGACGTCCTCGAGCGCGTCCAGGGCCGGGTCGGCAGACTGCTCGCCCAGGCGTCGGGCGGCGGCCGTGCCGTTGAAGGGCTTCAGGTATTGGGTGTAGAACTTGGCCCCGCCGCCTGGCTCGGTGGCCTCCTGCCAGAGCCCGAGTGCCGCCCGGCTGGGTATCCCCGGTGCGTGCAGGTCTTCGACGTCGAGCAGGCGGGTGGCAGCAACCCACTCAAGCTCCTGGGCCTTGGTCGCCTTTTTCTCGGCGGGGATCAGAAGGGCGAGGGACCGCAGCTTGGCTTCACGGGTCGAGCCGTCCAGCAGTTGGGCTTCGGTCTCGGCCTCGACCTCCTCCTGCTCAACTTCGATTGGGGGTGGCGACTTGGGTTGTTTGGGCTTTCTGGGCGGTCTCATCGCGATCTCCTCGCGAAGCTGTGCGAACTTGATGTACCCAAAATTGGGCAAATCCTCACACTGCTGAGAAGATAGCTGCGCTTTCCCGTCCATGTCAAGTACATTTTCGCAATTCAGGGTATTATTGCCCACCTCCTGCAATAGATTAACGTACCGCTTATCTTTTGGGCACGGGCAACGCATTTGGAGCCATGGGATCAGCTCTGGATGGCGGTACAATGTGTCCTGAAGCCCAAGATATAGGCTGTCCAGCTTCGGCAACCCCAATATCTTGTGGTAACGCATGACTTCAGAGCCGAACATGCGAATGGTCTGCCCCTTGGCCACGGACGTCGGATCGGTGAACCGCAGGCGGTCGTGAAGCCAGGCCCTGACCCACAGCACCCAGTCAGGCTCCTCGTCAGAAGACCACCTCCTTAGCACCCTGGTGAACTTGCCCCGATCTTGGAACTGCTTCCTGAGCTTCCGGCCTTTCCGCAAGCGAAACATGGCGGAAGTGTACCAAGTTAGCGGACGCAAACATAGCGTGGGGGGGATTTTCGGTGGATTTTCGGTGGATTTTCGACTCTTCGGATTTAATTCGGACTTTCGACCAGTTGACCGCAGTTGCAGTGGTACTGCAAGCTCCGCGGTGTTAATCTGGGTATTATGCGCATATTATGCGCATATTATGCGCATATTATGCGCATATTATGTGAATCCCCACCTTTTTCCTGGCGCCGGGAAAATGGTCGGATTCTTCTTGATCCGGCCCGGAACGCGGGGTACACTTCGGGCATGAAAAGAACACCGTCCACCTTCCTGCAATTTTCCACCGCCAGAGCATGGGCTGTTGACCATCGGGGAGTCCGCGAGGCCCCCGGCCGTCCCGGTGTCGGTTTTCAGTGGTCAGCAGCCCATGCCTTGGGGGTCTGCCATGGCCGGCGACTGGATTCCGATTCGCAACGCGATAGCCACTGATCCGGCTGTCATTTCAATCACCGCGTCTGTTGAAGCGATGGTCGATGAGGACCACACCGTCGGCAAGCTATGCCGCCTTTGGGCGTGGGCGAATGAGCACCTTGCCACCAGTAACGCAAATGTAACGCCCGAAGCGTTACAAACTCGTGCGCAAGTGTGCGCGCGCGGCGTTACAGCGTCGTGGATCGACACATTCTTGTGTGCCCCAGGGTTCGCCGATGCCATGATCGAAGCGGGCTGGCTATCTGTCGAGGATGGTAGCATCTCCTTCCCAGACTTCGACCTCTACAACTCGCAAAGTGCTAAGCAGCGGCTACTTACGGCCCGAAGGGTAAAAAGGCACAGGGCCATGGGGACGGCCGAAAACGTGAAACGCAAGTGTAACGCTCGCGGCGTTACAAAAGCGTTACCAGAGAAGAGAAGAGAAGAGGAGAGTATAAAGAATGAGAGTACTCATTCTTTACCCGGGCCTGATCCGAAGCCAAAGTCCTGCCGCCCGAATCCTGCCGCCCTCGAAGCCATCTACCAGTCCTACCCCCGCCACGAGGCGAAGAAGGCCGCCCTGAAGGCCATCGAGAACGCCCTGCTGGAGATCGCCAAGAGGCCCGACGTCTCCGACCCGGCCGCATGGCTACTGGAACGCGTGGCCGCCTACGCCGAAGCCCGGAAAGGCCAGGACACCAAGTACACCCCCCACCCGGCCTCGTGGTTTAACGCCGGCCGGTACGACGACGACCAGGAGCAATGGAAACCCAAGGAGCCCACCAATGGACCCAAGCACGACGACATCACCACCAACGCCAAGTACGAAAAGTGGCTACGTCCTGCCTTCGATGACCCAGGAGCAGGCCCTGCGGCGGACGGCGTGGCTTGAGAGCCGCGGGGAGTCCAGAATCCGCATGGCCGACATGATCGGGGTGCCCAGGACGTTCTGCCGCGGAGAGACCCTTCTGCCCACCCTGACCGACCCAGGAATCATCGAGCAGCGGGCCAAGCGGCCGATCATCGGCAAGCACGGAATGTTGATCGCCGGGCCGGTCGGGGCGCACAAGACCCACCTGCTCTGCGCCCGTGCGGTGGCGGCCTGCTTTGCCGGCCGGGAAGCCATGGTGGTCGGCTGGAGCGACCTGCTGCTGGCCGTCCGCGCCACGTTCAAGCAGGACGCCTTCGAGACCGAGAAGCAGGTGATCGAGACCTACGCGGGCTACGACTACCTGGGCATCGACGACTTCGGCATCGGCAACGCGAAGTCCGAATCGACGGAGTTCACCATGCGGGTCGCCTACGAGCTGTTCAACGCCCGGTACGAGCGGGGGACGGCGGCCATCACGGACCTAACCACAAACCTCGCACCCGACGAGATCGAGTCGAAGTTCGACGCCCGGATCGCGCGGCGGATCGGCGAGATCACCAACGTCTACGTCATGGACGGCTCGCTAAAGATCGGCCCGATCCCCCCCGCGCCGGGAAGCGACACCCGCGAGCACAGAGAAAGCCAAGGCCGAACCTGGAGCGAGATCGACGCATCGAGGCAGCGAAGCATCGAACGACTCAACGCCCTCCCAGCCGAAGAACTTGACCGACTCACGGAACTCGCCATCAAAAACGCATCACCAATCGCCAGAATGGCCATTGACGCAGGAACACAAGACCCACTCGAAAGCCCAATACTCAGAGCCGCCGTCATAACCGAACTCGATAAAATGCAAAAGGTTGCGTGAAAACAGAAAGGAGGAACGCCATGAAGCGAACAATAACCCTTGAGCCCATCCCGGGTAGCGTACAATTTCGTGCATACTGCATGTGGTGCGGAGAGCCAATGCGTGTGCCGCACAAAACCTACACGCTGGAAGATGGAGAGGACCGCTTTATCTTCGATTGCGGTTGCGGATCAAAGCCTCCGCCAGCGCATACGGGGCTGACGCCAAGGATGCGGCATCACCTGTCCAAGACTCAGTAGCCCGCCGCTGAGCGGGAGGGAGGAAACATGATTCCAGAGCAACCAGATACGACTATGCAGATTTGCGTCATTGCTACCGCGTTCATTGCCGGCGTGTTCCTCGGCGCGATGGTAATGCACTTGGGGAAAAAGCCGATGTACAAGCCGAAGGAGAGGATTCTCTGGACCAGGACCGAAGATACGATTCCCGCAGGGCGCACCACGCTCTACATGCTCGACGCCATGCAAGACATCCCCCCGGCTGTCAAATGCCAAAAGTGCGGCGGGCCAATCTGGGTCGCGAGCGGGCACAAGTGGTGCCCACGGTGCGACCAAACGCCAGGATGGCTCACCGCCGAATCTCGTGATCGACTTCGGGCATATGGGTACAACATCCCAGAAAAAAACGACAAGCAGAGAAACTACAACAGGCGAAATCGTCGAGGAAACCACGCGCCACGGAAAGATCGGGCATAAAACTACATAACCATACCCGCGAAAACAATCGCCTCGCCAGCAGCCTGTAAGACCCCTTCCTCGACCAAATAACATTATTCAAGAGAAACTGTATTGCGTGGGAGAGAGTAGGCGGAGGGGATAATCAAGAGCCGGACGGAAAGCGACCCCGGGGGGTGTGGCAAATAATCCGGAGTGCTCCGTTTCAACACCAATCACCAGATAACCCAAAACCTGGCAATTCTACACAACGCAACATAACCCCCGTTATCGGACGTGCAACAGACCAGCCACCCCGGCTACGGTTCCTCCTCGTCGTCGTCGCCCTGATCAACCTGACCGCCGGCCCCAGCCCGAAGCCCTGCCAGCCGACTGCCGGGCGCAGCATGCCGCACCGGCTGTATCTCGGTGGCCACAATCTCCAGGTTGCAGCGCCGCTCGCCGGCGGCGGAGCACCACGATCTGGTAACCAGGAAGCCGCGTACCTCGATCAACTGCCCGTGCTGCGGGACGGAAGACACTGGCCCGTAGGCCGCCACGTCGACCACGCACGGACAGGGTCGCATTCTTCGGCCGCGGCTTGTGGCGTCGAGCAGAAACCGGACAGCCGGTAGCCGGCGACGAGTCACCCAGCGGACGGGTGGGGCTGTGACCTTGCCGACGGCATGGATGGCGACGCCCTGGCGGTGGCGGACGCGCGGCGGCGCGGCCTGTCCTTCTGCGCGCTGAGCAGTCCTTGTATCCACCGACTCCATACCCACCACGATACAGGAAAACGAGACAGTTCGACATATTTCTTCAGAAAAGTGACTCCTCGATTTGCATACAGCCGAAGTGTGTGCTACACTTAGTATGTCGGCCATGGTGGCCGGGACTAGACAGGAGACAAGACGATGATCAAGACACTGGCGAAAGCACGGAAGGCGCACCCGCTGGCTGCGGCGGTACTGCGGCAACTGGGGGGGGGGCGGGAGGCACTGGAACAGGCGATTGAGGCCGGCCGTCATGGAGCCGACGCCGGATGGCCGGGGTTCACCTTCTACGACGACACGGTCGGCTTCACCCGCCGGCACCGCGCCGCGATCTGCGGGGCTGTCGAGCAGCTCGCCGCCGACCTGGGCGAGGAGCCGATCGCGATGGTACGGGGGTTCCGATGTCTTGGCGGCGACATCAGCCACCGGGCGGTATCCCAGGCTTTGTGGGGCGGTCGCGGCGCGGACAAGGACGAAGTGGAGCAGGTCGAAAACGCGCTCGCATGGTGGGCGCTCGAGGAGGTGGGGCGGGCATTGGCCGACGACTAACCCCCCCCCTGCCCCGAAGCGCGTAACCGGGATTCGCCTCCCGGCGGGGCTGTTTGGCCGGCGTTCTCTTGACAGGAGGAAATATCATGCGGCAATGGAATGACTTCTCGGGCCAAGAGCTGTACGAGGTGCCCTCGTGGCCACCGGACCACACTGGCGAGTGTGATATTTGCCACGCCAACGGCGTGGCGGTGTGGACGGAGCCGGACGACCCGGGCGATTGGGACTGGTGCCAGGGATGCATTGAAGCGCTCGCCGAAATGCGATGTGTGTACTCAACCACAAGCTGAGGAGGTCTGGAAAGTAGCCCCCCTGGGGACCGCGGGCGGTTCGAGTCCGCCCGGGGGCTTTGCGGGCGCGTGGCCCGGGATTTTGACAGACAGGAGAACAAGAACATGTACATTGCAATTCCACATCGAGGGCGCCCACACTGGGGCCGCGAGTGCAGCGGCGGTCACGACATTTCTGACGGCGTGGACAAGTGCGAAGCAGACTGCGACGGCTGCCGAGACCTGCGGGACTCGCACTGCTGCCTCGGCACCACGAGCACCACGCCGGCAGAGCTGGCGGCACTGGTCCGCGACTACCACGGGCACCAGCGGGCGGCAGTCGTGGCGCTCGCGTGCGGCGACTGCGAAGTCACGGAGCACATGCAGGAGGAGCCGTCAAGGAATACTTGACACTTGGCCGGCCTGAGACAGGAGACAGGACATGGTAACTGTAGTGAACGCTGGAGCACTTGCTGGGTACAGTGGTACCGACCACCTCATCGACGATTCCGGGATCGCCGACATCATCGGCCGGCAGTACCGCAGCGTCGGTGACGCTCTCCGGGCCGCCGATAGCCGCTGCTGGATGGCAGCGCACAATGGGCGGCCGGCGCGCCGCCATAGATACACCTGGGTCGAGTGCCGCATGGCCAACGGGGAGACAATTAGCGCGAAGAGTGTCTGACGACGACCCTCACCCTCGGGCTCTGCGGAGCCCCTGGGCCTGGGCCGTGGTGGACCAGGATTAGACAGGAGATGACCAATGGGCACAACGATGACAAACTCGGAACTGAAGACATGGCTGGTCGAGCGCAACGCATGCGAGCCGGCGCTCGCTTGGCTGGGCGACCGCGACCTCGCGACGGCGTGGGAGGAGTGTGAATCGCCGGGCTGGATGCTGTGGCTGTGCTATCACGGCGGAATCTCCGATGCGACTATGCGCATGCTCGCGTGCCGATTCGTCCGTGAGACGCCGATGGGCGACGGCCGCATGGTGTGGGATCTGCTGACGGATGAGCGGAGCCGTACAGCAGTCGAGGTGGCCGAGCGGTACGCCAGAGGTGAGGCTACCGCTGAGGAGTTGCGGTCGGCGTGGGCGGCGGCGAATGCGGCGGCGTGGGCGGCGGAGGCGGAGGCGGCGGCGGCGTGGGCGGCGCGGGCGGCGTGGGCGGCGGCGGCGCGGGCGGCGGCGGCGGAGGCGGCGGCGTGGGCGGCGGCGGCGCGGGCGGCGGCGGCGCGGGCGGCGGCGGATGCGGCGGCGTGGGCGGCGGCGGAGGCTGCCCAGTGTCGGATAATCCGGGAGCAGGTACCGCTGGCGGACATCGTCATCGCCCTCTGCGATCATGGCAAAGCGTGACGACCCTCACCCTCGGGCTCTGCGGAGCCCCCGGGCCTGGGCCGTGGTGGACCAGGATTAGACAGGAGATAGGAGAATGGTAGCGAATCGAATTGCCAAGTACGTGGTGAGAATCCCCGGCAGCGTCACGCGCAGCGAGCACCGCACGGAGCGAGCGGCTCATCGGGCATGCAGAGCCTACGGACCCGGATATCGGGTCTACGCCACGCATGCCGACGGCAGCACGACGGGGCCGTATCGGACGGACGACCGCATCGCCCGCATCCGCCGCGAGATTGAGGCGGGGACGTATGTTACCGATGCGAAGGTCGAGGCCACCGCCGAGCGGATGCTCGGCGTGGTAAGGGAGGTGCAATCGTGACGAATGAAAACCTGGTATTGTGGCTCCGGCAGCACGGCGCATGTGCGCCCGCACTGGATTGGCTGGGCGACCGAGACCTTGCGACGGCGTGGGAGGATTGTGAATCGCCGGGCTGGATGCTGTGGCTGTGCGATCACGCCGGCATCTCCGATGCGACTATGCGCATGCTCGCGTGCAGATTCGTCCGTGAGACGCCGATGGGCGACGGCCGAACAGTGTGGGATCTGCTGACGGATGAGCGGAGCCGTACAGCAGTCGAGGTGGCCGAGCGGTACGCCAGAGGTGAGGCTACCGCTGAGGAGTTGCGGTCGGCGTGGGCGGCGGCGGAGGCGGCGGCGTGGGCGGCGGCGGAGGCTGCGTGGGCGGATGCGGCGGCGGAGCGGGCGGCGAATGCTGCCCAGTGCCGGATCATCCGAGAGATGATTTCGGTACGCGATATCGAGTCGGCAATGGAGGCGCAATAATGACCGAATATGAGCGACTTCTCGACGCTGTGCGGGCCCGAAGGCAGACCCGTCGCCAGACATGCGGATGCGCTTCGGATGCCGTGGCGTCAGCAGTAATTGCGTTCGTGTGTTTTGTCACTCTGCTCCTGATTGCAATTGGAGGATATTATGCCAGATGACACGGTCACATTTCAGGTTGCGAAATTTCCGCGCGAGCTTCGGAAGAGGATCAAGCTACTAGCCGTAAAACGCGGAGTGCCAATCTACGAATTGGTACGCGACGCGCTTGAGAAACTGGTGGATGAAGACTGATTCTCCCTCCTGTCGCCCCCGGTTGGCGTCTGCCGGCCGGGGGTTTTCATGCGCTGGTCGGCACAACAACCCACGTCTGCGGGTAGAGCCGAGAGCCGTCTCCGCGCGGATAACCACACGGCCACATCATTCGCGAGATCGCGTCCAACGGCGAACGATTTCGAGCCCAGATCCACGGTCCTGGAAACATTGCCCCATATCCAGACATCCACAACGAGGCGTCCATCATCGCCTGGAGCGGTCATGCGAAACGTGACGCGGCAGCCCTCACGGGCAATCCTCTCAATGATGCCGACAATATCTAGCTCTTCTCGGTCAGACATCGCTAAGCCCCTTCAGCAACGGGCCGTCGGGCGTGGTGTAGCTCACTTCGGCACCCCCTGGAGGCACTCGGCGAGAGTGACGCGAAAGCTCAGATGTCGATTGTGCAGCACGAGGCCCTCGGCTCGCCACGACGTGGGCCTGTTGCGCTTGGTCAGCGGCTTCACGTCCTTGACCTCAAACGCCGTCTTGCAGGCCCCCATGACAACCTTGCGGGCATCGGCAACGCCGTTCGCCAACACTGGCACGCGGATCGTGACAAGGAATGGTCTTTGTTTCTTCATATCAGTTTCCTTTCGTGAGCCCAGAGAATGAGGTGAAACGCATCAAGAATGTCATGAGATGCCTTCCGCAGCTCCGGGTACGCAACACGCAAGCCCGCGTGCCGAGCCGCCTTGGTCTGGCCCCTCCAGAGTTCATCAACGCTAGGACGGATGACATTGATGCGCTTCCACAACAGGTATTCCTCTACTCGCCCCACCATGCGGCCGTAGCCGGCAAGCCCGGCACCAGCCCCCTTGTGGCGTGTGAAGACGTGATTACTGGTCATCTCGACAACGGCCACTTCAGGCATGTACTGCGCGATGATTTCGTGTAGGTCTCGCCTGACGCTGTCGATCCGCTCTGTCGTGGTTGTGCACGATCTCGCGGGCCGGATGTTCTCGGCACCGACAATCTTGATCTGCCCAGCATCAATTGTCACAACCACAACGCCGGTGCACGTTATGCTGGGGTCGATGCCGATGACGGTTATCATTTTGTGGACTCCAGATTTTCAGTCCTAATTGCTTCCAATTGGACACCTGTGCCGCATTCCGCAATCGCATCAGCAACTGATTCATACACATACAGGATGCCAACCACACCACGCGGCATTATGAGCTTCGCTGGTATTGGTTCATCGATATCAACTTGTCGGTAGAGACGCATTTCGACGTACATCGTGTCTTTCATTTCGTGGCCTCCAGCGTACTCCACATTGCGAACGATTACGGAAGGAACTCATAGTTGTCCAAACTCATTTTTTCTTCTCCATCAGGTGCTTCTCAATGGCCATTTCTAGGTTCTGCAACTCAGCCCTGCCGCATGTGCAGTCGGACGTTGGGTTGCGGCGAACGGGGCAGCAGGCGGCGTGAAACAGTGGGCCACAGTTGAGTACGCTATAACACCCGTCGCTATGATTGCACAACCGCCAGCGTCGGTAGAACCGCTTGAGCAGTTCAAATAGCGCTATATCAGGTTTGCAAGCCACGGTTCACCTCCTCAAATTGATGCTCGCTATTGAGCCGGTAGGCCACGCCGGGCTTGATGCCGTGCTTGCCGACGTAAGCGGTCGCCATGCGACATCGTATTCCACCCAGTAAATACCGTGCCTGCAAGATGCTGTGCTCTCCGCCTGATAATGTGCTTGCTACCCCACCAGTAAGAATACTACCAACCCCTCCAGAAATTGTGCAAGACTCTTCCCCCCTGCAAACGCTATAGTTCCCTCCAGCAAGAACGTTGCCATCACGGCCTGATAATGTGCAGCGGTCACCTCCTGAGAGCCCACATCTGTCAAGGCAGGATAGCACGCTTCCTCGCCCACCGGTTAGGAAGCTGTCACACTCGCTGGTTAGCGTGCTACATCGCCCGCCGGTTAGCGTGCAGTTGCACCTGCCTGTTAGCACGCTTCCGTCACCACCGGTTAACGTACAGCGGTCACCACCTGTTAGGGTGCTACATCGCCCGCCTGTTAGTACGCTGCAATAACCGCCCGATAAGGTGTCGTTGTCACCGACCGTCCGCTCGCTGTAGCAGACTGCGGCACCAGGGTAGCGTGCAACAATCTTCGCCACGGCAGATTCCCGATCGCCAGTGAATATTACATTCCCACGTCGGAACTTGACCTTGTTTCCAAGATCAACAATGTCGGAAGCGTCCACCTCGACCACTTGCCACAAGTCGTCAGGTCCGGCACGCAATAGTGCCCCATTCCCTTCACCCCTTATCAGTCCGTGCAGTCCGCCGCCGCAAACAGGCGAATGGTTCCAGTGTGGGGCCTCCACCGGTCCTACGGCAGGCCAACGGAATCCGCCAAACGAGGTGCCGTCGTTATGACAGGTCCGAAGCACAAGAACAGCGTTATCCACAGATCACCTCCTCAATGCTAAGACTCTCGATGATGGCGTCCGACCCCGACAATGCGGCCCGGATGATCCGCTCCGCCTCGTCACGAGCCGCCTGCTCGTCTGATTGATCTTCCAGCGAGACGCGCAACACTCCGTATACAAGCACGTCGCCGCTCCACTCGTCACGCCGATGGCTGCCCGTCGCCATGGCACGTCTGATTGCTGGGTTATCCATTAGTTTCCTCCCGATAGACTCGTTCATCTGCCTCCAGTCGGATCACGCACACTCGTCTGGACGGCTCCACGTCCTCGTCAGTGACACGCAACACACCACTGACGCCACGGCCCGCGATGATTACTTCCTCGTACCCCTGAAACATGTCCAACTCAATCTGGAGTTCTCTGACAGTCATCTTGTTCCTCTCGGTACCGAACCACCATCAACTCAACATCGGGGCCACAGTAAGCAACAGCATCCCTTACTAATTCATACACGTACATTATACCAACAACACCGGGCGGCATATTGAGCGCTACCGGAATCGGACCATCAAGATCCGCCTTTCGATACAACTTCATTCCAACGTACATCCTGTTGCTCATTTTCTTCTTCTTACTCCCACATATCGCGATGACACTGCGGGCAGTAGAGCGGTGCATCGCCCATGTAGTGCTCGCGAATCCGCGACCTCTCATCATCGCAGACCAACATGTCTGCCACCGAACCAGTCCAACCGCATACGCACTTCCAGTGCGGCAACAGAGCGACTATTCTCGGGTTGACGCCAAGACCAAGCGGAGATGATCCTGGTAAGTCTCTGACGCTCATTCCATCACCTCGTAGTTTCCGGCCTCGATGGCGTCGGCCTGGGCGATTTCCTCTGCTGCATGAGACCGCAGGAATCGTGCCAGACACGCGATCGCGTTGTCCGGGCTAGAGCACGGACCGCCGTAGATGCGTGTCTTTTTTCCCTTGATGTTTGCAGACGCACCAAGATGTTTGTCGATGTACTCGTAGCGGATCTCGATTCGGATGCGGTCGCTCATTTCATTCCCCTTTTTCTTCAAGCTCGATCATGACCGCCTGGAGTGGGTCGTCGCCCTCCAACTGGGGGAGTGGTGGCAGGCCATTGTTATGGCGGAGTTCTTTGAACCACTTATGAGGCCACGGGCGCATCTTGACATAACGCCACGGCAGTTCCCGCCCAGTCCCATCGATACGCTCTAGGTCATCCGGCAGCACGTCCACCGGCACGTTACTAATACCACGCGAGACGAGCCATACGAATTGTGTTCCCTCTTGCTCAAATGATGTGCCACCTTTTCCGAGGTGCACGCGCTCCCCTAACTGGCGGTAGCGGGCGCCGACGATTTGCCCATCAAACCAGCACGGCTTACGATTCAAACGGCGGATGCGGACCCATCGCCTGTCCTCGCAGTAGGAGTAATCGAATCTTACTGCGGCTATGACGTGCACCCAATCACCGACTTTGTACTCATGTTTCATCGCACACCTCGAAAACTGGGGCTCTGGGATTGGACCGGCGCGCCCCTCGCCGGATAGGCATACGGGCGTACGTCCCGCATGTCCGTTCGCGCCCCAGTTCGCTCCATTGCGGCGGGCAGGAGTCGAACCTGCTTACTCGTCATGTATCACCGAATTACGCGACTCGTCAGTCACCACGGTGCTGGCTCGCTTTCGGGTTCCAAACCCAGCCCCGAGCCTCGAAGGCCGCGTGTCCCGTCCACGCCGCCGCCGCATTGCCGGGGCAGCCCCATGCCGCCCCGGCGATCATTAAATCAGCCCTTTGGAGCTAGCCACGTCCCGCAGACGTGTGCCCCTTGCTGCCGTCTTCACGGCTATACACGGTATACGCCTCTGCTCACAGATCCTCCACAAAACCGCCAGGGCTGTATGGTGGTAGAGGCATCCGAGCAGAGTCAAGACAATCCACATTAGGAAACTCTTTCACTCGACCCCGACCTCGACCACGACAACGACCCCGACCTCGACCCCGACCCCGACCTCGACCTCGACCACGACCACGACCACGACAACGACCCCGACCTCGACCACGACCACGACCACGACCTCGACCTCGACCTCGACCTCGACCACGACCACGACCTCGACCTCGACCTCGACCTCGACCACGACCACGACTGCGCCATTATTGCCGCGTTCATTTCTGCACCTTCGGAAGATCAAACCCCCAAACGGTGGCATCGACAATCGCTCCGCGACCGACGATAACCGGCTTGGGGAATGGCTCTACCTCCTCCAACTTTCCCGTAACCATCGCCTGATGGAACCGCCCGGTATCGGCAATCCAAGCGGCCTCCTCAAGAACCAGTTCGTAGTTGTCGATGTAGACCAGTCGACCAGTCAGGTAGTTCGTTGCCGTGCGAATGAAGTACCTCTCGCCTACCTTCCAGGCGCCTGCGGACGGCGTGAAAGCGGTTAAGTGTGCGAACATCTCCGCAAGCTGCCGGGCCTCTCCGATTGTTAGTTCGTCCAGTTTCATTTTGTTCTCCTTTTGAATATAACACATGTCCGTTAACTGTCTACCGCGCCCACGCCAGCGAATCTGCCAACACCATCATGACCGCGTTCATCGCTCACCTCCATTGCGGCGGCTGGCACTTCCCCAGCTCGGCAGGTCAACGGTACTGCTCGCCGCTTCCGGCCGGAGAGGAACGGCCCCGGCCGCCTGTCACGCCGCAACACGCGGCGGACGAAGATCATTCGAGAATCCATCGGTCCATGAACAAATAGCTGACAGCGGTACACTCCTCCTGTTGAGTGTCAGCGTCCACGATATAGCCATCATGCCTCATCATGATTACCGACCGGCCCTCGCAGTCTGCGCACCGCGCCTTGCCGCCATGTCTGAGATGGGTCAGTGCCTCCTCGAACGTCACCAAGCAGGGCTCGAATAGGGCATTGAACATGGTGGCTTCCATTGTGTCGAAAACATTGCCGTATGTCACGCTCATCAATTCGCGCTGCCCAGCAACCTGATTCGCGTCCACCTTGATTCCCGCTCTTGATTGCCACTTTGCCATTTCGCACCATCCTTTCACGCCCTCAACTCTGCGGGCCTCTCTATATCGCTCATCCACCAGACAACCTGTTCGTATTGATCCACCATAAACCTCAACATGTTGTTCTCGACTCCATCGCCGCCACAAGCCAATCCCTCGTGGCCTGCGCGCTGAGCAGGTTATCCGCTTCACGACGGACCTGCGACTCCGCGTGGTTAACAGCCGCCTGAAGTTCGAGAACTTCCTCACTTGGCTTGTGGTCAAACTTGGCGCGGAACAGAAACGCCCTTCGTTGCCACACAGCAGCCGTCGTGAGCATGACTGAGTGCTCATAGAACGCGATGTCCGCCTCGTAGTCCTCGATCATCGTTTCGTATTCGGCCCGAGTGGTAGCTGGGCTGGTCCCCCATTTTCGATGATCTAGCTTCACGTCGAGCGGATGACTCATCACTTTTCCTCCAGCAAAGACATAATGAACGGGCTCGGTGGCTTCACCGTCCGACCCTGCTCCTGTTGCTCCGGACCACGGTAGTGGAGCGTGAGCGTCTGGCTTGCCCGTGTCATGGCGACATACAGCAATCGCCGTTCCTCGTCCTGGTCTCCGCGTTTCAGGGGCCAGTCGCCATCCTGCAACTCGACGACCCAAACATGTCTCCATTCGCGCCCTTTGGCTGCATGGGCCGTGCATACCGTGACCCCTTCCTCGCCTGCGTCAAGGTCGATGCGGTCAAGTTCGGAGAGATAGTCCAGTGCTTCGCGGACAGTCATTTCGCTGACGGCAGCCGGACAATCAATCCCTTTCGGCAGACAGTGAGCCAGAAGAAGTCCAGCGTTGTCACAGTAAATGTCGATCTTAGAGCATAACAAACATGACTTCGCCACCTTGGCCAACGGGTACAGTTCGGCCGCGCTTGAGAGTAGTTCACATACCTGCTCGTATCCCTCGTTGCATGCGGCGCGCACTGCCGCGAGCAAACCCGGCGGGATCTTCTCCCGTGTCAGTACGCACAGCAGGCTTGGCCAGTGCGTCGGGCTGAGATAGATCCTCAGTAACGATGGGATGATTGGGTCCACCGACTTGCGGCTAGGGCCACGGGAGACGGGGACGCTTATTTTCCGCAGTGCTTTGGCGTATCGGTCGGCGGTGCGGTTGGTGCGGCAGAGTACCGCACACGTCCGCGGGGCGAAGCGGTGCAGGATTGAGTTGATGTCGGTGGCCACGATATCGCGGTATCCGGTGATGACGCGGAAGTTGCTGTCAAACAACAGCTTATTGATAGTCGCCACCATCCCCGACTCGATGACCGTATTCGCTGCGGAGCAGACCTCCGGCGGGCAGCGGAACGAGACGGTCATGGGGAAGCGGGTGCCTCCGCTGAGCCCGGCCACGTTCCCCATCCACCGCGGGTCCGCGTACCGCCACTGGTAGATCGACTGGTTCTCGTCCCCCACGATGAACAGGCTGGCTCCCTCTGCGATCCGATCGATGATCGACCATTGCAGCGGGGAGCAGTCCTGTGCCTCGTCCACAAGGACGTGAGAGAACTTGGGCATTGGCGTCAAGTCGCTCTGTGCCCATAGCAGCAGCTTTGTGTAATCGGCGGATCGCGTGCTCGCAAGCTCCTGAGCGTATGGCAACAGAGACAGTGACGGTTTCGGGCGGTATTCATTTTCAAGCACCTCCCAGTCGTGGTAGTCCTCCTTTGGAAGCACCCACTTGAACAGCGCCTTGGCCGTGGCCTCGTCGAGCACATTGATTCCGAGAAACAGGCTTCGGCAGAAGCCATGGATGGTGGTACAGGTGAGGCCCTTTGGGACCGTCCGGCCATCCTCCTTGCAGGCGGCCTCGACGCGGGATCTCATCTCATG
>Ga0172381_10001873_pt1 | contig 24058 bp, 27 predicted proteins | sample Leawel6488metaG_FD_119754 | JGI IMG/M metagenome (GOLD analysis project Ga0172381, IMG submission 119754) | Leachate microbial communities from a municipal landfill in Southern Ontario, Canada - Leachate well 64-88 metaG | ecosystem: Engineered > Solid waste > Landfill > Unclassified | place... | reverse complement strand
GGGTTGCGCGAAAAATAACCAGCAAAATAGAACCTGATATAAGGAGTTAATAATGGGAGGAAAAGGCTCAGGTGGGCACAATCGGAAGACTATCGAACAACATTTAAAGAATGGAACTTACAGAGCAAGCCGACATGGCCCAATCCCTAAAAGACTGACAGCAAAACAGCAACACAAGCACACTAAAATTAAAACTAAAAAGGACACTGTTTTGGTGTCAGCAAAAATATATACACCGATACCGGCTCCTGCTTATTTTGACGAATATGCTCGTAAAGAGTGGGAACGAGTTTGTAAGGTACTCTATGATCTGGGGACGCTGCAAGATGTTAATCACGCAACGCTTGAAGGGTATTGCTCGGCGTATTCAACGGCGGTGAAATCTACTAAAAAGATTAACGATGATGGCTTCAGTTCAGAAAAGCCGTTATTTAATAAACAGGGCGATATGATCGGTTCAATAGAAATCAAGCGCCCGGAAGTGGACATATCAATTAAAGCCTGGCAACAGGTAAAAATGTTCGCTGTTGAGTTGGGGATAACCACTTCACGAGTTAAAATCGAGGATACCGGCGAAGGATTAACTCCATTGGAAAAAATGATAAGGGAAGCTGAACATAAACCACGGTAATGTATGATAGACAAAACAGCGGCCAACAATGCAATAACCTTTTTTCAAGGATTAAGACATACAACCGGACAATGGGCTGGCGAGCCTTTTCGATTAATTGACTGGCAAACAAACGTACTCACTGATGTATTCGGCACTTTAAAACCTGACAGGACCAGGCAATATAAGAAGGTTTACATTGAAATCCCTAAGAAAAACGGCAAGTCTGAATTTGCGGCGGGATTAGCGTTACTTCTTCTCATAGCGGACGGGGAACCTGCCGCACAGGTTTATTCGGCGGCCACGGATCGGGACCAGGCAGGGATTGTTTACCAGGCTGCTAAGATCATGGTTGAGGAAAGTACTGAGCTTTCCTCAAGATGCTCTGTTCTGGACGGGACTAAGCGCATCACAGTACCACGCACCAATTCATTTTATAGAGTTCTTAGTTCAGAGACCTACTCAAAGCATGGCTATAACATATCCGGATTGGTGGTTGATGAAGTACACGCTCACAAGGACCGCGGATTAATCGATGTCCTGACCAAAGGCTCCGGTGCAGCTCGGCGACAACCGTTATTTATTTTTATCACCACTGCAGGAATAGACCGTAACTCGATATGTTGGGATATGCACGAATATGCGTTACATGTTCTCAAATTCAGGAATCCGGAAGAGTATGATTGGGTACAGGGGCAACCGATAGACGATCCGGCCTTTTACGCGGTCATCTATGGGCTTAAAGACGATGACGACTGGACGGATGAGAAAAACTGGTACAAGTCAAATCCGGCCTTAGGGCATATTTTAAACATTGATGAATTCCGCAAGTCATTTGAGGACGCGCAGGTCAATGTAGCGGAAGAAAACCTATTTAAACAACTGAGGTTAAATATCTGGGTGAAATCGTCATTACGATGGATGAAAATGATCGACTGGGATGCGTGTAACGCTCCGGTTGAGACTGAAAGTTTACTAAACAACGATTGTTACGCTGGGTTAGACCTGGCAAGCACAACGGACCTGGCGGCGCTGGCCTTGGTTTTCCCATGGGAAGATATTTACAAAATCCTGGTGAAGTTTTGGATCCCAGAAGATAAAGCCTTAGAAAAAGAAAAACATGAGCAGGTGCCTTATCGTGAGTGGGGCAAGAAAGGCTTTTTAACTCTTACCCCGGGAAATGTCATTGACTACTCGTATATCAGAGAGGAAATCCGCGAAATACGAGAGAATTACAATTTAAGAGAATTAGCCTTCGATCGCTGGGGCGCTACTAAATTAATTCAGGACCTTCAAGAAGACGGTTTTGTATTAGAAGAAAAACAGCAAGGGCCGTTAATCGTTCCTTTTGGGCAGGGGTTTGCCTCAATGAGCGCTCCTACAAAGGAACTTATGACACTTGTTTTAAGTAAAAAGATTGCCCATGGCGGTAATCCTGTTTTGGGATGGAATGCCGACAATATGATTGTCCAGCAGGATGCGGCCGGAAACATTAAACCGGATAAAGCCAAAGCTAAACAGAAAATTGACGGCATGGTGGCCTTGATCATGGCGCTGGACAGAGCGATTAAACATAAAGCTCCAGGCCCTTCAATATATGAAGAGAGAGGATTTTAAATGAAAATATCTGATATTTTGCTAATAATAGGCTCTTTGTCTGTATGTACGGGTGTTTTTATGATTTATATTCCGGCTGCCATCATTTTAAGTGGATTGTTTATCTGTTTATTTTCTTATTCAATCTATAAGGCAGGTAAATAATGGGCGTACTTTGGGGTTGGATTTCAAATAAACCTTTCTGGCAGTGGCCGGACGTTGGTGTATCTTCAAAGGCCGGAGTTCGAATCAGTAATGATAATGCCTTAACCTGCACAGCTTATTACGCTGGCGTTACATTGATATCTCAGACTCTCGCACAAGTGCCTCTTCCTTTATATAAAAGACTCCCACGCGGAAAAGAGAGAGCAACTGATCACCCTCTTTATTCTGTATTACACGATGAACCTAATCCGTATATGTCTGCGTTTGCGTTCAAAGAGGCGTTACAAGGCCATATTTTGACATGGGGTAACGCTTTTGCAGAGATTGAATGGGAAGGTGATTATGTTCGGAATTTATGGCCTCTGCGTCCAGATTGTATGCAGATAGCCTGGGATAAAGGAAAGTTAATCTATATTTACACAGTACCAGGCGGTGAAAAGGTAACATTAAGTCCTGATTTAGTGTTACATATTCCTGGGTTCGGGTTTGACGGTGTAATAGGTTACGATCCGATTACGCTTGCACGCGAGGCGATCGGACTCTCCAAAGCAACAGAGGAATTTGGAGCGAGATTCTTCGCTAATGGAGCTTCATTGAGCGGGGTAATTACACACCCGGGGCATATAACGCAGACAGCAGAAGAAAACATGCGTAAATCATGGGAAGAGATGCACAAAGGGTTAAGCAATCAGCACCGCATAGCTATTCTGCAGGAAGGCGTTGACTTTAAATCAATAGGTGTTAATCCTGAAAATGCTCAATTCTTAGAGACACGGAAATTCCAGATATCAGAGATAGCGAGATTCTTACATATTCCGCCTCATATGATAGGTGATTTGGAAAAAGCGACATTCTCAAACATCGAACATCAAGGGATCGAATTTGTAACTTATACAATGAGTCCGTGGTTTGCACGATGGGAACAGAATATCAATCGAAAATGCCTCTCGACGGCGGATAAACAGACTTATTTCTCTGAATTTTTAGCAGCTGCATTGTTAAGAGGCGATTTACCTTCCCGATATACAGCGTATGCTGTGGGGCGGCAGAACGGATGGCTTTCAGCGAACGATATTCGTGAAAAAGAAAATGAAAATCCTATCACTGGCGGTGATGAGTATTATATGCCGCTGAATATGTTGCCGATCAGTCAATTAGGGCAAGTGGAATCCCCGAAAAGTTTAAAGGCACGTGGAGCAGCTTCAAGACAAAACATGTCTAAACGCCTAAGTGTTTTGTTTGAGAGGGCGGGCAAACAAATCGTAAACGCGGAGATTAAAGCCATAAAAGAACATCTTAACTCAAAGTCTGATTTCAGTGCATGGTTGGAGATGTTCTACAAAGAATTTACAGCGTATATTATAAAAACTATCTCGGGTCCGGTAAAAGAATACGTCGATGCTATTATGCCGCTGGCAATCGCTGAGGTACAGACTGCGAATACGTTACCGGATATGAGCACTTTTATTAAAAAGTATGCTGAGATATTTGCACGTCAGTACGTTCAATCGTCGAAAGGACAATTAAAGCAAATCAGCGATACTAATAATGACGAAGCTATCTTAATCAGGCTTGATGAATGGGAAGAACGAAGGCCAGGCAAAATTGCTATGAATGAGAGTGTAGCTTGTGGGAATGCCATCGCTAAAGCTGTATTTGTTGCGGCAGGAATTACTAAATTAATGTGGACGGCACAGGGTGATTCATGCCCATTTTGTCAAGAATTAGACGGCCAGATTGTAGGAACTGAGGGTAAGTTTGGAGTTACCGGCCTGGCAGCAACCAATCATCCGCCGATTCACGAAGGTTGTCAGTGTCAAATAATGCCTGGTTAAATTAAATTGAATCTAACTTAAGCCGCTTTCGGGCGGCTTTTTTATTACCCAAAAACGGAGGTAAATCATATGGTATTAACACGTAAATCAGTACAACTTGAACTTAAAAAGGACAAGGAAGGTGCCTTTATAGCCAAAATAGCAACCTTAAATGTGATTGATAAGGACGGTGATGTAACTGCCTCAGGTGCGTTCCCGCAGGGTAAAGAGGTTTTAGTCTCAGCATACCAACATGAATCATGGGGCGGTGCTTTACCAGTAGGTAAGGCCATAATCAAAGAGGATGGCGACGACGTAATTGCTGAGGGTGAATTTAACCTTAAAACCCAGACCGGACGTGAACATTATGAGGCTGTTAAATTTTCCGGCGGGCTTCAAGAATGGAGTTACGGATTTAGTGTACTGGAATCTGAGGACAGCGAAGTAGAAGGGCAGAAAGTACGGATTTTGAAATCCGTTGAACCTTATGAGATCTCACCTGTGTTACTTGGTGCCGGAATAGGCACTCAAACATTAGCTATCAAGAATGATAAAACCGCCTATGTTGATCAGGCCGAATCGGTGCTTGCAGCCGTTAGCGATCTGACCGAGCGCACGAAATCGCTTGCTGATTTAAGGCGTAAAGAGGGACGAGTTTTATCAAGTTCAAATAGAGAGCGTATGTCAAAACTTCTTAAAGCGCTCTCAGATGTAGCAACCGATCTTAAGGAACTTCTGGAAGCTACGGAGCCCGACAAAGCGCTTGTCGCTTATCTGACGGCAATCAAAGAAAAAGCCAAATTTTACGGAGGAAATTAATGAGAACTATTAAACAAATAACTGACGAACTGGCCGGTAAATCAAAACTGTTACATGACGTTTTTGAGGAAGCTGGCGAGGACATGGATATGTCCAAAGTCAAGTCTTTAGAGGGCGATTCGGCTGCTAAAGTCGAGAAAATAAAATCCCTCAATAAAGAGCTTGACGATCTCGGCAAAGAGAAGGAAAAAGCTCTTGAACTGGACGCTGCTCGCAAAAATGCCAATTCCGTACACGAGAAACTTAATGCCCATTCTGAGGTACTCGATACCAAACAGATAGCAACTAAGCCGGAACGGAAAAGCATCGGTGATCTCTTTGTAGAGTCTAAGGCAGTGGAATACCGAAATATTGATCGTAAGATTGATATTGATATTAAAACGCTGTTTCAGACTTCGGCTGGATGGGATCCCGAGGCAACGCGCATTTCAAGGGTGGAGCTTTATCCATTGCGTGCTATTGCAGTTGTGGACTATATCCCGATGTTCAATACGAACATGGACACGATCAAGTACATGAAGGAAACCACGTTTACTAACAACGCTGCCGAGGCTTCGGCCGGTGGCGCTTACGGTGAAGCTGCGCTGGCATACACAGAAACCTCGGACGAGGTGGAAAAGATCGCCGTGTGGCTGCCCTGTACTGATGAGCAATTAGAAGACGTGCCCGGGATTGCTGATTTCTTGAATCAGCGCTTAACTTACATGTTAAGAGCAAGGCTTGATTCTCAGATACTTAACGGTGACGGCTCCACTCCTAATCTTCTGGGTACTATGCACTTAAATACTGACAGTCCACAGGAGCAGGCGTTGGGGAGTGATAGTATACCTGATGCAGTTTACAAGGGTATGACCAAGGTCAGGGCAACTGGTTTCGCTGAGCCTTCGGTTTGCTTCTTCCATCCGAACGATTGGCAGACAGTAAGACTTTTGACAACTGCTGACGGTATTTATATCTTTGGTTCACCTCAGGACCCTGGCGTAGACAGAATATGGGGCATTCCTGTACTCCAAACTACGGCCGCAACTGAAAATACCGCCGTTGTCGGTGACTATCGCGGTTACAGCGCTCTTTATGTTAAGAGAGGGCTGACCTTTGCGGTAACTAATTCACATTCAACCGATTTCATCTATGGCAAGCAGGCTATTAGGTGTGATATGCGCTGTTCAATGGTGCATTTCCGCTACCAGGCCTTCTGTGACATAACCGGAATCTAATCTCAATAGTCGAAATTATCGGGGGAGTCGCCATCATAGCCTCTCCCTCGACTTATAGGAGAATAAAATGGGAATAATCCAAACTACGAATAAAATAACAGGTTCTTTGCGAAGGGTTTGGCGTTATGCTGGAACGCCGTCAAATGGCACCTCCGGCACTTTCGCGGGGCAGGCTGAAAAGGGTGATCTTTTAATCGACTCGACGAATGCCAAACTTTACATGAACACCAATACTACAGCATCACCGACATGGACAGAAAATGCCCAAACTGCCGGCTCTGGTGTTTCTCTCGGTGTTGTCGGAGATATGGCCGCCAACGGTACATCAACGGCTAATTCTGTTGGTGTAGGTACTACTGCTGCCTCAATTGATCATGTTCACAAATTAGGAACACATGACCATAGCGACAATACTAAGGGCGGAGCAACTATCGGCGCGGTGACTATCGCCTCAATGACACTTTCGGGTGATATTGATATGTCTGGGCAAGGTACAGGGACATACGATTTCATTTTAAAAACCGATGTAGCAGATGCTTTAAGTATCAGAGATAGTGCTGGTGACCTGATAGTTTTCAAAACAACTACAGGTGCTCAATCAGTAACTATCACTCCAGCGACTACTATCACAGGAATATTGACTGCCAGCACAGGGTTAACTGTATCTGCCGGAGGCATTACAGTAACTGGTGACTCTATTATCACTGGTGCCCTGGAAGTCACCGGCGCTCTTACAATCGGCGGAGCATGGACACTTGGTGCAACCTTAACAGTAGATGAACTCATACTTGACACTGATGGTGTAGCTCCGGCGGCCTCAAACTGCTATGTTGTAAGAGACAATACCGGCGACCTTACCTTGAATGCTATCACTGGTAAGGAAATTCACTTGGCAATCAATGGCGTTGACGTGCTCGATGTTGGAACTATCGTTGAAATTATCTCAGGTGGATTGACTATCACGGCCGGAGGTTTGACGATCAGTGCCAGTGGAGCAACTATCACAGGCGCTTCAAGCATAACCGGAAACCTAACCGTAACAGGCGATCTCGCGGTAACCGGCTCATTCTCATTCGGTGGGGCATTAACTATTAATGATACCGTCACAGTAGACGAGCTGATACTTGACACCGATGGGACGGCTCCTGCAGGGACTAACTCTTATGTGGTCAGCGACAATACAGGTGACTTAACTCTTAATGCTTTAACTGGTAAAAAGATTCACCTGGCCATCAATGGCACCGATGAGTACGACTTCTCGGCAACTATACTCGACTTTAATGGAAATGCGGCCGACAATGTAGGATTCCTAATACTCAATGCTGCCACAGCTCCGGCCGGAACCGAGGTTTATGCTGTCAATGACAATACCGGCGATCTTACCTTAAATGCTCTTACAGGCAAATCGGTAATTCTGGCCATTAATGGAACTGATGAATACACCTTCAATGCGACAGCTTTCCAGGTTGCCTCAGCTAACTTTGTACAGTTTATGGGCAACAATGGAATTAAGGACTCCAATGGGAACGAAGTAATACTTGTTGAGGCCGTTGCGGATGCAACCTCTTATCTGAACGTCAAGAATTCCAACGGTGCTGCCGTAACTCTTGAATGTTTAGGTACTGCTGACATGGGCTTCATCCTAACCAACGACCAGGACGAGGAAATATTAATCCTCACTCCGGTTGCCAGTGCTGTCAATGAAATAACCATCCTTAATGCCGCTTCGGGGGGACAACCTGCCATAAGGGTAACCGGAACCGATGGTGACAATGGCCTTGAAATTCAGAATAAAGCCGGTGAGATTATGCTGGAAACCGCTTCAACGGCCACTCCGGTAAACTGGCTCACCATTTCAAACCGAGATACCACAGCAAGGCCAATTCTAAAAGTAACTGGTGAGGCTGATATAGGTTTGGAAATTCATAATGCGGCTGATGAAATCTGTTTTGCAACCGTCAGCACTAATGCTCCAACCGTATATCTACAAGTTTCACCAGCCAACACCGGCGCTCAACCTATCATTAAAGTCATGGGTGAGGCTGATCTCGGTCTTGAGATTCAAAACGCAGACGGAGAAATTGAGTGTGAGTTTATCAGTGTATCCACTCCGGTAAACTGGCTTTCGATCTCTAACTCTGCAACCGGCAATCCGGTAATTCTCTTAAATCCAGGCGAGGATGACATTGGCTTCTCTTTCCAGGCTAAGAACGCCGAGCCGATGTTAAACTTGGCGGCCGTAGCTGTTGCGAAGGACTACATCGTCATCACTTCCGCTATAACAACAGAGGCTCCGACAATTAGAGTCGCTGGTGATACGGATAATATCGATCTTTCACTTGGTGCTAAAGGTACTGGATATGTCCGCATAGATGCCAATGTGGATATGTCAGATAACACACTCTACGGCTCTGCAGGTGCTAATGGCAACCTGATATTATCCTCAACCTATAACGCTACTAAGGGTTATATTGGGATTGCAAGCGGCGAGGAAGGTCTCAAGATCGGCGGAACGGCGGATCGTGCTGGCGCCGTGGGCGACAATGCTCTTCATATCTTCAACGGTGCAGCTGCTCCGGCTGGTGCACTTGCCAACGGTATCTCACTTTACTCCGAAGGTGGCGAGTGCAAAGTCTTAGATGCCGCCGGGAACTCCACAACCATTTCTCCACATACCGAAGATGGCGACTATGTAATTCATTCTTACTCCAATGTAAAGGATGAAACGGTCACTATTCACTTGGAGAAACTTGTCAAGGCATTAGCAGACGATCCTAAGCTGGCAAAATTCGTCACAGTCGAAAAAGGACACATCAAAAAGGCAAAGTCAGTATAGCTTTCGGTATAACCGAAAGGCGCCGGAGAGGTTTTATTCCTTTTCCTCTCCGGCGTTTATCTAAAAAGGAAAATAAATTTATAAAAAGGAAGGATTAATGAAACTCAACAACGGACAAATCAGTGTAGCAAGCCAGGCATTATCTAAACTCATGGGGCAGAAATTACCAGTATTGGTGAGCGCTCGACTAATCAGACTCGCGCAGGAACTTGATATTCATTTGGCTGTCATTAATGCAGTCAGGAATAACCTGTTCAAGCAATACGGAACTGAGGTTGATGGTCAGCTCATAATTAAACAAAACACTCCTGAAATGGAAACCTTTTCTAAGGATTGGGCTGATCTTCTATCTCAGGAAATTGATGTGAAATTTGAGGGAGAAAAAATCAAACTACCCTGGACAATAGAAATAGAACCATCCTCTTTACTGGCGCTGGAACCTTTTATTGTAATACCGGAGAGTTAAATGTTTGAGTCAAAAGAGGAAAAGAAACGCAAGGCTACCCGTGAACGCGTACAGCGTTACAGAGAAAAGAAAAAGGGTGTAACAAACGATGTAACACCTTGTAACAACGAAGTAACAAATACAAAATGCGTTACAGACACAGCGAGTGCTACACAGAATGTTACACAAACAAAGATGATCTGCAAGTGCAGATATTACACATTAGTTAATGGTGAGCGGGTATGTATCCAATGCGGCAAACCTGCTCCTAAAAAGATTGAGGACAAAATAAGGCGAGGCATTTCATTCAAATAGGAGGCTTACTATGAAAGCTCATGTTAAAAATTGGTTATTCGGGGCTCCGGTTTTAAGGTCCGGCGGCGCCGGGATTGCTGGCTGGTGTAAGGAAAATTCACTCAGCCAGTGGCAGAAAGGCGGTGGCTGGACTGCTAATTTAAACAGCGGTTCTCAATCAGGCGATGATTGGGCTGCTGCATTCATTCCTGTAAATGAAATACTCGTTCCTGATCTTGAGGCCGCTATGTGGTCATGGTATCAAACTAATGCCGAGACTTACGGTATCAATATAGTTATCTGGGCACATGATCCTACGGATTTTGACAAGCGGATTGAAATTACTCAGTCCGGATCGGCCACGAGTTTGGAGCATGCCTCCGGATGGAATGCACATGAGTTTCCTTCGGGTGATGCGGAGTTCTTCTTTTACGGTGAAAATACCACAGGAACCGGATTGACCGCAGGGGTTAATTATACATGGGCTCAATTCCAGGCTGATGCACTTTTCAAAAACTGGGCGATTTATAGAATTTCCTTTGAGTGGGGCTGGTATTCAACAGGCACTTTTGAGGATGCCTGGCTGGCCGAGGTTAAGATTAACGGTGTTTATGTTCCCTTGGTTCCTCAACTCGGAGAGAGGGCAGGCGGAGAGACTAAAACCGTATTTCTTGCTACGCCTAATCCGTCAACTACTAAAGCAACAATCATTACGCCGGCTGCCACTAAAAGAGTGCGGATACATTCAATCTTTATGAATACCGCTTCGGCTACTGCTGCACAATTCGAGGTTTATTTCGGCACAGGTGCGAATATAACATCAGACCCAACAAAGGCCATCGCTGCCTGCACGCTTGACACTGATACACAGGCTTTTGAGACTGTTCAATTCGGTAATGATGGCCCGATTGGTGGAATCGGTGAAGTTGTATCAATTAGAACTGCCACAGATATAACTACGAACGGCAACTTTACCATTGTCTATCACGAGGAATAGTGTGTGCCCGATCTGTGTTATAGCAGCCCTAATCATTACCTTTCCGTTATTGGTCCCGCTACTCGTCATTTTATATCTGTTTCCGCAGTCTAAGATCAGTCAGATCATAAGAAAATGGTACAGCGAGGGTAAAAAATGAGAGTAAAAAGTATCCAATCGAGGATTTTATTAAAAATAAGGAGGCTTAATGGCTAAAGAGGCTCAAGTATACAGTGGGCAGGGTGTTACTTATTGGGGGGCCGAACATAAAGACGGCCAGGGTAATCTTATTTGCAAACAGTCCATTGTCATCCCGCCCGATCCGATCAAATGCCCGAGCATTTCATGTTTTAAAAAGTTTTTCATAACCAATCTTAAATATGTTTTGACTTTGCTTTATCACGAGTACCGTTGCACTTATGCCGAGGCCATGAGAGGCAAAGATATTCCGATGAAATACCGGACAGGTGACGGAGTGCCGGAATCTATATTTGGTTTATTCATGGAAATTTTGAGAGTGCCTCATGTCTAAGGTGGCTAATTTAACGGCCGGTGAAGAAAGGTTATTCGCTAAGTATTACGGCAAAACTGATCTCATAAAAAACAATGAATTCTGGGTAGACATTGAAAAAGAGTTATTTGATTTTAATATCGTTTTGCCAATGGAATACGCTCCGGAGAATGTAAGGATACTTCAAGGGATGCTCAAGTGTGAGCCTGGCGTATGCGGCGAGTGCTGCAGGTATGGCATTACTCCGATCTATCAATATGACATTCACCGATTAGTAAGCTCAGGCGCTAAGACGCTTGATGATCTCCAACAATGTATCTACACACGTAAAGACGGCTCAATGTATATGAGAGGTGAGCCGGTTGGTGCTGATTGTCCCTTGATGAAGGAAAACGTCTGTACTGTCTATGATTCCAGACCTGACGTATGTTGGATGTTTCCAGTACAAAAAGGCGCTCACATGATAGGCGATAAGGGATTTACAAGGTACAGATTACGTTGTAAGCCGGCGATTGAGGTCGCCAGGCAGGTGTTTAGTGGTGCTTTAAAAGGTGGCTATACTCTGCTGCCAAACTTAACGCTTATCAAGGAGGTTTAACATGGCACAAACTCAAAGTCCTACAAATGAAGGTTACGGGGAACTCGGTAAATTAGTCGCCGAGGAATTAGCAACAGGGGTGCAGTCCGTATGCTGTCTCAAGACAACTTGTACGGCGGATGAAACTCAAACATCAGCAGGTGTTACCAAAAGCACCGAATCAGGACTTACTTTGGTTGATGCTGATTCGGTGAAGTCCAGTAAGACCACAGTCGATAATGACACAGTGGAACTTGATCACGTCTTTACGGCTGGGGAGTCCGCTACTGTAAAGGGCTTCGGGATATGGAATAACGATGACGATGTCCTTTACGGTATATGCTGTTTTGCAGCCGATGTACCAATGGAAAGCTCGGATACTCTAACAGTCGAAATGAAAATGCAATTCAAGAAAGGTAGCTAAGTTTTTAAAAGAGGGAGAGAATTAACACTCTCCCTCTTAGAACTGGAGCATCTATGAATGAATTAACCGAAAGGCGTACCGAGACATCTAAAACCTTTGCACTTGGTGGCAATAAACGCCGTTGTGTATCCTCCGTTGGTGTAATCCACTACAAAGATGATTACTCAAACGCAACGGAAACGTGGAAGGATATAGACCTTACTATCAAAAATGGTAAGTGTACGACTGCGCCTTTCGATTTTACTCTCAGAAAAGACAGCATCACATTCAAGGACAAAAAAACTGGCGATGAAGTCGAACTAATCCTTGCTGAAACTCCTGCTGATTTTGACTTAGCCAAGTCTCTTACGCTGGGCTATACAAAAGTACGATTAAGCCTGCCTCATGGTTCGCTTATTCATCTGTCCAAAAGCAAAGAGTCCACCAGTCTTGAAATCAAAGAACGTGCGGATGGTGACGATAAACTCTCATTAAAGGACCAGAAAGGCTTTGTAGGTATAGACACGGAGTTAAAGTCCTTTACATTTGAGGCTAATTCCGATATTGACATCGACATAGCAGCGACAGCGGACGATAAGTACGATAATGGGACTACTCTATCAAATGGCAATAATACAGTATTTGGCAACATTGCAGGGGTAAGTTACAGCAGTGGCTACAGGTTTGATAATGTTACCGTTCCTAAGGGTGCTACGATAGATGCTGCAAATATTATATTTACAGAAACAAGCGCAGGGGTTACGGTAACTACCTGTAATATTAATGTCTATGCTGAGGATGCTGATGACCCTGCTGCATGGGCAGACCATGCAGATTATGCTGGTAGATCAAAAACTGCCGCCGTAGCATGGAATAATATCCCCGGATGGGATGCAGAGGAAACTGGAGCAGATACCACTACACCATCCTTAAACACACCCATAACTACAGTTACATCACGGTCTGGATGGGCAAGTGGGCAGGCTATGTGTTTCTACTGTTACGATAATGGCAGTTCAGCAGGTGCTTATCGTGCTCCATATGATTACACAGCTTCAGCAGCTAAAGCGCCAAATCTGGTTATTGATTATACAGTGGCTCATGTATATTCAGCCTCAATAATTGTTGGGGCATTAATCTCAGCCACAAGGGGCGTTGTTGCTTTTCATCGAACGGCTACCAATTTGATCGGAAATGTAATCTCAGCCACAAGGGGCGCGGTTACTTTTCATCGAACGGCAACTAACTTAATCGGGAATGTAGTCACAGCCTCAAGGAACGTAACTTATGGGCGTTCGGCTAATATAATAATAGGTGGCGTAGTCACGGCCTTGGTTAGTATTATCTCTGCTATTTATACAGGAGTGGTAGTTACTGCATCAAGGACAGTTACCTATACGAGATCAGCAGTTATTTCGATAGGTTGTGTTGCAGCCTCTTCACGAGAAGTTGCTTATAAAAGGGCAGCTTCTATAATCACAGGAATTACGGTAACTGCCAGCCATATTGTAGGACATGTCCGTGTTGCTTCATTAATAATCGGAACGGTAGTTACAGCATCACGATTAGTAAGTTATATCCGAACGGCAACTAACTTAATCGGAACAGTGGTTACATCTACCAGGGGATTGATCACTTATCATAGATCAGCATCAATTTTAATCAGTGATATTGTTACTGCTACTCGGGCATTGGGTCTTATCCGATCCGCCTCAATAGACATCGGGAATCTTATAACAGTCTCAATACAAAAAGGTTTTACACGGGCAGCTTCTATTATAGTTGGGGCTGTGGCTACAGCCTCACGATTTGCAACTTATACTCGTACTGCCTCAGTTCAAATTGGCAACGTAGTCACAGCATCAAGATTAATAAGCTATATTAGAACGGCTACAGTTGAGATTGGGAATGTACTTTCGGCTGTAAGGGGGTTGATCACTTATCACAGATCGGCCTCAATCGAAATCGGTAATACAGTCACAGCTTCCCGATTAGCGGATTATATAAGAAATACCTCAGTTCAAATTGGGAATGTCTTAACATCGTCCCGTACAGTGGCATACAACCGAATATCCTCAATAGTGACTGGAATTGTAGTCACAGCAAGCCGTTCAATGGCTTATATTCGATCCTCAAGTATAACCACTGGGATAGTAGTTACAGCGGACAGGACGATTGCAATAATCCGGCAGGCCGCCGTAACAATCGGGACTACCTTAACAGCTTCAAGATTAATCGATTATATAAGAAATGCCTCAAACATCATAGGGGCTAAAGTCACGGCCTCAAGGGTAGTTGCTTATAAAAGAGCAGCTTCAATAACTATCGGCATTGTTACAACGGCCTCAAGAATCATATCGGAGGTGTTGTTAAGGATTTTTCACGTGTCATTTGCTCGTGAATTAACGCTTACCAGTACGATAGCTGGTGAACTAACCATCACCAGTACGATTAAGGAAAGATAAAATGACGATATTAGAATCTGGCGAAACTGTTGTTTGCTCATGTACTGTTAAAAACGGCTCAACATTAACCGATCCGGACACATCAATGAAGATTACTATTGTCGATTCGGAGGGAACGACAGCCGTTGACGGTGTGGCTATGACCAAAGACTCCACAGGAACGTATCACTATAACTATACACCGACAAAACTCGGTGTCTACTCGGTGACTTACGTGGCCGTGAATGGTACCAAAACAAGCAAAACTAAAGATCAATTTAGAATTAGGAGTGCGTCATGATTAAGCTAAAAACGGCTCCGGCTGATTTTCCTATTGAATTTGAGGAAGTTAAAACTCATCTTAGAATTGATGGAACGGATGAGGATGATTACATACAGGCGTTAATTATCGCCGCTACTAAATATTGTGAGAATTTTCAGAGAAGAGCCTATGTTACGCAGACATGGGAACTATGGATTGATGAATGGCCAGAATATTTTTCTATTCCCCTTCCTCCTCTGGTTTCGGTGACCTCGATTGATTATTACAACACATCCGACGTAAAAGCGACAGTTTCAAGTGCGGATTATTTTGTAGATACCAAGTCCGAACCCGGGAGGATTGTATTGAATTATAGTAAGTCGTGGCCTTCGACTACACTTCGCCCGACAAACGGAATATGCGTAACTTATATTTGTGGGTATGGCTATTCAGACAACGTTCCGCAGAATATTAAGCAGGCTATTTTATTACTCATAGGTCATTGGTTTGAGAATAGAGAGTCTTCAACGGACAAACCATTATCTCAAATACCTTTAGCTGTTGAAAGTTTACTATGGCAAGAGAGGGTTTTTTAATGCAAGCTGGGCAATTAAGAAACAGGGTAGTCATTCAGTACCAGGTTAAGGCGGCGAACGCCATCGGTGAGGACGAGATCACATGGACAACGTTTGCTACGGTTTGGATGAAGATTATACCTAAGTCCGGATCGATATATTACTCAGCACATCAGGATGACTCGACAATATCGGGTTATTTCTCTATGCGTTATCTCGCAGGCGTTGAGCCGACCATGCGTATTAAACACGGTGACAGATACTTATACATCATCGCTGTGTGGATACCGGAAGAAAAGAAAAATGAGCTTATGGGGACGTATTCGGAGGCACTTGATTAAGATAGAAGGGATGAAGGAATTGGAGAGGCAGTTAAAGGATTTACAGAAACAGCTTGGGCCCGACAAGGTGGAGCCTGTGCTTTATGAGGCTGCACAAGATTTAGCCGAAGCTATGAAGGTTAAAGTTCCTAAACACACAGAAACTTTAAGAAATGCAATTACAGCAAAAAAACTCAAGAGGTATGAAAATAATGCTGCGGCTGGGGCCGGAGTAGATCGTAAAAAAGCTCCACATGCTCATTTAGTCGAGTACGGCACAGGTGAAAGGTATCATAAATCAGGTAAAAGTGTTGGCGTCATGCCTGCTAAACCATTTGTGCGGCCTGCTTGGGATACCAATAAAGACAGGATTGTAAGAAAAGTCGTTGATGATTTAAAAGGTTTGGTTGACGAATGTTTATAGAACATGCTTTAAAAACTTATCTTGAAGCTCAGGCCGGATTAACGGCCTTATTAGGTGATAGCAAATTGTACTACGGTACGGCGCCTCAAGATGTAACTGCTCCGTACCTGGTAATGAGAAAAATTTCTTCTGTGAGGACTCATTCTCACGATGGTGGCTCTCACTTAGCACGCAGTCGTATGCAGTTTTCAATCTATGGTGAGCATGGAGCCGGCGGGTATTATGCCTGTAAACAAATAGCAGAGCAATTAAGAACAGCTTTACAGGGTAAAACTGGCAACATCGGAGATTCACCGTATGTTTATATAGGCTCTTCTTTGTATGACGATGAAACGGATGACTATGACTCTGAAAAAGGTTTAATCATTTTGTATGTGGATTATCTGATTCAGCATTACGACTAACACATTCTAAAATATAACATCACAGGCGCCGGAAGGCGCCTTTTTTATTTCTCAAAATCAAGGAGGTTAATATGACTACAGCAGCAAAAGCAGGATTCGGCGCATCCTTTACATGGAATAGTCAGGCCGTTGCGGAAATCAGTGAGATCAGCGGCATCAAGATTACCACTGAACTAAAAGACGTAACAAGTCATTCATCGAGTGGTAATTTCAGAGAGCAGATCGCAACACTCTCAAAGGCTGAAAACCTTACCATCAAGGGTAATTTTATTTCAACCGACAGTGATGGACAGGTTGCCATGAGGACAGATTGCAGTAATCAGACCTCACGCACCGGCATACTTACCTTCCCGTCAAGCGTCTCAGCGACCTTTACTTTCACTGGCTATATTGTCAGTTTTGAAATTACAGGGTTCGCTATTGACGGATCGCTGGAGTTTATCGCGGAGATCGCAATTACCGGCGAGCCAACGCTTGCACTTACAGCATCCGGCGGATTAACCGGGTTAACCGGCGTTGAAGAAAACGCTGGCGGTGCTCTGGACTTCATCCCGAACTTTGCCAATGGAACTTATATCTACACGGTAGCCGTCAACACAGCCTCGACTTACATTAAATTCACTCCAACGGCGGCCTCTCATACTATTACGATACTCAACGGGTATGACAGCTCTACGACAACGGTCGCCACTGGGAACCAATCCGGAGAACTTGATCTTGACGCTGCCAACACCGTAACTAAATTCACTATCACAGTAACGGAATCCACCAAGGTTTCAGTAGTTTACATCGTCTATGTCACCAGGGCAGCAGCTTAAGTTTAAAAGGGGGAGGCTTCGGCCTCTCCCTAAAAAAAGGAGTTTTTATGGTTAATATTCTTTTGGATCGTGAACGGCATTTACTACGAACTTTCAAAGGCATGGCACTCTTTGAGGAAAAGACAGGTAAATCCATGCTCAAGGGCTTTAATCCCGAGGATTGTAAAGTCGATGACTTCATAGCTCTTTTATGGTCTTTGCTGATACATGAGGATAAATCCCTCACCTATGAAAAGGTTGAAACAATGATTGAGGATATTGATGCCAGAGAGATCATTAAACAGATCGCCGAAGCTCTTAAATGAGGAGTGGTTTGAGGTTTGGGCTATCGCTCGTTACGACCTGGGGATAAGCGAGGAGGAATTCTGGGAGTTGTCAACAGATCAATTTAACGCTCTACTCAAGCGACACAATCTTAAACAGGAAAGGGAAGATTCACAGATAGCTATGATTTGCGCTGTCATAGCTAATATATTCAGAGGCAAGGGCAAACCATATAAGATCAAAGATTTTATGCCTGGCAAACCAAAACGCAAACAAACACCGGAGGAAATGGTCGAGATTCTCAAAGGCTATACAAGGATAAAAAATGGCTGACGAATTCAAGAAATTATTTATAGTAATCGGCGCACGGACTGATGGGTTCAGCAAGGGGTTAAAAGATGTTGAGAAGGGGTTAAATAAATTCAAAGGTGTGGCTAATCTTGCACTTGTGGCAGGGACGGCTATCGCTGCCGGTGTTGGATCTTCGGTAAAACAATATGCTGATTTAGGGGGAGAGTTTGATGATATGCGGCGTAGAACAGGGTTAAATGCTAAAACACTCTCTCAATGGAAATATGCTGCCGATCAAAGTGGCGCTTCTCTTGCGGGATTAGAGACTGGCATTAAAAAGATGCAAAAATCTATCTATGACGCGGGGCGCGGATTATCGACAGCTAATGATGCCTTTGAGACATTAGGTATTAAAATTGAAGATATCAAAGACCTGTCACCTGATGAACAGTTTGAGAAAATAATGGAGGCTGTAGCATCTATTGAAGACCCTGCTATAAGAACTGGGGTTGCTATGGATATATTAGGCCGCTCAGGTACGGATTTATTACCTATTTTCGCCAATGGTATTGAAGGGCTAAAAACTTTTAAAGAGGAGGCGCAGCGGGCCGGTGTAGTTTTTACTAACGAAGGTGCTGCCAAAGCTGATCAATTCGGCGATAGTATAGGAAGATTACAAACATTACTTAATGGTGTCGCTATAGTGGTTGCTGATAGTCTTGTCCCAGCGCTACAGCCTTTAATAGACAAGTTAATAGTGGTTATTGAAAATATATCAAATTGGATTAGCAAAAATCCGCAATTAACTCAGGGGATTGCTGCGTTGGGCGTGGTATTGATTGGAGCTGGCGGATTGTTTTATGCAATTAAAGCTATCGTTTCAGTTTTACAAACTATGGCAGTCGCCATGTCGTTAGTTCAAGCTCTCTCAGGTCCTAAGGGGTGGATAATGCTTGGAGTCGGATTAGCTGCGGTAGCAGGAGCCACTATTGGAATCAATGAAATGCTTAAGACACCCGAGACACCCAAGGGGTATGCTTCAGGAGGCGTGGCATGGACTCCGCAAGTCGCTTCACTGGCCGAGAATGAGCCGGAGGCTATCATACCACTGAGCAAACTCGGAGGCGGAGAAATTCATATTCATGTTGACTTAGACGGTGAGCAAATAGCCGAAGTGGTCGACAGACGGATGTACAACTGGGTTAATCCTTACGGAGCAAAAGGGTATGTCTAATCTTACCTTTGAATTAAACAGTGTTGACGTAACCGCTTATGTAAATATGGGATCGGTTAAGCTGAATTTCAAGCGGAATGATTTTGCTACCTGTAGTTTTTCAATACAGAGTAATCATTTAATACCAGCGGGTATAAGCAATTATTTTAGCTTTGACGTATTGCTTGATGGTACGACTATATTTAATGGGCGAGTTGTCAATAGTAGTTTAGAATTTGAATCAGCCGACCATCATACGACTAAAGCTAATTGCACAGAAGAGGTATCGCCGTCTTTACTGTATAACCAGGCATCCTATGATTTTTCTGACGGAACATCTAATGAACTCCAAATATTAACAAGTATATTTGCCACCTTTTCACCTAATCCAATAACGACTCATGTTATCGCTGGTAACTTAACAGCAATTGTTTTTACTAATTCATCTTATAAGCGTATGCTCGATGACTTAGCTAACGCTAATAGCCGGTATTGGTATTTTGACGCAGATCAAGAGTTACATTGGTTTGCTTCTACCGGAGAGGCGGCCCCGTTCAACTTTTCAGACAGTCCAAACAATTCAACGACATTCCCTTACGGCAAATTAACAGTCAAAATCGATAAAGACGGCATTTATAATATAACCGGTGGGACGCTTATTTGCTGGGAAGATGGACTCCGTCCAGGCATGGCTATCGGGATAACGAATTCTCATTTAAGCTGGACAGCGGAGAGTTTTATTATCAGTGAAGTACAGATGACCGTACTTGATAACTCCGCCGGAAAACGTGAATACAGAATAACCTTCGGGAATGCTCCGTTACCACGAATAACCGATTATATTATACGAAGCAACAAAATAGCCTCAACCGTTGATGGCGGATTAGTGCCGGCCTATGAGAACGACACTTCGAAGTTTTTAAGAAGTGACGGTTCTTATGCCACGGTTGCCGGGCTTGCGACAGATACTCTATGGGCCGCCAAAGGTGATTTAGCTGTAGCAACAGGGAACGATGCGGCAACTGTACTCTCTAAAGGTACAGACGGATATTTCCTTAAGGCTAATTCAGCGACAGCCACAGGGCTTGAATGGGTAGCCGCCGGAGTAGGACATTCACAAAACACAGATTGGATTTTACTTAATGCGAGTAGCGGACTTGAGGTAATCTCGTACGGGATACTCAAAACTATATTACAAATAAGCTCTGACTGTGGGTTTAGTGGTGCTGGTAATATGTTTTTTTCCAACGAATCTGCCGCATCGGGATACGTTTCCATCAGGGCGCAAGATATCCTTTATCTGACTTCTGATGTCAGTCGAATTGATATGACTGCCCCTCTCGGAGTGGAACTCCCGACATTATCATCTGACCCTGCAGGAGCTACCGAAGGAACGGTTTACTACAATACTTCTACTAAGGCACTTAGACATTACAACGGTAGCGCATGGGGGGATATAGGAGGCGGTCATACACAAAACACAGACTGGATTTTACTAAATGGAAGTGGAGGCAGTCAGTTATTCGCATCAGGGAGATTAAAACAAACTCTCTATGTTGACGGAACAGCGTATATTATGGCAGATGCCGCAGGATTAAATCTAAGCGGTTATTCCAGTGTCACAATAAATTCTACAAATGCCTCAAGCTACATATTATTAAGCAATTCATCTAAAACTGGTGCTTATATTACGCTTGATTCTAAAGCAAGGCTTACTCTCGGCTCTGCGTCTAACGATATATATTGTACTGCTCCGCTTGGTTTAATATTACCCGCCCTGTCCGGCGATCCTGCCTCTGGAACTGAGGGGGCGATCTATTATCATACTACCAATCATGTAATCAGACATTACAACGGTAGCGCATGGGGGGATATAGGAGGCGGTCATACACAAAACACAGATTGGATTTTACTAAATGAAAGTGGAGGGATAACGTTAATAGCATCAGGAGCACTTAAAATTTTAATGTCCGTTGATGCTAACTGCGGTTTTAGCGGAACTGGCAATATGCACTTTTCCAACGAATCCGCCGCATCGGGATACGTTTCCATCAGGGCGCAGGACATCCTCTATTTAACTTCGGATACAACGTACATTAATTGCTCGGCTCCTGCGGGGTTTGTATTACCAGTCCTAACCTCTGACCCTGCCGGCTCACCAGAAGGTGGAATTTATTATCATGGAACCGATCACGTGATAAGACATTACAACGGTAGCGCATGGGGAGATATAGGAGGCGGATCTCATACTCAGAATACCGATTGGATTTTGCTCAATACAAGTGGCGGAACACAATTAATAGCCTCAGGTGCTTTAAAGTCTCTTATGCAGATTGATGCTAACTGCGGGTTTACCGGAACTGGCAATATGTACTTTTCCAACGAATCCGCGGCATCAGGTTTTGTAAGTATACGCGCACAAGACATACTTTATTTAACTTCGGATACAACTTATATTAATTGCTCGGCTCCTGCGGGCTTCGTATTACCAGTCCTGACCTCTGACCCTGCCGGCTCATCTGAAGGTGGTATTTATTATCACGGAACCGATCACGTGATAAGACATTACAACGGTTCGGGGTGGGCAACGATAGGAGGCTTAGGGATGGTCAGCCATGCCTTAGATGGTAGCACTTATCACTCTGCTTGCTCTGATATAACTACATTCAATGCCTCAACCTCAGCTCATGGGTTACTTAAGAAATTAAGCAACGTAGCCACAGAATTTATGAACGGTCAGGGAAATTGGGCTATACCAGCGACAACTTTCGATGCTACACAGTATGACTATACAGGTTCACGGGCTATAGATACCGTCTATCAAAATACTTCCGGCAAGATGAAGGTTGTCAATGTAAGTCTATCATATTCATCTGGTACTGATGTTATTTGTTATGCGTATTGCGGGAGTGCTAATCCGCCAACTCCTGTAGTTGCCGTTTCCGGCGGCCCTATGAACGCCTATTCGTGCTTTCTTCTTACGTTTATCGTTCCTAAAAATTACTATTATAAAATTACGGATTCCTGGGGAGTAACAGCAGTTTCTCATTGGTTTGAGTGGGACATTGGTTAAACAGATGCTCATATTTACCCTGATTGTCTTATTTCTTGTAATTATTCAAGGTTTTCTGTACGGCTTCGATAGCTGGGCATATATACCGTTGTATTTTCTATTTAAGGAGGCTCCCGATGGATGAACAGCAACTATTTATTCTAATAGGTGAACTCAAAGCCGGGCAAGTTGCTCAATTGGGCGCTATCCAGGATTTAACCGCCTCCACAGATTCTTTAAACGATAAAATGAATAATTTACCCTGTACTGAGAATCTATCCATGATTAGAGGATTGATGGAATGGAAAAAGTCATGTAACGGATATGATAAGGCTGTCAAACTCGAAAAAGTAAAAGGTGGATTTTCATTGAAGGTGGCTATTATTACAAGTGTTTTGGGCACCGGAGTGGTAACTACATTGATAATAAAAATATTTGAATTAATCAGTAAATAGGACGAGTGATCAAATTGATTTAGTAATCATATATTATTGATTTAGTAATCATATGCCGCTCAGTAAATCTTTATATTGAGCGGTTTTTTTATTTACGGAGGTTTATATGTTTACGTATGTTAAATGGTTTTTCGATGAAGGTATTAAAAAACTAATGCAGCCTGCTATCACTATATGGGCACTATGGTTAGGTGGAACGCTTATAGCATCTGGGCAATTTGGTTTTAATTTGCCATCGGGCATAGTAGTCGGCGTTATTGGTTTCTGGCTTGGTGATACCTTTATTAAGAAAATTACAGAGATCGCCTTAACGGGCACCGGCATACTCCCAAAAGCTAATGGGGGCGGTACGGTAGAAACGCCTTATAAACCGCCCGAAGGTTATAAAGTGGACGGTTCAAAGATCGAGCCGGATCCGGAGCCTGTGGTCATCACACCTATTCCTTTTAACGCTGAAAATCTCATGTCCGAGGTAAAAGAGGCAATCATTGGCAATAATTCCCCAGGCTATCAGGACCCGATGAACGACTATACTATCTTCGCTAAAGCAAAACAGATCATCGGAAGAGGCGGATTCAATAACCTGCAGGCGGTCAAAGATGCTTATTCATTTCTTTTGACGTTAGCTGAAAAGGCGTTTACTTTCGTGTGGGGATGCGATTATGCCACAGCCTTAGCCAAACTTGGAACCGCTGAGGGGTGCCCGAAGTGTCCAGGAAGCGTAACAACCTGCGCTCCGAAAACAATCGAGGCTCTGGCAGCCTATTCAGGTATTCCATTTCAGGTTGTGCTTAACGATCTAAAAGAGGTTAACGAATGGGTAAACTCTGTGCAGTAATACTGATTCTTATTCTTCTAATCGGCTGTTCTCCACCAGTAGAGACCTATCCGGCGCGCGAACTCCGTATAGAAGTCACTGATTCTAGGGTTGCGGACTGGTGCGAGTGCGATGTGTTGGCGTTCGTAACCAACGTGGAAACCAAAGGAACAGTATCATTCTGTTATGATGATGGTATGTGCTGTTTACCCGAAGAAGAGCCGGAGTACGGAACGCTGCATATTCTGATACTGCCTAAAAATATCTGCGAGTTAAAGATCGTTCTGACAGATAGAGATGGGCTCAGTATTACATGGCATCCATAGCGGGGTTTCGTCCCGCCTTTTTTCTATTTATGCCCTCAACTACGGGGGAGCATCTTTTAGGGTGAGTCCTATAAGGTTCTTCCCTTCAATTAAGCGGCTTGTGTTATGAGGGTAATCACCTGCCGCATTT
>Ga0172381_10001872_pt1 | contig 24060 bp, 15 predicted proteins | sample Leawel6488metaG_FD_119754 | JGI IMG/M metagenome (GOLD analysis project Ga0172381, IMG submission 119754) | Leachate microbial communities from a municipal landfill in Southern Ontario, Canada - Leachate well 64-88 metaG | ecosystem: Engineered > Solid waste > Landfill > Unclassified | place... | reverse complement strand
TTCTTTCTAGTAATAAATTCATCTGTATAATAAGCATCAGCAAGATATTCAGTAGTATTAACAACTACTTCTTTCTCTTTCTTAGCTTTTTTTACAGGAGCTTCTTCAATAACTTCTTCTTCTACAGAAGATTTATCTTCTTCAGTATCCGTTTCTTCTTCGCTAACCTTCTCTTCAATTTCTTCTTTAACTGTTTCTTCATTTTTAGTAGTCTCAACTTTTTGTGTTTCAGGAATAACTTCTTCCTTAGCTGGTTCTACTACAGGAGTAATTTCTTTAATTTTCTTAGAAAGTTTTTTTTCTGGAAGAGTAGATTCTAAAATGGGAGTGTTAATAGTACTAACAATTTCCATTTGAATCCCATTTTTCTTTAATAGCTCATAATTGCTTCTAGACATCTTAATTGGAAGTAGGGTTGGACCTCTTCCATAAATAGGAATAGTTCCACGAGTAATAATTCTTACGTTTAAAATTTCTTCTACCATTGTAATGTTACCTTTCTTATTATATTAATTAAAGACGAAATTTGTTTAATATGCTAGTAGGATCTTCACTATTTTCGTCTTCATCATCAGCTACGAAATCTTTAATAATAAGATCTTCATTATAGTCCATGATATCAGCATCATTTTCAGCATCAGAAATTTCAATTGCTTCATATATAGCCATGGTTAAAAATCTCCCTTAAAATTGAAATAAGTTTATTCTAACTAAATTAGTGTCTATTAAATTTGTAAAGTTAAATTTTATATTCTTGTCATCTAATATAGAATACCCTAATAGTGGATCGTTTACTATTAGCTCACCATTATAATATACTTCTTCATTTCCAATTAAGTAATCTGGAAATTGAGACATATCTACTACATCATTACTCTCAAGTACTATTGGTATATTTATATTATAGTTTATTATTTTTTTATTTTGACAAAAATACCCTTTATTAATATCCATTTGAAATAAGATAGTTCTATATGTTTTAAGAATAAATAGTATTATAGGTAGATACATATAAGTTTTTAAATCTCGTACAAACTTATCTGGATATCGATCTATCTTCTCTAATAGTACTTTAGAAAATACTAATTCTTTACGTAAAAAACTAGCTATTAGATTTTCATAAAAATAATTATCATTATTTTTGTATGTTCCATTAGTACACATGTCAATTAACTGTCCATTTGAAGGACTAATAGTTTCTGGAATACCTGTAATATCTATTCCTTCAGGAACTACAACGGTATCTACATATCGTTCATAGTGTTGGAACCAGGGATATCTATTATCGCATGAAAAATTTAATGTATAATTTTCACTTCTAAACATGTTGAGTTCATGTCGTACTATAGCATTATATAACGTTATATTTTGTTCTCGTATATATTCTGGTTCATGTCTAATATACACACTATCTGGAATATATATTGAAGTAAAATATGGATGTGGATCTTCTAATAATCTTTCTTCCATTAAAAACCTTATCACATAGGAAGAAAAAACACAATTATCATCTACATTAATTTTTAGCATCCCAAATCTTTCATTATGAAATATATTAATATATTTTGATCTTAATTCTTTTTCAAGTGAAAGTAAAAAGTCTAGTATTATTGCAGACTGTTTTTCTATAATAACTTTATCTTTAGTACTACCAATGTTGTCATAAATAGTTTCAAAAACATTAGTTACTTGTTCTTCAATACTTTCTACTTTAGTTGATTTTAGTTCATATGTTACTTTAAAATATTTAATCTCATGTAATTTATCAGGAGCTACATTTTTAATAATAAATAATAAATCTTTATTATCATAATTAAATGAAAAATAATCTTCAGGTTTAGGCTTTAATGTATTAGGAAGTATAATAGCCTCACCTGTATAACTTTCATTAGCTCCCATTTCATTAATTTCTAAACTAACACTTCCAGGATCAATTCCATATAAAATAAAATTTTCTACTTTTTCAAATCCTATAGGAGACTCTTGTCCTAATATCTCTATTACATTTTCTAAATTTTGATCTGATGTAGATTTAAGTTTATCCTTAGAGTAATATGTAACAAATGTAGGAGTTCCCTCAAATAAATTAGAATATACTAAATTTGATCGTTTAACATATTCTTTTACATTACTATCAATTATGTCTTTTCTAGTAGACCGTTTAACTAATCTTCCCATATTCATTGTCCTTTTATATAGTAATATTATAATGTTGTTTAATATAAATAGGAAATCATATCCTCTAAAAGATATGATTTCCTATTTATAATTATAGTAATTCTTTTATCTTGTTTTTTAATTCTACTAGGACTTTATTAGTTAATAATTGATCTATATAATCTAAACACATTCTATTAATAGGACTATAAGGCGAAATTATGGCTTCAATTTTTTCTTCTGGTCGATATTCACTAAAAGGAGCATTTTCATTAGTAACAATCTCGCAGATAATTGATTTAACAGCAACAGAGAATGTAATCTTGTCACCTATAGAAACTCTATCAGTAGTCTTAATATAAAATTCTATTAAGATTCCATCTGTTTTTTTACCCTGAATTTTTTCAGTAGTAATTTTTTCATAGTCCTTAAATAAATTATTTCTAGTATAGAATTCAAGTAAATTAGGATCTTTAATTTTCATTTTATCTACTACTAGTTTTCTTAGATATTCTTTTTTCTGTTCGTTCTTAGTATTATATTTTTTAATAACTTTTTTTAATGAAGGAGATAGACTTTCAAGTGGAACATTGTATCTGACATCAATATCTACGATCTCGCCCTTATATTTTGATTTAACAACACTTTTACTAAGGTCACTAATAGTTTGATTAAAATCACTTCCTAATTTATCTAGTACCTTGTTAATAGAATCGTCTTCAAATGATTTTTCAAATGTTAATAGGGAATCACCGACATCTACTTGGTCGCCAACATCCTTCATATTTACTATATTAGTATTTGGGCCTACAGTAACGTCTTTATACATAGTAACATGTGATACTAAGCGATCTGCTAGTGACTCTGAAATTAATGATCCATCTTCAAAGGTTGCCCATGTACTAATACATGCAACTTTAGCTAGTGTTCCAGCCATGAAAAAGTTTTCATCTTTATATAAAGATGACTTTTCAAAGAAATCTCTATTACTTGCAATTACTTGATTTGCTTTAAAAGAGTCACCTACTTTTAGGTCTGTTATCTTTTTATTTGAAATGTAAACAATTATCTTCACATAGAATCGCTACTTCTATGCAGCCTATATATTATAATAAGCGTCTCTAACTTTCATTAGAGTTGAGACTATATCTTCATCCTATAAGAGCTATAGAATGCTTCCTGTTTCCACTATGCTTATAGTGTACTCCCACTAGGGGATAGTCGTTGAACGTGTCTTAGCAGAATTGTTATTACTGTATTAAGTGATAATATAAATATATATTATATCTTTGTAATTTAATACATTATTAAGGAGAATAGAATGTTAAAGTTTAAGAATTTCCAAAAAACTGGCGTCCTATTTTATATGGGGGTTGAGGCGGTATTCATTAACTGTTGCAAGGCGCAACAGGAAACAGTAACAGTTGGCCAGAACAATGAGGTCATCATTCAGGACTTTGTCAAAGTCCTTACCGCCCAGGAAAAGACCCTGGTACGATCAAGAGTGGAAATGTACTACATGCTTCATCAACTGCAATTCAACGCAGTTGATGAATGAAGCATAAAATCCCCTTAAATGGGGTTTTTTTTTTTCTCTGCTAAGAGTTCGCTGCTGGTTGTCCAATCTTAATAATTTTCAAACTTTCAAGCTTATCCTTGCGGATTGCTTTGTAGTTTATTAAGCTCTAAGGAGTTTCCAGCAATTAAGGAAGTTTTAGGTGAGCAATACGTTTACCCACCACCACTATTTTTAGCCTGAGTGGTATTTAGATTGATTACATCATATTCAGATTCTTTACCTGTTACAGAAGAATCTTTATCTTTTTTTATATCATACTTTACAGTCATTAAACCATGTTCTTCATTTATATCTACTACAGTACCATTGTGTTTTGCTTTAAATGCAAAATCATTACCAATCATATGAGCTAATGTTTTATGCAATCCAGAAGTTACTAATGGTTTAGTACTATGAGCAACGGGTAAAATATGCTTAGATTGAACTACCATCATAGTTTGTCTCATTTTGTTCCATATAGTTCGCTATGCTATATGCGTTCTCTAATGAACTGCTATATGTTACCATATAGATCAGACTATATCAAAATCCTATTAGGATTCTTCCTGTTTCCACTACCAATAGCTTGTAGTGTACTCTACTCAATATACTTTTTATTATCACAAATGAAAGTAGAATTTTCATTTATATAATAAATATTATATTTTTCGATAGTCGTTGAACTTCCTTCAATTAATATTTTTTTCAATATTTTTGTCAAATGCATTTCATGCTTATAATTTAATCTAAGTAATGAAATTTTATTACTTAAACACCAATTATTTTTAATAGAATCTCTAATTTGAGCTTTATAAAAACTATCTCTACCTTTTTTAAAATGCTGAACTCCATCATATTCAATTAAAAGATTTAAATCTTTTAAATAGAAATCAAAATATAAAGACCTTCGATATTTGCAATCTTTAAAAGATTTTTCTTTTTCATATTCTATATTATTATTTTTAAAAAAGATCTCTATTAATTTTGTAGCCTTTGAAATAATTAGTTTCGAGCATTTTGGGCATCTTCGGCCCTTTAAAAAATTTTTTGGTGTTACAGCATATTCATGCCCACATTTTATATGCCTTATAAGTATATGCTCTTTATTAGAGATATATTTTCCAATTACTTTATATCTATTTTGAACTAATTTCATTACTTCTAATTTAAATTCTTTTGTAGTTTTTTTTAATCGATTAGCACATTTTGGACACCGTGTTCCATTTAAAAAATGATTTGGAGGATAATAATGAATACTTCTACATATTTTGTGTTTCATTTTAATTTTAGTATGTATATTTATATATTTTCCTAGAACTTTATATTCATTATTACTAATTTTCTTAACCTCTTTAATAAAGTCTAAAGTTGTTTTTTTTAATCTTTTAGTACATTTTGGACATCTTGTTTTATTATTAAGAAAATAATTAGGTTTAACTTTCCATTCATATTTACATTTATTATGCCTACAAAGAATTTTAGTATTATTATTAATATATTTCTCTAGAAAAGAATATTCATTATTTACTTGATCATATACCTCTGATAAGAATTGCTTATTTGACTTTTTAATATTTTTCATAAAAAATCCCTTTTGACAATTTATAATAACATTGTTTCAGGGATTATTGAAGGTAGCTGCTGATTGTCCTCATCCTTACATGTTAGGAGTTTCCAGCAATTAAGGAAGTTTCGATATACTATTACTAGTATAAAGTCCAAAAAATTTAGAAGGATCACTACTTTGGCTTGTAAATGGACTTAGTAATTCTGCAGGAGATAAAGTTTCAACAGTAGAAATTTCACTATTCTTTCTGGTAAGGTCTACCATACCTCTAGCATTAATAATTTTAGGACTAGTGGTCATATACTTAATTACACCAGCCTTAGCGGATTCTGGATGATTCAAAGCTATAAGACCTTGCATCGATTCGTTAAAGGCACGGAGGTTTTTTGTATATGCTTCAGTCAAATTTATACCCCCTAGCCCCTTAGCTGATATAGTTCCTAGACTTTCTGCTTCTACTATAGGGTTCAATATAGAATAATCTTCAACACTCGTGCTCTCAGATAATGTTCTAATTAGCTTATTTTTTGTAATTTGTAACTTAATATCTTTCATACCTGATTTTTTCTTATCACGGTATTCTTTTACAGCATCTGCAATTACTTTGTATAAATAAGCATTAACTATTTCAGCACCACGAACTCTATAATTACTTATATCAGAAAGATCCCTATGTAGGTTATTCTCTAATAAAGTATTCATGTATAATAGTACCCGAGAAATATCAGTCGGAAGCCCTAAATCTTTTAATATTGAAATAGTAATTGGGTCTATCATTAAGCTAAGAATATTTTCAATACCCTTAGTAATATTAATACTACCTAAAGACTGTTCCATATATAAAGCATATGGCATTTTTCCATTCATTTCTTCAAAAGCAAATTCACTAGTGCTAAAACCCTTTAATCCATTCATTAATAAAGAATATCTATAAGGGTTAGATTCATAATACAAATACCCATCTTTAAATTTTATTACATCTAAATTTTTAGAACCTTCATTATTGATATTTTTACGTTTTTCGGTAAACTCGTACTTTACACCATATTGATCTAGGATATTTGTTAACCCATTATAAAATCCTAAAGCTACAATTAATGGAATCCAGTTATTTACAATTCTTAATCTTGAATAGATATATTTACTAGGGATTGAAAAACCATAAAAAGCTTCTTTTACATTGTTCTTAGCATGTACATCCATTTTTTCAACGATGCTATCAACAATGTTGTCAGCTAGGTTTTCAGATTCATTTTTACTTTGCCATACAATCTGATCAGTTAATCTATTACAGACTATTAGACCTTTTTTATAGTACCCAATAGGAACTAAGTTCTCATCCTGTAATACTTCCAAATATTGCTCTGTCAAATCTTCATCTTTCTCAATTATACTTTTAAGAATTTTTTCTGAAAATATAAAATTATAGGGTCCAGTTTTTATACTAATGAAATCTTTCATTAGTTCTAGTAATTCAATAGGTTTTTTAAAATCTTTATTATCTTTATATGAATTACCCCTTGTAACTTTTATTTCAGGGTCAGTTTTAAAATTATCATATTCTACTAATAGTTTACTAAAGCGAGAAAGTTTAGGAGATACATTTTGTCCATATCTTTCTAGGATGAATTTATTATAGTTAGTAACTAATTCTACTTCGCTGTTTTTAACTTTTGTAACAGGAAGTTTTACTAACTGCTTAATAATTTTTTTCTTATTACCATTAATAACTAGAAATTCATTTTCTAATACTTTAGGGATATCTAACTTAAGTTTATGGATTTTATTATCTGTAGTTTTGAAAGTTAAGTCAGTTGTAATTTTCTTATCTAATAGGGTAGAAGTATCTTCTTCATGTACCTTTATACTTTCAATAGGAAAATTTTCTGAAAATTCAAATGATCTAAAAATATCAAATTTGTCTAGTTCCATTAAATTACTTTCAATGTAACTTTTATTTACACTTTTAATACTTTTTAAATCATCAGATAAAACAGGTACATTTATTTTCTTATTAAAATTAGTAACTGGTAATGACTGCAAATCCTTAATCTTAGGCATCTTTATTTTATCAAAATAAGAATCTCTTGAACCTTCAGCTGAAAAATCTTTCATTGGTGATTTACCAGAAGTTTGTAATTCAGCTCTTTTACTTAAGTTGTCTATATCATTAAGATATTTCTTATATCCTACGTTATTAGAAATTTTTGCAATAAGTTCATTTTCATCAATATCATCTTCTGGAATACCGTCTATTTCAGTAGATATAATTTCATCTACTGTGTTTTTCAAACCAAATAATACTTCTAAATTAAAATTATTTGCTTTAATTTTATCTATGCCTAAGAAAGTTTCTACTCGTTTTTTAATTTTATCTTTTATATTTTCTACATTATCTGAAGGACTAGTAGTTTTTCCTAAGATGTTAGAAGGTTTACCTGGAGTTCCTTCTTCTGGTTCTTCAACAGTTTCTTCTACTTCAGCATTAGAGTTTATAGCTTTTAATTTTGCAAGATAAACAGGATTATTTGTTATTATGTCATTTACTGTAAATTTAAAAAAAGTATTATTTGTATTATTATATAATATAAAAATGTAACCCTTAAAATCTTTAGCATTTAAATTACCTAGGCTGAATAACATCTGTAGGAAAATAGGAATATTAGAAATATTTTCTTTTTTCATTACATCATTTATTATATTTTCAGTTTTCCTATGGACTATAAAAATGTATCTTTCTTTATATGCTTTAAATTCAGGGTTATCTGTTAATTCATTTAATAGGGTTTTAAATAGTTTTATTTTATCTAGTTTACCATAAGTTGTCCACTTTTCTAAAAACTTATTAATTTCCATTATAGGGGGGTAATACAGATTTCTCTCATCATAGTTTTCAACTTTTAACTTAAAATATGAAAACCCCATTTTCATATGATCTTTATAAAACTTTAGTTGATCAAATGGTCTAGGCCATTTTTTTGCTAATAATGCAGATGCTGATTTTTTAGGAACATACAAACTCTTAAAAATCAGCATTTGAAATACATTAGAAGTTCTAAATTCTTCTACTTTCAAATCCTTTGTTAAATCAACTATAAGAGTACCCTTAATTGGGTTTTCTTTTTCTTTACTTAATCTAATTGTAGGATTCCTGATAATCATTAATGGTTTTATTTGTTCAATTGGTCGCATTTATTAATACCTGCCTTTCAAGTAATAATTAAAAATATGTTAATTAAAATATACTATAAGCATTAACTTATAGTATATTTTAATAGAGTTGTTATTATTTTATCAACATAACCATTACTTCTTCAAGTTTTAATGCAATATTAATGTATTTAGCAGCACATTCTTCACACATCCAGTTCCATTCAGCATAGTAAACTTTCATTCGTGCATCATCTTCATTTTTACCACATTGACATTCTTTTTGCATATTTTGTAAAACCTTTTACTTTTATTAGATTTTTTTTGTAGCTAGAATTATATCTAAAATTTCCCTCATTAATTTATATTCCTTTAACATACATAGATAGCCAAATAATACATCTAACTCATACGGTTCCCACACTGTATATGTATTTAATTTACTATCTAGAGTCATATCTTTAGAAGACTCACATATAAGCTCTTTATCTTTTATTGTAATTCTAAAGTACATTTTACATTCAGAATCTTCAACTTCCCCAGTCCATATTATATTTCCATTTATGTTGCTTATTTCTTTAAGCATTGAGCTTTTCTGGATTATCTGAAATCTTATTTTCAGATGTTTCTATAACAACTGGCTTTACCTCAGTTGTAATAGTTTGCTGTAAGGGTTCTTGAAAAACAGCTTGTCCATCAACAACAACTTTTTGTTCTGGATTAATTACTTCTTTATTATATTTTTCACTCATATGTAATTCTTGAATAACTTCATCTACAATCTTTTTCCAATTAGGAGGTAACTCAAATACCTCACCACTTTCTATTTTCTCTTGTAGTATTTTCATAAAAGTATTACGCCGTTCATTAGCAGGAATACTTCCATTTTTATATTTTATACTAACACTTTCAAATATAATTTTTAATAGAATTTTAAATTTTTCATTTTTTGATTGTTCTTTTATAAGATCATATAGTTTAATTAAATTATCATCAAGTTTAGTAGGTGTTTCACTGGCACCTTTTCTAAGATGCTCTATAAGCATACCTACTACTGTACTTACTATACCTATTACTATAAATATCAATTCGTAATGTTTTATCAAGAAACTTTGTTCTTCAGGCATATAAGCTAATTTCCTTTCATATAATGAGTTAACTAGAATGTGGGATTATAAAATTGTTGTAAGTAAAATTCTTAATAAAAAAATTTAATGTTTCAATAAACTTATTTTTACGATGTATTTTACAGGACTTTTTTTTTTCTAAAAAAACATAGGGTAAAAATAAATTATTGTGACGTAATATTTTTTAAAATAAAATATAATCATATATAATTAATGTAATACGAATAGAAAGTCCTTCTATTCAATATCTTAAAACCATATGGAGTTAAATGTATGAGTAAGAAAGACAAGAAGAGTAAGAAGATTGAACTTGGTGGTAAGAAAAAGAAGATTGAAAAGAAAACTTCTGGTGAATCGAATTTCCTGAAACGTGAAGATCTTGTAAGATCTATCGCCAAGGAAACAGACATGGATAATGCCACGTCTGAAAAGGTTCTTAACGTTATCGAGAAGATTTATGCGAAGCATTTGAAGAAAGGTATGAGCGTCAAGTTTCTCGGGAAAACAATCAAGGTAACGAAGACTGGACTTCGATGCTACACATCTCCAGTGGTTGACTATGCCACGCTTAGCCTTCCACATCTTAAGTGTGTTTGGGGTGGTATTGACTTCCCGAAAGTCAATATCAAAGGAGCCTACAATGCTGCCAAGAAACTTTTCACCACGGAAGATGGCGAAAAGATTTCTTTGGAAGAAGGAAAGGCAGATGTAGATGCATTGGCAGAAAAGTATGCCGATGTAGAAGAGAAACCCGCTAAGGGTAAGAAGCCTTCAAAGAAGGATGAGAAACCCGCTAAGGGTAAGAAGCCTTCAAAGAAGGATGAAGACGAAGATGATGAAGACGATGACGAAGAAGAGAAACCCGCTAAGGGTAAGAAGCCTTCAAAGAAGGATGAGAAACCCGCTAAGGGTAAGAAGCCTTCAAAGAAGGATGAAGACGAAGATGATGAAGACGAAGATGATGAAGACGATGATGATGAAGACGATGACGAAGATGACGACGATGACGATGAAGAAGACGATGACGATGATGACGATGAAGATTAACTACTAACTATATAAGTTTTTCCCAAGCCTATCCATACCAACATGGATAGGCTTTTTTTTTAAATGTTAACAAATATATAATTTTACATATATAAAAAGAAAGCAGGTTTGAAGTAATATGTTTAAATGGGCAAAAAATGTACTTCAATCTTCCTCGTATATTTTAAAAACAGTAGCAAAGGGTACACCCCTTAATGAAATATATGAAGATATTAAAAGCACGAAAGATGAGATTACTGATTTAATAAGAGAAACAGATTTTAAAGAAGAAAAAGAATTTGCAGGTGATATTAAAAAAGAATTAGCAAAAGGTGGAGCTAATGCTATAAGCTCTGTACTATCAGGAAAATTATTTGATAGTAAAAGACAAGCTAAGTCTGATAAAGAAAGACAAGATAGCCTGTTTAAAGACATGGGCATGGATTTAAATTTTTTAGATGATATAGACTTTGGCGATGATTCAAGTAAAAAGGGAAAAATCCCAAATATAATAGATAATAAAAATGTAACTAATACAGTTGTAGCCCCAATGATAAATGTTTCTTCTGAAGGTAGAAGTAGTAAAGCAGAAGGAAAAAAAAATAAAGCTATCTTCCAAGCCTCGGTATTAACTGTTACAGCTATAAATACTACTAATACAATTCTTTCTAGTATGATGGAATTTCATAAAAATGAAACAGCTAAATTTTATGAAAACACTTCTAAATTTTATACTGAAATGAGTGAAAAATTCACATCATTACTAACTTCTAAGAAAGAATTTGAAAATGAATTTAAAGTTATTATAGATGTGGCAAAAGATTATAGTAAAAAATACTCTACAGATCAACCACATTTTTCTCCAAATACTGATCCATTAGCACATGGTAATTTAGATTTAGGAAAATACAAAAATACTTTAAAGAAAAACCTATTTAATGTAATCCCTGAACTTGGTATGTTAAGAGACATACTTGAAAGTCCAGAAAATAAGAAAATGCTTATTGGTGAACTAGCTGAAAAAATGGCAAATCCAATTGCTAGTGGATTAACCATGGCGATTACCAATAGTATTCCAACTATTTTAAAAAATAGCATGGATTTTTTAAAAGACACAGTTGGTAGTGTTGGTCGAAATTTTATAATGATGATGAATGATCTTGCAAGTAGTAGCGATCCAATTCTATCTACTATTGGAGGTCTCTTTGGATTTAAAAAATCAAGTCCTAGCTTGAATACTAGTGACTATACAAAAGGCGCGGTGGAATTTGATGGTATTACTAGAAAAAATATTACATATGTAATTCCTACCTTACTAGGAAAAATTTTAGCTGTTAATACTGCACTTTACCATGCATATGTCGGAGTAAATAAAGTTAAGTCTGCTGATCTAGATAACTATAATGTATTTAATAGTGAATCAGGTAGATTTGAAAAATCAAGAGCTATAGAAGCTGAGATTGATGACGCTAAAAGTTCAATAGGGTACAGACTAGAAGGTACAAAAAATAAAATCCTAGGTAGCGAAAGTCTTAAAGATTTAAAGCCTGAAGAGAAAGCATATTTAGATGCTAAAGTTTCTGAAGGACTTAGCAACATCATAAAAAGTGGAAGAATAGTAACTGGTAATGAATCGGAAGGTGAGTTTGCTAGTAAAACAGGCTTAGCTAGTGAAGATAGAAATGCATCTGAAGCAATTAGAAAATATATTGCTTCTCTTTCTAGTCAAGGAAAAAATGAGTTTGGACTTGAACTATATAAACAAAATAAATCAAGAGATTATTTTCTTGGAAACCAATATGAAAATGTAGATAGAGCAAACTTACTTATAGAGGGCAGTTCTGGTAGTGACATTAGAAAAAAAAATCTTGACAGTTCATTTTCAGGATTAAGTGCTAAAAGAAGAAATGCATATGATAGAGCTGTAAGTAGTGCTAGTTTTAATAAAATATCTGAAACACAGAGTGGCCAAGAAAATGGCGGCATGGTAGACATGTCTGCAAATTTTCTAGATAATATATCTAATACAATAAACCAACTTTTTTTTGGCTCTGAAGGTGTTAAAGGAATAGGCTCTGAAGAAGGCATATTTGGTAGTATCTCAGGATTTTTTGATTTTGGTTCTAATATTGTTTTTGGTGCTAAAGTTAAAGATACTGATGGTATAATGGATAGGCTTCAGAATAGATTTAAATCTTGGGTAGTAGAGCCACTAGGTAATTATTTTAATGAAACAATTTCTCCATTATTAAATAAGCTATTTTTTGATCCTAAAGATGGCATTGTTAATACTACATCTGACATGTTTAAATCATCATTAAGTAGTTTTAAGAAATGGTGGTTTGGTCCAGATGTAGATGATGAAACTCCCTTTTCTACTTTAGTAAGTAAACAGTTTAAAGATGAATTAATAAATCCATTAAGAGATGGTTTTAAAAGTATATATGAATCAATAATGGGAACTGATATAGCTGGTAGTATAGCATCAATTAAAAAATTTGCTAGTGATAATGAGTTTGGAATTAAAAGTACTGGTGTAGGAATTATATCTAGCTTTTTTTTACCTGGTGGCCCGATACTTGGGGGACTACTAGGATTTGCATATTCTACTAATACAGTACAAGAAACTTTATATGGTAAAGTAAATGATAAAGGTGAATTAGAAGGTGGGTTAATCTCTAAAGAAACAGGAGATAAACTCAAAAAAGCAGGTATTGATGGAGCTAAGGGATATATTATAGGTTCATTATTGGGTGGACCTGTAATTGGTGGTTTCTTAGGATTAGCACATTCTACAGATACAGTACAAGAATACTTATATGGCACATATAATAAAGAAGGTAAACAGGTTACTGAAGGAATATTAGGTAACGATTATAAAAAGAAGCTTAAGTCACTAGGCATTAATGTTGGCAGTGGTTATGTTATAGGCTCATTATTAGGCGGGCCTGTAATTGGTGGATTATTAGGTTTAGCACATTCTACTGATACTGTACAAGAATACCTATATGGCGAAGGACAATTATTAGATACAGCTAAAGCTAAACTTTCAGAAGTTAAAACCGCTGTTTCTGAAATGATATGGGGTACTGGCAAGGAATCTTTAGGTGAGGATGGTAAAGCAATTAAGGATAAAGGATTTTTAGGATTTGCTAAAGAAAAATTTGGTCTTCTTACTAAAGATGTAAGTCAGTATCTTTTTGGTGAATATGATGAAAAGGAAAAGAAACGTAAGGGAGGAATTCTCTCTAAAGTTTCTGATATTGTAGTTGATGATATATGGAAACCTTTAACAAAAGGAATTGAAGATAGTCTTACAGGTGTAAAGACTTTCTTTCAACAGGAAATAATTAAACCACTTAAGGATTTCTGGGATCCTTTAATGGTAGAAGCTAAATATCAAACTGATAAGTTTTTTAATTGGACTAAGTCATTATTTACTGATATAGGTTCAGCTACTGCAGATGCTGTAGGTGAAGCTATGGGAGTTGACCTAGTTCAAGTATTAAGAGAAAATGTTGTAGATCCACTTAAGAAAATGCTTACTACCTTAAAAGAAGGAATTACAGGAATATTTAAGCAAATACTGTTATTTCCTATTAATCTAATACGACAAGCTACTAAATCTTTACAAGAACGACATAAAAATAACTTAAACATATTTGGTAAATTTAGTAAAAAAACAGATAGTACAGTTTCTGAAGTAAAGGGTACTGATGTTTCTGCTGAAGAAGCTAAACAATGGGAAAGATCTTCAGGTGGTGGCGAAGGTGAAGATGGCATGGTTGCAAAAGTTACTAGTAAGACTACTTCTGTAGAAACTGCTAGAGACTCAGCAAAGGCTGCCAGTGGCACAGAAGTAAGTGCTGATAGTGAAGCTGCCGCTGCAGTTGAAAAAGCTGCAGGTGAAGAAAAAACCATGAGTCAGAAACTTCAGGAAAAAGTTACTGATATAGGTGGAACTCTTAAAGACTTAGGAAGCGCAATTCTAGATAAAGGTCTAGGCTTTTGGGAGTCAATGTCTAAGAGTTTAACTGTAGTTAGTGATAAAGTTACTTCACCTGAAGATATTGCTAAAAAGAATAGTTTATTTGGTGGATCAGATGTTAGTGGCGCAATAGTTGACACTAGTAATATTGTGAGCCAGATAAATGAAGTTACTGTAGACCAATATAATACTGCAGTTGACATGATGGGCTATTTAAAAAACATTGATGAAAATACTTATGCTCTAGCATCTGCTGGTGGAAAAGTAGATGGTTCTGGTAAAGAAGGTAAATCTACTTTATTTGGATTTTTAACTAGACCATTAAGAAAAAATAGCATCTTTGGAAAAATATGGGATGTTATTTCTTGGCCTGTTACTAAGGCTAAAGATTTAATAGGTAATATTTTTTCTACAGGATGGAAAATAATAAGTGAACCATTTAGACATATTGGAACTATTATAGAAAAAACTTCTACTGCACTTCAAACAGTGTTAGATACTGTTAAAGATACAGTTCATTCGATTTCTAATATTGTTGAAACAACTACTAGATCTGTTTTTACTATTATAACTGATATAAGTAGTAGTATTAAAGAAGCTGCTAAAGAAACAATAAGAATTGCCGGAAGTTTATTTAGACCATTAACTAGATTAGTATTTTCAGTATCTGAATTTATTATGAAAAGCCTTGGATCATTAGGAGGAATGTTAAACCTTACATTCCGATCATTGGCTACTGGATTAGGACTAACATCTGATGCTATAAGTCCATTTATTAAAAAATTCTCTGAAGGACTAGGAAGTTTCTTTGGTGGAATTGGTTCAGGATTAGGTACATTATTTTCTCTCCCAGGAAAAATAATGGCTAGGTTTAGAAAGAAAAACCTAGTTGACATTGAGACAATAAATCCTGATGCTATAATGAGAGTTAATATAATAGATTCTGATACTAGCGGAATACCAGTCTATATAGTAGAAAAACCCGGTAAAACACCAGAAGTAAATCCTTCTAATCCTGTTACTGATGGTAAACCGGCAGATGAAGTAAATCCTTCTAATCCTGTTACTGATGGTAAACCGGCAGATGATGTAACAAAGAAAGAAAGAAAATCTTCTAAACCAGTTAGTAATGTTGTAACACCAGGAGTTATACCATTAGGATATGATGGACCTGCAAATGATGATGTGAATACAAGATCTGAAATTAAGGCAGAAGCTGCTAATAATAGGGTGACTGAGACCTTGGAAACGTTAGCTGAAAGTTCAGAAGAAACCGCTAAAAATACTAGTATTATTAGTCGTTTATTTGGCAAAGATAGTATACTAGGGAAAATTGGTGGTATGATTTGGGCTGCAGGTGGTGCAATATTAAGTTTCTTAGGAGCTGGAGTAAGTGCTGTAGGTGGAGCAATTGGTGGTCTTTTTGCAGGTGGAACTGCTGGCGTTGCAGGTGGTGCAGCTGCTGGAGGACTTACTGCAGCAATTCCATCTCTTGCAGCCATGATAAGTACTGCAGCTATAACATTATTTGGTGCTGTATTTGGTGTTGGTTTAACCATTCATGACTTCGCACAATCATATGCAAGAGGTGATGACGGAGTAGACATGTTAGGAAATGCACTACTAGGTAGTACTGGAAGTGGTGGATTTCTTAATAGACTATCAAATAGTTTCAAACAAGCTTTAAAATGGGGATCGTTTGGTGCTATACTAGCAGCTCCATTTGGTGCAACTATTCCAATGGGATTTGGCATAGGTGCATTACTAGGTGGTTTAGGTGGATTTATTGGAAAAGACTTTGTATCAGAACCAATGAGAGCTATAGGAAGTATTGTTAGTTCAGGGCTAAGTGGAGTTGTTAATGTATTTAAAAATATTAGTGGATTTATAGCTGAAAGAATAGGTTTATCCATTGAACAGGCCTTTAAAACTGGTGAAATCATGTGGGACACATCTAGCGGCATATGGTCCCTTCCAGCCTGGTTTTTTGGATTTGGTGCAGGAGCTATTGGTGGCTTATTTGGGTATGAAGACGTTGCAAGTATGTTAGATGGACCTACAGTTGATCTTGGTATAGTAAGCACTCTTTCAAGTATAGGTTCTAAAATTTCAAGTTGGTTTTCATTTGCTCATAATCAAGGTGTTAATATATTTAATACTACCTATGATGCTAGTACAGGCGTCGCAGGTGGATTTATAGGTGGAATTTTTGGCGGCATGGCAGGCGGGCTAGGATATCTAATTGGCTTAGGTGCTGGCTTATTTGGAATAGATATTCCTGACACATTTGTAAAAATTGGTCCGGCTATTGATTCAGTATATACTCATGTAGGTGAAATGTTTTCCAATTTTATATCTACTATTACCTACCCATTTAGAAATGCTCACCTTCAAGCAACTGCAACTGCTGATACTGTTGGTGCAGGTAAAACAGGTATATTTGGTGGAATTTATAGAGCAGTGGGTTTCTTTGCAGGATTAGCTGGTGGATTTTTTGGATATGATATAAATTCAAGTATACAGAATCTTGTAAAAAGTGGTAATAGTATTGAAGCAGCTATGTTTACTGCAGTACATACATTTGTAACTGACATGGGTAATGGTATAGTAAATTTTGTTTGGGGAATGTTTACAAGCTTTCGAGATTACGTATTTCCTATTGCAGAAGACCTTCAAGAATTGAAGAAATTATGGGATGAAGGTAGTTATACAGAACTAGCTGCATTTGTTACTAAAAGGGCAGCAGTGGCCACTATTAAAGCTGGTGGTAGTCTTATTAAAGGTACAGCTATGACTGTCGCCGGTGGTTTAAGAGATGTTAGTGGTGCAATATTTTATGAAAATGCAGAAGAAACTGAGTACGGTGAAAAAGAAAAGGAACTTAAAGCTCTTAAAAATGAATTAACTAGTAATTTAGCGCAAGAAGCTAAAGCTATGATACTAAAAGATCACCCTAATTACTCAGAATATCCTGAAGATAAGAAAAAAGAAATATTTGAAAAGTATAAAAAAATAGTATACAATTCTAGGCTTGAAAAACAAAGAGCTAGAAAGGGTTGGAATTCAAAGGATCTTGCTAAAATAGATATTCAAGATAAAACTAGTAAGAACAGTGTTCCATTAGCAATTAAAGAAGCTTATGGACCTGACTTTGATAAGTTTAGTCAAGTAGAAAAACAATTTATCGTTCAGGAATTTAAAACAAATTTAGGTAGTAATAAATCTATTGAAGAACTAAAAAATCAAACTGCTGAAAAAATGACAGTATTTGCCTCCAAGGAATATAAAGAAGCAAAACGTCAAAAAGAAATTCTAGCTAAAGCTCAAATAGGTTATGATCCTGCTAAAGCTAAACTTTCAACTTCAGATATGTCTATGGAAATGCAACTAGCTGTCAAGTTTCCTAACTATCAAAGTTTAACTGGTGAAGAGAAAAAAGAATTTACAAGAATTTATAGAAAAGAAAAGGCTAAAGATATTGAATTACAGAAAAAACAAAATGATCTTAATATAGAAAAAACAGCCGCTGAAGAAAAAAATCTTGGCTTAAAACCTGTAAGTTCAACTGTTGATGAAGATAAAAAAGAAGCTGAAGTAGCTGAAAGTAAAAAATCTAATACAAGTGGTATTGTTAGCTCAATACAATCGTTATTTAATACTCCAGAAGCTAGAGCTAGAATGGAAAAACTTAAAAGTAGATTTGCTAATAGTTCACTTATAAATACACAACAAATGCCGTCAGTTACAGGTACTAATCAGTCATATAGTGGATCTAGCAGTCCTTCAGTTCAAACCAATAATGCAGAACTAAAAAGTAAATTCAACTATACGGGTGTAGATTTAAAAAATAATGCAAAAAATTCTAAAGGATCAATACCTCCAGCTTCCAGTGTATATTTAAGTCAAAAAGATCCTGAGTGGGCTTCCCATCCATATTCAATTACAGGTGATCCTTCTCAAAACATTAAAACATCTGGATGTGGAATCACATCAATGGCAATGGTTTCAAAATATTACGGTCAACCTGGGCATCCTAAAGATTTTGCAAATCTTGCTATTAAAAAGGGCTATAGAACTAGGAATAGTGGAACATCAGACGAGTTTTTTAGATATGTTGCAGGATTACAAGGATTAGATATTACTGCAACAGGAACAAATTATAATGCCATTCAAGAAAAACTCAACCAAGGAATGCCAGTTATTGCGTCTGTAAGAAGTCCTAGTAAATTTACAGGTGGACCTGGTCATTTTATAATGCTTCATCCTGCACAAAAACCTGATGAAGTGATAGTTAATGATCCAAATCATCCTGATAGAAGTAAAATTTATAAATTAAAATCTGTTGGTACAATAAAGAGATCATTTGCTTTTAGTAAAGATGGTAAAGGCTTAGATAAATTTAGTATAGCTCAAAAAACTCAAAATGATGTTATGGAAGGCTCACCACCAGGAGGTGTACTAGAAGGTTCACCTTCTAGTAGTGGTAAGTTACTATCTGGAGTAACATCTCCTTTACTTGCAGATGCTATGGGATTTCCAAAAACCAGTCAACCAGCTGCTACATATAATAAAGTGTCTCAAACACCTTCAGTACCTTCTCCTGAAGCTAAAGTTGAGTACGCTGGATTTAGTAAATTTGATAAAGAAATACAATCAACAAAAGATTCTGCTATTGCATATAAGAGCTCTCAAGAATCATTACTTAGTAAAGACTCATCTGATTTTAAAACAATAACAGATTATCTAAAGATGATTGCTGAAAATACCAGAATTACTGCTGAGAAAGATACTAATGTCACTGTAAATGCAAATGGATCAAATCAATCTTCTGGTAATGGTACTGATAGAAATTTATCTAATGATAAAAAAGCTAAAGTTAATAACGCTGTAAATAGTGCTAAAAAGAACAGTGGAACAAATACTTGGAACTCTAGTGAAGTATTACCTCCTTCAGTTGAGATTATAGCTCAAGGTTCAACTGTGGATGTTTCAATGTAATAAAAATAAAAGAAACAAATTAATAGGTCATACACTTAATGTATGACCTATTAATATTTTACCATTATAAAATAAAAAGTAACGTAACAGAATAAAAGGAAAAAAATATGGCTGATGAGAAAAAAACTGAAAATACTCTCGCTGGAACTTTTGATTTTTCACATTCAGAGATTTCTGAGGAACTAAAAACTAGTCAAGCTGATAAAAAATTAGGAATCCAAAGTTTTCTTGATAGCAAGTGGAGTGTTGTCAAGAGAATGAATAATGCATATAGCAATATAATAAATTTACCGTATTCATTTAATAATAATGCAGATCCAAGTGATAGAGTTTTTATTAATACAATATTAAAAGATCTATTCATTGTTAATATAGCTCCTGGAAGACCGTCCTTTAACATATTAGCAACTGATAGTAAATATGAACAAAATAAAAAAAGCTTTGAAGATTACAAAACTCAATTTAAACAAGAACCAACTAACGCCAGCGGAATAGCTGATTTTATTGGAAAAAATGTTGGCAGCCTTCCTGATTTCAGATACTATACATTTCAATATGATTGGGGAACATACTACCAGTATCTACAGACGATGTGCAGTTATACTTGGACTAGAATGAGATTAGAAAGAGGCCCGTTTGCTTTCCATGTAGCAGATGCTTTAAATGCATACGGTAATGCAGAAAATGGAATGTTAAATTTGCATAGTGTATTTGGATGGGCTGGAATATCATTTGCAGCAGATTATAAAGGTTCAAGTGTTACTGAATCAGCTTCTAATAACTTTCAAGATTCTGCAGTTGCAAGTGCAGTTAAGAGCTTTTCACAAATATCAAAAGAAATCCAATTCTTATTAGGTGTGGATAAAAATGATACAGCTAATAAGTTAAGAAATGCTTCTGAAGGAAAAGCGGCTAGTAAAGAAGATACAGGTTTAATAGGCGCAACTACTAGTACTTTAGAAGGGCTTGGTGGAATGTTAGACGGTATATTCGGATATATGGGTGAGGGGCCAATTGAAACAATAGTAAATGGTACTCAGTTTATGTTCCCTGAAGTATGGTCTGACTCTACTTTTACTAAAGATTATACTCTTTCTTTCAGGTTTCATGCTCCGTATGGAGATCCATACGTAGTTTTTCATACTGTTCTTTTTCCATACTTTGCATTACTAACATTAACACTTCCTCAACAGCGTGGTCCATCAAACTATTTAGCCCCATTTCTAATTAGATTAGAAGCTCCTGGTTGGTTTAGAATTAATTGTGGGGTAATTACATCATTAACAATTACAAAAGGTGGCCAAGATAACCTTTGGACGTCTAATGGTCTACCAATGCAAATAGATGTCAATGTAACTGTTAAAGATTTATATCCTGCGATGATGATAAGTCAATCATATGGTGAACTAGCAGTTAATACGGGGTTAATGGATACTCTAGATACTATTGCAGGGTTAAGAGTCTCGTCTTTCAATTTAAAAGAAAACATTAAAACTGCAGTTGCCTCTATGACATCTATTTATGGTAATACAGTAGAAAACTTAAAGAGCGGTATTAGAACTAAATTAACCAATAATGATGGAAAATTAATTCAATGGATTCAATCTAATCTTATTTCTATATGGGGATAATAATGTGAAAGAAAAACATTTAAAGAATATACATAAACATGAAAAACTTACTGAAAAAGACAGAAACATAATAAATTTTCTAATAGAAAAAAATAAAAAAATAAAAACCAATAAAGTTTCAGTAACTATTAATATGGAAATAAAGGGACAATCCAGACATAGAGCTGCTAGATTTGGCGGGTATTATGATCCTAGTGCAGCTCATAAAAAAGAAGTACTAGCTGAATTTCTAAGGAAAGCTAAAAAACAACTTAAGCATATTGATATACCAATATCAACTATGGCTAAAATAAAAATTATACACTATAGGCGTATTCCAGGTAGTTTTAGTAAAATTAATAGAATCCTAGCAGAATTAAAAATTCTGAAACCTGATAATAAACCAGACTTAGATAATGTAGGAAAACTAATAATTGATGCTTTGACTACTAGGAAAAAAAAGCCATATGCTTTCTTTAAGGATGATGTACAAATTACTGATATAAAACTAAAGTCATATTACTCTTATAAACCTCGATGCAAAATAATAATTACATATAATAAGAAAAAATTTAAAAAGTATAAACGAGGTATTACAGCATGATTCCAGCAAATATTAATTCTTCTTTACTTCAATATAAAGAGGAAGTAGATAAAACTATAACTCAACTTAAAAGTGAAATTCCCCATGCTAAAGAAATTTATAATGATGTAAAAAAAGAAGCAAAAGCTATTGCATCTCAAATTACTAATAATACAAAATATTCTGTCAGGACTTTTAATCATATAAAAGAAGAAGTATTAAAAGAAGTTGTAAGTATTACTAGTGAGCTAGATTTTGTATTTGATGAAATAAAACAGGAAATAGTTAGAGAATATGACGAAGTAGAAAAAACAATTATTGCTGTAAACGCATATGCTATTGCTATTGGCGAATCTAATGTTAAAACAATTTCTGAAGAATTAGATTCTACTATTTTTACAAAAGAAGATATACTTAGTTCTATTAGTAGTAGTGTTGCAGAAAAGCTAGATATATTTCTAAATAATGATAAGCAGTTTAATGATATAGTAAGTGATATTTCTAAACAAGCAATTGATATGTCGCAAAAATCCTTTGAAAAAGTAAATTCCTTTGAAAGTGTTAGAGAATTTATTGAAGGTAGAGAAATTAATTTAGATTCATTATTAAAAATGGATAGTACTGGCTTATCTAAGTTATTTGGTGAAATTAATAAAGCTCAAAGTAAAGCTTTTGAATACTCAGAAAACTTGCTTTCTAATATACTACAACAAGTACGGAAAGATAATAGTGGTTCAATATTAACAAATTTAAAAGTAGAAAATTTAAATGAAATTGTTACAGGAAGTCTAGAACCTATACTTAGTAAACTTAAAGAAGAGTTTGAAATAGATGATTTTGGAATTAAGTTTGATGAGATATTAAATGTAGAAGACATTACTAAGAAAATGGGAAATTCAATTTCTTTTGAACTTCCAAGTATACCGGATTTCTTTGAAGCAGAAGACACTCTGTTAGAGCCTGACTTTCAGGAATCATTAGAATTTGGTGAGATTATAATGGATAGTATTGAAGAAAAAATCACAATCTTAAATCCCTATTTAGAAGAAGGCGAAATGGTTTTGAATAGAATTACATTAATTTAGCATTTGAAAATTAGTATTAACATTAAAATTAGTCTTGAATTTATAATACTAAAAAAGGTATCTTTGGCATATGGATGAGAAAATCATAAAACAGTTAGAGTTAAACAATGAAGATATTGAGTTCCTGAACATGAGAAGCGCATTTTATACATTCATTGGATATGATAATATAATTGAAGCAGTAAAAAAATGTATTCAAGAATCTGATGTAATAGCATTTGCAAATGATAGGACTGTAAAGTTTATCAATGCTAAGAATCCTGACTTTACTATAGTAATTAATAAAGAAAAGTTTTTAGAAAAATATCCACAATTAGAATCAATTAGAACGCCTGATGATGAAATTAAATGGATTAATGAAGGTCTTCATAGAGAATTATTCTATCATATAGGAACACTTATAATTGACAATCTTCCTAAATTTCGAGATCATTATATTCCATTAAGGGAAAATCAAAGACTTGTAGATAGTTTAACAGTAACCTCTACTATTTATGGCACCGTTATTGACTTAGTTAATTACAAAGTATTTATAAAATATTTATTTTAATTAAAATGGCTAATGTTTCATATAAAAAAGAAACTATCATTTTTAGTATTTTTTTGCAAAAGAAAATTGCAGGGAATATTCTAATGAACCCCGGTTGCAAAATTGGAAGAATGAAAAAATGCTAGAAAATCAAATAAAAAAATCTTTATCAAAAAATGATAAAGATTTTTTTATTTAGTCTTTCAAGAAATTAGTTGGCAAATTTAAAAGCAATTCGCTTTACAAATTCCCGGTCAGACGGAATAATTCCAAAGGTATTCAATGTTTCTAAAATAGTATATTGTATTACTGTTTCCTTGAATACATCTTGCATGAACTCATTCTTGTTTTCAGTATAAAGATTTTTCTTTGAAAGAAGAAGATTCTTCTGTGAGTTAATCATAATACTTGAAAATAGAGTGGGAACATACTTACTGGGTTTTACTAAACGACAGTCTTCGCTTTTTACAGCATCTTCAATCTTTTTTCGTTTAGCAGCTTCCTGTTTTTCAGCCATTAGAACATCCTGAACTTTACCTTTAATAATCTCAGCTGATTCTTTTGCAGCTTGATCTTCTTTCTTTTCTTCAGGAGTTTCAGGTTCTTTTTCTTCAGGCTCTTCTTCAGGAGTTTCTTCTTCTTCTTTAGTTTCATCTGCAGGTGGTTCTTCAGCTGCATCCAT
>Ga0172381_10001871_pt1 | contig 24060 bp, 26 predicted proteins | sample Leawel6488metaG_FD_119754 | JGI IMG/M metagenome (GOLD analysis project Ga0172381, IMG submission 119754) | Leachate microbial communities from a municipal landfill in Southern Ontario, Canada - Leachate well 64-88 metaG | ecosystem: Engineered > Solid waste > Landfill > Unclassified | place... | reverse complement strand
TTCCTACGCGTTACTCACCCGTTCGCCACACTTTTACAAGTGTACGACTTGCATGTTTTAGGTACGCCGCCAGCGTTCATCCTGAGCCAGGATCAAACTCTCAATAGAATTGATGTTTGTACCCAGCACGTATAAGGTGCTGGATTAAGCTCAATTTAATTTGAGTGGTTTATATAGCGCTACTCGTGCGCTCTCATCTGGTTTTGTCAGACCGCTATTTTCATAGCAATCGACCCCTTTGGGGTCAAACCATAGTTGGCTATCACATCCGGTGTGAATCACCAACGATTCCTGTTAAATTGCCTTTCGGCTCCGACGGGGGGTCGGTTTAACAGGACTTGCAAAATTGTCAAAATTCATGGAGACAAAAAAAGTCCAGCAGTAACTGGACCCTGCTCTGTGTTTAATTGGAACTTTGTCAAAAACTATGAGCCAAATTGCCTCCGTAGATAAAAAATACCTTATTTGCGGGAATATGTCAACAGTTGATTAGAGCGATTATTTGTCTAAATATAAAATGCCCGCAAGGTTGCTTTTTCCGATCAACTCCTTCGCATCATCGACTGGACCTTCTAAGTAAACAAATTTCTCCTGAGGGAAGTCTTTTGCCCAAACCTTGCATGGCTGAATCACTTCAACCAAAGCAAAACCCTCAAATTGGATCGCTAAAGTAATGGCCTCCTGCAGCAACGATATATTTTCAACTGGCACTCTGGCTATAAACTTACAGCCCGAAACAACCGCAAGATCAACTGCACTAATCGGTTTTATCTGGTTTTCTTTGCTCTGGGCGCGTGCCATAACACCGACAGGAGTTGCCGAGGACTTCTGACCAGCCGTTAAACCAAAAATATAATTATTGTTTAAAACAAGAGTAATGTCATCATTCCTTTGCATTGCGTGCACAAAGTGATTGAGGCCTTCGCTTAGCAGTCCGCCGTCACCGGCCTGTGCGATCACAGACAGCTCTGGCCGGGCAATTTTGACACCAACTGCAACAGGTATAGAGCGACCATGCAGCGTTTCAACGCCGCAAACGTTAAGAACATTGATCATATTTCCACTGCAACCGATATCATAGCAAACAACAACGTTTTTGGGTTCAATTTTAAGATCGGAAATTGACTTTTTAAGCGCTGCGTTAACACCATATGTCCCACAGCCCGGACACCATGTTGGAACCTTACCCGTATCTAGTGTTTTGTTCATATGGATTGATCGATTAATTTTGCCAACTCTTCTTTATAAAACGGCCGACCGTCATCTTTGGTAATCCTTAGAACTGGCTTCAGTGTTTTCATTTCAATCAAGCTCGCCATCTGACCAGAAAAATTATTTTCAATAACAATGACTTTTTTTGCCTTCAAAACCTCTTTTTTTAAATCAGCTGCGAACGGCCATGGCCTCCAAATGTGGATATATTTTACTTCCGGATTTATTGCTAAATATTCTAGAATACTACTTTTAGTTGAGCCCCACCCAACAATCAAAGTATCAGAATTTTTATTGCCAAAAACCTCGAAACCGCCATCCATGTTTTCGATCTTCCTGTCTCTTTTGTCCATCATTTCAGTTCTTGTTTTCGCATCGTCGGCCGAAAAACCACACTCATCGTGCTCGTACGAGCTGGTCAAAAATGTTGTCTCGCCAGGATAAGCTCTTGGCGAAATACCATCATGGGAAAGCTTATAGCGACAATAATCGCTACCGGCCTCGAATCTTTTACCGTGATCGATTTCGATGGTTTTCTCGTCAAGACCTTTTCCCGAAGAAAAACGACTCTCGCACATATATTTATCAGCCAGGACAATGACTGGTAGCTGGTATTTTTCGGCTAAGTTAAATGCCGTCTGTCCCAAATTCATTGCTTCTTGTAAATCTCCTGGGGCTAAAACGATTTTTGGAAAATCTCCGTGGCCGGGATTTATCGCAAGATTTAAATCTGACTGCCCGCTATAAGTCGGCATTCCGGACGAAGGACCTGATCTCTGCCCCAAAACCACGACCAAAGGAATTTCAGCCATCGAGCTAAATCCAACCGCTTCACACATTAAGCTAAAACCTGCACCGCTGGTTGCTGTGACCGACCTTTTTCCGGCATAAGATGCTCCGATCGTACTTAAAGCCGCAAAGATCTCATCCTCCGGTACAACCATCTTGATATCAGTTTGAGACAAAAACCCCAGCAAGCTATTGATCGGCGTGATCGGATAAATAGAACAGTATTGGCAATCGGCCTTTTTTATTGCTAAAGATAAAATCTCATTCGCCGTCGCTCCGTTAATTTTTTTCTTTGCATCCGAAGCCGGCATTTTTATTTTTTCATCAACTTGCAGTTCATATCCTAACTCCACTGCCCTGAAATTTATATCGACGTATTTTTCGTCAATGGTCTCTTTTATCGCCCTAAGTAATGTATCAAGATCTTGAGACAAAACTTTCCAAATAAAGCCGGCGGCAACGGTATTTTTTACAATAGGATTTGCGGCAACTTCAGGCAGCTCACCAATCTTCAATGTATTTGCATCAAAAACTAAAGCATCTTTTTTCAGATCTTCTCGATGCGAATCTAGGAGTTTTTGATCCAAGGCAAATAAAAGATCAATTTTATTTCTTGGAGAGAGATTTTCTTGAGACGAAATAACAATCTGAACATTGTTGTCGCCGCCGCGGATTGCCGACGGATACTCTGGATATGTCAGCGTAAAAAAACCGCATTGGTTGAGCGCAGAAGACAGCAGTTCACCGAGCTTCATGATGCCCGATCCGGCCGGTCCGCAAATTTTTATTGTGATAGAATCATCTGCAGTCATCATAGGTCACCAGCATTTATTGTTGATCCGTCGAGCCGATCCGCCTGTTTTTCGGTTAGAACCAGTGAGATTTTTTTGTCCTCAAAATCTTCTAGCGGGCGTTCGTCAGCACCTTCGACAATCGTTTCAATTCTTTTGAGAATTTCGCTCGCTTCTTTGAGAATGGCGCTTGACCGTTTTTCTACTTCCACCTGCTGGGACTTTTTCTCGTTATATTTAAGTGCGTTTCCGGGATCTGACTTTGCTTTTAAATCCAGGGCGACAACAGAATCTTTAAGTAAATCTAGATATTTCGGCAGTGTTTTTTCAGCAAGTTTTTTTGCCGTTTTGGCAGTTTGCGCAAGTGCCATTCTAAAAGCGAACGATTCTGAAGCCGACAAAACTTTAGTTCCATTGGCAAAAAATTCGGCAAGCGCTTCTCTTGTTTTTAGGTCCTGCACCAAATAATTCACTTCTTCCTGCGTTCTATCGTTCATAATTCTTCTCTGAAGGTCGTCAAGATAACCGTCGAGATAAACCGTCTTAGTGCGAGCGCCAATAAACAAGGAGTCGGGCGCGACCACATTCAATTCCCTAGTAATATCAACCGATCCAGTTGCTATCAAAGACCCTGGCAAAACCGTGAGATACGGGGAAAGAGTAACGCCCACACCGCACGAGGAAAGTATAAAAGTGACACCGGCTTTGGTTCCCCTGATTGGATCGTAATTGGAAATACAGATTCCGGCTCCGAAATTTGCCCTCCCTCTCACAATCTTGAAATCTTCTTTTTGCTCTACGTTTAAGTAAACATGCGAAAATGCCTGAGCCAAACTAGAATAAAATAATTCGCCTGGTGGGTTAATGTAGCTACCTTCGTTATTTTTCACCGCCAGAGCTAGCGCAGTTAAGTCGCCGTAGTAACCAAAGTGGCCAATTTCTACTAAACTATTTTTTTGTTCGTCTGTCGGAGGTGTTCCAATAATCGTGCTTCTTATAAATTCCCCACCGCCTATGTGAGCGAAGGAAAAAATACTTCCTCCGCGAGATTTAGTTTTGCAAAAATCACATCCCCCAAAAATGACGTCATCGTTGATTCGGGAATTGTTAATCAAAACCGGATAACAATCGATGTGCCCGCCTTCGCTTATCGCCAAAGACGATGTCGTTGAATTTTTAACTTCTGAAAAATCTTCAACAATCGTGTAGGTGCCAATTAATGAATTTAAAATTTTTGAGTCAGAAATGTAGTTATGACCTAAAAGCGAACTATCTTTAAAAGTAGATCTTAGCAATTTTACTTTGCCGTAAATTTTATTATCGCCGATAAATTCACATCCAGAAATTTCTAGGTCTTGTTTTTTTGCGAAGTCGCTTACTTCGATTTTTTCAAGATCGCCGGTGCAACCTTTTCCTTTCAGCTCTTCCATGAATTTGATGTCAATTTTTTTCATTCTCAATTTCCTTCGCCATGGTATCGGCGATTTTTTGAGCAACAGATTTAACTTGAGATTCATCTTTTCCTTCAACCATCACTCTGGCAATATTTTCTGTGCCGGAATATCTGACTAAAACCCTGCCATCATCTTTCAACTCACGCTCGCCCCGAGCAATCGATTCTTGGGTGTTTTTTAACTTATCCAAAGAAACCTTTTTGCTGACCGGAAAGTTCAGCAGAACCTGCGGATAGGCCTGGTATTGATTTAAAGAACTCAATGCTTTACCACTATCCCTCATCGCTTCGATTACCTTCAAGGCCGCAACGATGCCATCGGCCGTAGTAGAAAGATCGGCAAGCATAATATGGCCGGAAGATTCACCACCCAAACTGTAACCACCTTCGCGCAGTGCTTGAGAAACAAACTTGTCACCAACATCAGTTAAAGACACCTTAATCTTTTCTTTTTCCATTAACTTGCAAAAACTTAAATTCGCCATAACAGTTGAAACGACGGTATCGTTCTTCAAAAGACCTTTTTTCTTTTTGTAAATTGCAATGATCGCGAGGGTTGCATTCCCGTCTAAGATATTGCCTTTTTCGTCAATCATTATCAGCCGGTCTGCATCACCGTCTAAAACAATACCGAGATCCGCTGATTCAGCTAGAACTCGTTTAGCGACAAGCTCGGGGTAGAAAACTCCCGCATTCTGATTAATATTCAGGCCATTTGGCGCAACATTCATTGAAACAACTTGCGCCCCAAGTTCACCAAATACCTGCGGGCCTATCTTATACGCAGCACCATTGGCACAGTCCAAAACAATCTTTAAACCCTCCATGGACATATTATCGACTGTTTGTTTTGTATATTCCGCATATCGGCTGTCCGCAGCGGTGACTCTTTTCGCCTTGCCAAGATGCTTGGATTCAACTCCTTCGATGTCAGACGACAGGTGATCTTCGATTTCTTGCTCTGATTTTTTATCAAACTTGTAGCCCTCGGATGTGAAGAACTTAATTCCATTATCTTCAGCTGGATTGTGTGAGGCAGATATCATAATCCCCGCATCTGCATTCATTGACTGAGTTAGATGTGCAACGGCCGAAGTTGGCAATGGGCCTGTCAGCAGAACATCACCGCCCATAGCACAAATTCCGCTCGTTAGCGCAGTTTCAAAAATATAGCCACTGACCCTCGTATCTTTACCTATCAAAATCTTTTTGGGTTGGCGAGAATGTTTAATAGAAACGACAAGAGCTTTTCCAACTTGCAGTGCCATCTCTGGCGTCATTGGAAATTCATTTGCAACTCCCCTTATGCCATCAGTCCCAAAAATATTTTGCTTCATACCTTATATTTAATCACCTATAAGCCAAAATAACAATTTAAAAAAAACTTAACTAATGCGATAGATTGGTCTTTAAAATGGACGAGGCCGCTGCCGATTCCCCCGAAGGAGAAGACGACGAGCGGCCTCTTGACTTACGGCCGGGGACTACCCCGACACTTGAGAAAACGGATGAAGGATCGATGTGAGAGGCCGGCGGGATGGAGTGTAGGGGCTGGCAGGGTTAGACCCCGCGCTACAGCTCGCACCCGCCGGCTCTTTACGGCCAGCCGTGCCTCGATCCAGTGTGGCTTCCTATCGCGGAAGCACGGCTGTGTGACACCACCGCTTGACGTTCGGCGATCTGCCCAGCGTACCTCGCTGAGGCCCACTAAGTCCTCACGGGAGGCATACCGCTACGGGCATGGCCCAGTCAGGCGGTGGAAAGCAGACAACGAAACTAGTACAAAGGACATCCCTCCCTAGTACGTCCTGTCCGTTGCCAGCATTGCCCGAGATTCGAAGCTCTCCGGCTCCTAATACCCGGGATGCCAGGGTACGACTCCGATCACGGACGTTGCCCGGAATCCGTCGTTGGCTTCCGGGTCGCCCGGGCCGTGGCGCCCAGCTAGCTGATGCTGATGCCGCCGCCGGGATCGTGGCTGTTGCCCGCGCCGCAGAAAGTGGTCTTACCGATCGGCTTTCCGCCGACAAGGCGCATCCTCTGACCAATCATATGCATCTCTCCTCGCTATCAACCGAGCGGTTTTGGATTTCCCCCGATGGGGATTCCGCCCGGATACTCCTTCTCGAAAAAGCCGACTCGGCCCTTCTCGAGAAAGTACTAAACATCATACCACATTTGCGCCCTCACGTCAAGGGTACAACGACGCCGTGGACCTCTACACTATCCGAGTGAATCTTCGTGTCGTAGACCTCATGCAGGAGGTTATCCCGTTGCTTCTGGTCCTTTCCCAGCACGACAACCTGGAACGGCTGTTTCTGTGCTTCGAACAGCTCGGCGAATCCGTGATGGCCCGTTGCGATGTCGCGGGCCATAAGTAGATTGTCTCGCGCGATCGTTGCGTCACCGATAAGCTCTCGGCTGACAACAAACATCTCCGGCATGTAGCGCGAAGCGCGGTAGTGTCCGGTGCCGTCGACGATGACGCCGCGGGCGTTGTGGAACCCAAGTGGGCCAGTGAGTAAGAGTTCGCGGCAGAGAACGCCCAGGCGGCGGGCGAGCTCTTCAGCGAATTCGCGGGCAATGTCGTCAACGTTGCCCTCGAGACCGAAGCGTCTCTTGGCCTCGGCCGCCGCACCGCATCCGCGATGCCAGGTGATCATATGGACTCGGCCTCGAAGCAACTTCACGGCCCTCTTGATTGAATCCTCAAGATCACTCCCGAGCAGAATCCCGCTGCCAGCTAGCCGCAGAAACGCCATGTCTTTGAGCGTCCCCTTCTGCGACTGCACGCGCTCGTCGATGCAGACGACCGCAACACCCTTGCGTTTCGCAAAATCCAGCTTCCCGATAAGCGACTTCGGGTCTCGACGTAACAGCTCGATCATTCCAACCCTCTCAAGCCACAACTTCTGCTGCGATGTGATGCTGCCATCCGCTTGTTCGATTGTTTCAGCCATTATACCCTCCGCGAGATTAAAATAGCGCTCCTAGGCGCATAGAAATATTAGCAAAAAAACACGCCCAAATCAAGAATATCAGCTTTTATTTTCCAACCGTTTCTTAAATCTGTGATCGGCTTTAGTATGCCAATCTGTCGGATTAGAGTTCTGTATTTCCCGCCAGATTTTTCGGGCGGACTTAGTAAATAACTTTTTATAATTTCCTTCAAATCTAAATTTTTGCCAAGGTTTGATTGTTTTCATTCCGCGCGATTCTTGTTCGCGAACTTCCAAATCAATATCAAGCGTATCAGCATCTTTAACTATCTTTGCTTCAAGCGAATCGCGTTTCTCATACTCATCAAAAATCTTTAGGTATTCTTTTTCTAAACTAGTGCCTTTTAAGATGTCACCAATTGCTTTTTCGTCGTCTCTTTTTACATAAGTGCGCATTAAATAATCAGTATCTCCAGTTCGGCTTTCGACGATATCGTGAACTAAAGCCATTTTTAAAACCTTATCCGTGTCGGCCTTTTCCATTTTGGCGATGGTTTGAGCCAACCACATAACGCGAAACGTATGCTCGACAGTATTTTGCGGTGGATAAATCAAAAATCTTTTCCACTGCCGATCAATATGGCGAAGAGCTCCTATTTCGTAGATGAAGTTAAGATCTTTGTTGCTCACAGACAAATCATACAAAGAAAAACAGGTCTTGCAAGGGCGTTATTTGCCTTTGTTGAATCTTTCTTCCACTTCAGTCCAGTTTAGGTTTTTGAAAAATGCATCGATATAACCAGCACGCTTGGTTCCGTAGTCCAACATATAGGCGTGTTCAAAGCAGTCGCAAACAATGATCGGAACGCATCCGGCCAAGTGTCCGGCGTCATGCTCGTTAACCCAAACGTTGAACAATTTGTCTGCCTGCTTGTCGAAATACAAGACGACCCATCCAATTCCGCGCATCGCACACATCGCCCTGAAATCTTTCTCCCAGTTTTCATGAGAACCAAAGCTTTTTTCGAATTGCTTGTGTAATTCGGAGTGATGATCATGCTCTTTTCCGCCTTGGCATAGATTTTCAAAATAATATTCATGCAATCTCATGCCGTTAAATTCCCAGCCAAAACGACGCTTGAGTTCGGCGCGCACTACTTCATCTTCTTCTTTTTCAAGATGTTCAAGAATATGATTGGTGTTTTTTACGTAGCCCTCATACAAACTAAAATGGTTTTGCATCATCTCGTCGCTTAAACCATCGGTTCCAAGAAGTTCAGTATAATTTTTTGGCTCATACATTTTTGCCTCCAATATATTTAAATCTCTTTACCTTCTTGCCTTGGACTTTGGCCTCATCTAGAAACATTTTTATAGGTCGAACCCACAAATAATCCTTAAACTGCTTATCCGTTTCGTAGAGAGGACGGTAAACAACCATCTCGCTTAGGGTTTCAGAGTGCTTTGCAACCCCAATCACATCGTAGCGCCTGCCGCTATAATGTTCGTACACCCCCTTTTTTATTTTTCCCATTTTAGTACTTTTCGTAACTTACAATTTCACCAATCTCTTTTCTGCGCTTGGGAATTTCGCGATCTGCAGGAAATCCCAAAGGCAAAATAACAGCGGGAACCGTGTCTTTTGGCGCATCAATTATTTTAGAAAGCTCTTCCGAAGCTCCAATTCCACCTACCCAACAACTTCCGATACCCAGAACCCAGGCCGCTAGCGTAATATGGTCAACGGCGATTGCTAAATCAATGAGATGATATTTATTTTGTAAACCGCTTGAAACACAGAGCAAAACGACGGGTGCCTGGGCAACAAATGGCGCCTTGTTGATCTCAGCGATCTTTTCAATTTTTTCTTTGTCTTTGATGACAACAAACTTATAGCCCTGGAGATTGCGCGCTGATGGCGCCAATCTCGCGGCTTCTAAAATTTGAGCTAGCGTTTCATCGGGAATTTCTTTGTCCTGATAAGCTCTAACGCTGCGTCTAGATTTAATTGCTTTAAATACGTCCATCGTTTCCTTCATTGATAATAATAAACCTTACTTAATCTCTGGGCAATGGGGTGAGGGGCGGATGGAGAGTGTCCGCCCCTACGTTGCTTGGGACGGTTTGCGCCCCAGTTCGGGGTTGAACCGCCTCTTGTTCGCTTCGATCTCTCGTCGCATTTCGACGCTCATGAAGCGCGAATATGGGTGGGCGCGGAAATTCTGCACAGCCACCACCACGCCCTCGTCATACAGCTCCGGGGTGGGTGACCCCGAATCCTCATACCCGTCGCACCCCTCTTGGCAACAGTTGCTCCGGCCGGGTAAAACCCAGCCGATGTCGTTCTTGCCTGTGCACCAATGCCACCGAGGGTTGCGACAATCCGAGGGCTCAGCGTGCTTGCATAGGCCCATGGCAACCACCTCCCTAAATTCTCTCCGCGCAAATAGTAGACAAATAACCTTAAAAAGTCAACGTATATTCCACTTTCCTCTTTCTTGAATCACCTTACCGTCGAGGACAATTTTGCTATCACGCATTTCTTTAATAATATCCCAGTGGATTGCACTGTCATTTCCTCCACCATTTTCCTTATAGGCCGAACCCAACGCAAGGTGGATGGTACCAATGATTTTTTCATCATACAAAATGTTTTTGATATATTTTTGAATCTTTGGATTGCAACCAATGCCAAATTCTCCAACATATGAGGCGTTTTTATCAACAGCAATCATCGCCTTCAGAAATTTTTCGTTCTTGTCGGCTTTCGCTTCCACGATCTTGCCTTTTTCGAATTTTAGATAAATCCCTTCAACTTCGTTACCATTATAGATTGCAGGATATTCAAACTTGATCCAACCCTCAAGTGAGTATTTCTCCGGTGCCATAAAAACTTCGCCACAGGGCAGGTTATCGCCCGTTAAGTCATCTAGCACTTTTTCGCCCCTGATATTAAACTTCAGGTCAACATTCGGACCAATCAGATGCACTTGCTTTCCTTTTTTAAACTTGGCCAAAATCTTTTTAATATTTTTGCCGATCTTGTCCCAGTCCTGAAGACATGCTCCAAAAACAAAATCTTCGAATTCATCAAGTGACATCCCAGCATCTTGCGCCATACTCACACACGGGTATCCGACAGTGCAGCGCCAAATCTTATCTCGTTCGTCGCAAACAAAATCCCTGATTGATTTTGTTGTTTTACCGCGCAGAGCAATCTTTTTTGGATCAACGCCAGATAATTCCTTGCTATTCGATTCTGTATCAATACCGATATATTTTTGGGCATGACGGACAGTATAATTCCAGGTTTCTGGAAAATGTTCTAGCTGGCTCTTTGTTGCGTTCTTAAAATAAAAGGGCGTAAGGTTTGGCAAGCTTACATTTAAAATCGGGTAGGCCTTGCGCAAGATAATTTCTTTGTAAAGCGTAGCCATAAACGGTTCCGCTTCGGTTGATCCTGAAACAATCACGTTTTCGCCTGGCTTTACTTTAAGAAAATAGTCAACGACTAACTCGGCTAATTTTTTAGTTTTTTCGTCACATATCATAGAGTTCCTTATTCAATAACCTTATCGATGATACCGTATTTCTTGGCTTCTTCAGATGTTAAGAACCGGTCGCGCTCGGTATCCTCATCGATCTGCCTTTTACCCTTGCCGGTTAACTTAGCCAAAATTTCATTTAATCTTTCACGAACGCGCAGAATTTCATCTGCATGAATTTTAATGTCAGAGGCCTGTCCTTCAACACCGCCTAGTGGCTGGTGAATCATGATGCGTGAATTTGGAAGGGCGAATCTTTGTCCCTTAGCACCTGACGCCAAAAGTATTGCTGCGGCAGACGCGGCCTGTCCAACACAGACAGTCGAAACTTTTGGCTTAACGTGACGTATAGTGTCATAAATTGCTAGCGCTGCTGTGACTGATCCACCAGGAGAATTGATATAAAACTTAATATCTTCACTATCTGATTCTGATTGCAAAAAGAGGAGCTGAGCGATAACAATATTAGCAACTTCATCGTCAATCGGCCCGCCTAAAAATATAATTCTTTCCTTTAAAAGACGTGAGTAAATATCGTAAGCTCTCTCACCAAATTGAGATTTTTCTATAACGGTTGGGATTAAGTAACTCATCTGCCTCCAATTTAAGATAATTTAAGCACGGGCAACAGACAATGTCAACTCTGCTTTACAATTACTTTGCGCAAAGTTCAACCAAGCGCTCAAATACTTTTTTAGTACCCTCAGCAGACCCGATTTCTACTTCTTCTTTTTTAGCGATTTCTCCGAGCCCGACTCCTAACACAATATTCCTTTGTGCCTGAGCTTCGAGATCCTTATCCATTTTCTCAGCAGTCATCTTAAGATTTTCGATGTATTTTTCAAGTGTCAGGCCCTTTTGTGCCAGATCCTGACCCAATACTTGTTTCATACGGCTAACTTCACCATCGATCAACGACTTCGGAATATCAACGCGAGTGATTTTGATGATTTGCTCTGATATTTGCGCCTGCTGAACCTGTCTTTCTCGATCTTTTTTCTCACCTTCAAGTGATTCTCGAATTGCTTTTTTTAGTTCGGCAATCGACTTATGCCCAAATTTAGTGACAAATTCCTCGTCCAATTTCGGTAGTATCAATTCTTTGTGATCATTAACTTCAAGCTTGAAATTGACCTTTGCGCCCGCATACTCTTTATCGGCAAAGTCCTTTGGAAAAATCAGTTCGAATTCTTTTTTATCTCCCTTTTTACTGCCAACCATCTGCTCTACAAATCCTGGGATCATAGCGGTTTCGCCAACAATCATTGGAAAATTTTTGCTGGTCAGCTTGTCTTTAACTACTCCCTTGATTGATCCTTCAAAGCTGACGTCAACCCAATCCCCTTCCTTAACTTCTCCGGATTTTTCTTTCAGTTGTCCGGCTTGGCGGCGCAGGTAACCCACCACTTTTTCAACTTCTTCGTCGGCTACTTCTAGTTTTTTCGGATCGATCTTATCACATTTGATTTTTTTGTAGTCGCCGATTTTTGCTTCAGGTAAAATATCAAACTCGATCTCAAATACGAGTTCATTTTGTGACTTATCTTCGCCAAAAGCAGGATGCTTTGAAATTGATACCGCCGGCTGGGTCACAGGATAAACTTTGTGTTCACGTAGAGATGATTGATACGCGTCATTAATCGCAACCTCAAGAGCTCCTTGTGCCAGGCGCGCGTGACCGATTTTTTCAATCGTCATCGCGCGCGGTGCTTTGCCCGGCCTAAACCCGGCAATTGCAACCGTTGGGGCAAAAAGTTCGTACTGGCGTTCGAAATGCTCCTCCATCTTTTCCGGCTCAACGGTCACGGAAATTTTGATTCTATTTTTGGAAATTTGTTTCTTGTCTGTTTTCATTGTTCTAGAAGTTATTTTTTAGTTTGAGAATAAATATTAGCAAAAAGCTGAATAAAAATCAAAAGGCAGCGCTCACAAAAGAGATCGTGATCAGCAACAGCCCTGGGAAAAAATACCTATCTTGTCCTGAACTCGTTTAGAAATGGCTTGCGATGCTGAATTTAAAATTTCACGGGGATCTTTTTCTCTTTTTCGCATTGCGTGATTTACCCCATCGACAAACGCCTCGCGAAGTTCGGTATCAATATTAATTTTGACGACACCTTCGGAAATGGCAACTTTATATTCCCGTTCGAGACGGTTAGAGCAACCGTGCAAGACGATTGGCATCTTGATCGTGTCCTGAATCTTTCCAAGCAACGTAAAATCGAGCTGCTCGGCAGCCGTTAGCTCTCCGTGAATATTGCCAATCGCCACTGCCAACATGTCGGGTTTCACTTCACTGGCAAATTGCAACGCTTCTGACGGATTTGTTTTAAACTCCGTCGCGCTAACCCGATCTTCCATTCCGCCAACCCGGCCGATTTCCGCTTCGAAAACTACATTCTTTCGATGAGCGGCTTGTCTTAAGCTACGTGAGATTTCAATATTTTGGTCGAGTGGCAATTTCGAGCCGTCAAACATAACCGAATCAAACCCTTCTGCAATACACTTTTTCACCGTCTCAACATTCGAACCATGATCGAGATGCAGGAAAACTTCTGTCTTCGATTCTTTTTTAAGACGTTTCACAATTTCTAATAAGTTTTCAAAACCTGCATAATCCAAGGATTTTTCCGTCACCAACAAAAACACTGGCTTTTTCGTCAGATTTGCCGCTTCAATCACCGCTCGTGCGGATTCCAGATTATAAACCCCAAATCCCCCGATCGCGTATTTTTCTTTGTAGGCCTGTAAGATTATTTCTTTTAAACTCATGTTAGTAGCTTTTCAAGCACCGGTAATTTTTTACCGGCGATAAAATTGGATGTCGCGCCGCCACCGGTCGAAATAAAGTCAAATTGTCCAGCCAAATTGAGATTATCAATAACTTCGGCCGTGTTACCGCCCGAGGCAACCTTTTCAGCTTTGAGCCGAGCCACAAATCTTGCTATTTCATAGGTGCCATAAACATATCTTTTATTTTCTGTCATGCCCAGATTGCCATTCCAAAAAATCGTTTTAGCAGAAGAGAGAATGCATTTATAAAGCATCACTGTTTGCGGGCCGATGTCGTAAATGCCTGCCTTGAGGGTGGTTTTATCGATCGGCACGATCGAGCCCATCTTATTCAAGCCGTCAACCGGCAAATAAATATTATCTTTTTTGGGATGATCTTGCGCCAACCATTCGTTCGCCGTCTTGCCGCCAATTAATACTGCCTTTGTAACGCTGGAAAGGGCTTCAATGATTGACAACTTATCCTCAACCTTTGCTCCTCCGATAATGGCAACAAACGGCTCTTCCGGATGACTCAACAGTTTAAACAAAATGTTCGTTTCCTTTTCAACCAATAGTCCTGCATAAGTTGGCAGAAGATCTTGAATTGCCATCATCGAGGCATGTTCTCTGTGAATATTTGCAAATGCGTCCTGAACAAAGACATCGCCTAGTTCTGCCAATTCTTTGGCAAAATCTTTGGAATTTTTTTCCTCGCGTGGGTCAAACCTTAAATTCTCATAAACCCTAATTTTGTCACCGATTTTATAAAATTGAGATAATGCAGGACTTTTGGAATCGCTTTTGCCTTCGGTTAATTTGCATTTATAAGGAATTTTAGAGCAAATGACCTTGGCAATTTGAATTGTCGAAAAACCGCGATCTGCCTTGCCATCCGGCCGGCCAAGATGTCCAATAATGTTAATTTCCTTCGCATCTTTTTCAATAATTTTTTTAATTGTCGGCATCACCGCTTCAATCCTTCTTGAATCAACAACTTTGCCGTCAATGATTGGGACATTAAAATCAACTCGAACCAAAACGCGCTTACCGCGAAGATCGGCACGACCTAGCTGGCGGTGCGATGGAATCCGAACAATTCTTTTAGATGGCTCGGCCACTTTTCACCTCGGATGTTATTTTACAAATTGCACCAAATTCCCGAGTCGACAAACTCTCGCCTCCGACCAACAGGCCGTCAATCGACGGCTGCATCAGCAGCTCAGGAACGTTCTTCGAATTTACAGACCCACCGTATATAACTGCGATCTCTTTTGCAATAGCTGGCGAATATTTTTCGGCTAGGTAGTTTTTGATTATAAAGCAAATCGCCGCCGCGTAAGCTCCGTTAGCATTGTTCCCCGTTCCAACAGACCAAACCGGTTCATATGCAATCGTCACTTTGGACAAATCACCGTGGCTAACTTGATGCAAAGCCCTGTCGATTTGCGATAGAATTCCGCCCTCTTTTTTCATCCTGGCAACCTCACGATCGTAATAATCCTCGAGATGAAACCTCTCTTCTTCTCCCACGCAAATAATCGGAGAAATATCACTTTCCAGCGCGAAGCGGGTCTTTTTGGAGACCATCTCATCCGTTTCACCAAAAATCCTTCGTCTCTCGGAGTGACCAATAATCACATATTTGCAGACACGCTTTACCATCGAAAGTGAAACCTCACCCGTAAAGGCACCCCCATCCTCCCACATAGTGTTTTGTAATCCTAGAAAAAAATTACGCGGGTGAGATCTTAGTTCTTCAAAAATAGGAAAAATATAAAGTGCGGGCGGACAAATGACTACATCAACTTCTGGAGTTTTCTCGCAAGCTTTCGAAATAGAATTAGCCAAAAGCAGAGCTTCTCCGTAGCCAAGATGCATTTTCCAATTTCCGATAATAATAGGCCTCAAATCAAAATCCTCCTCTTATTGTATTATACCCCTTCTTAAGAGCTCTCAAAACAATGCAATCACTTCACGAATAGTTACGGCTGCAACTAGTAAAATCAAAATGATAAAACCAATAAAGTGAAGCATATTTTCGACTTCAGCGCGGATAATTTTTCTCCTTACGACTCCCTCCAGTACAACCAATATTGCCCGTCCGCCATCCAATGCCGGGAACGGTAAAATGTTTATCAAACCAAGATTAATCGAAAGAATGGCCGTCAGCTGCATCAGATAACTTAGCCCCATTCTAACCGCCTGCCCTGTTATATTAAAAATTCCAACCGGACCAGAAACTTCTCCCGCTACATTCCCCGAGGAAAACAATCGGACGAAGAACCCATAGAGTAGGATGAAGATATAACCAGTCGTTAGAAACATCTCCTTGAATCCAAAATAAATTGCCTTGAAGAATGTTAATTTTACAAACGGAACATCAACTATTCCGACGCCTAGAGGCGCACTTTGATTCTCGGAGAGCTGAATTGTAAGATCGGTAATTTGACCTTCTCTTAAAACCGATAGATCAACGTTTTTACCTGCATTTGATCTAGTAAAATTGCCAAATGCGTCAATATTGTCGTAACCCAAAACAACATCGCCTACCTTAAGATTGGACTTTGCCGCGGCGCTGCCTTCTTCGATTTGGGCAATAATAACCTGATGGCTCTGACGACCACCCATCTCTTCGGGGTTCACTCTGATTGGCGACATTCCAACCATATAACCGACCGAAAAAACAACGCCGGCAAGAAGAAAGTTCATAACAACGCCGGCCACAAGAATAATTAGGCGAATTGATGGCTTCTTTTTATTAAACGCCCTCGGAGAATCACTCTGCTTCTCCTCACCTAGCATTTTGACATAGCCACCAAAAGGAATCGCGTTAATACAATACTTTGTTTCCCCATGCTTCACACAAAAAATCTTCGGTGGAAAACCAAAAGCAAACTCTTCAACCTTAACACCAGATAGTTTAGCCGCCAGAAAATGTCCAGCCTCATGGACAAAAACCAAAAGGCCCAGAATGACCAGAAATGCGAGAAGTGTTAGCCAAAACATTAGATGGACCTTAAATCCTTTTCTTTTTCAGTTACGGTTGTTTCAATTTTTTGATTATAGTCGTTTATTAGATCGTTGAGTTCTTTTTCTGCCGAGTATCGATCATCTTCTGTCAGCTCTCCGTCCTTTTCCATCTTCTTAATCCGATCCCAAGTTTCACCTCTGACATTACGCAGGGCAATTCTTGCCTCTTCACCTTTTTTTGTAATGCCACGAATAAGCTCTTCCCTGTGCTCCTCGGTCATCGAAGGAAGGTTAATCCTGACCAAACTGCCGTCATTGACTGGTGACAAGCCAGTATCAGAATTTCTGATTGCCAGTTCAATATCGCCTAAAGCGTTTTTGTCCCACGGCTGGACGACGATATGGGATGGATCTGGAACAGTCAATGTCGCCATTTGCTTTAAAGGTTGGGTCGAACCATAATAAGAAACTAAAATATTTTCGACTAATCCCGACGAGGCACGTCCGGTTCTAATTCCGGCGAAGTCCTCATTGAGCTTGGAGACCACTTGCTCAAATTTATCCTTTAACGCCCTTATCTCTTTATCGTACATTTTATCCGCCTTACTCTTATTTTAAATTTTTCCTAGCTTTTCGCAACAGGTGACTGACCAATACGAGTTCCGACGTTATCTTTGGAAACAGCATCTTGGAGATTGCCGGGTTTGAAGATGTCAAAAACAATAATAGGTAGGTTTTTTTCTCTAGCCAAAGAAACAGCCGTCATATCAAGCGCATTTAATCTCTTTGAAATCACATCTTCATAGGAAATATTTTTAAACTGCTTTGCCTCCGGATTTTCTTTTGGATCAGCCGAAAAGACGCCATCGACATTTGAACATTTAAGCATTATGTCACATTTAAGCTCGATCGAGCGCAGAACACCGGCCGTGTCCGTTGTAAAAAACGGGCTTCCCGTTCCGCCAGCACAAATAACGACTCGCCCCTTCTCCATGTGCCGCAGGGCTCTTCTTCGGATATATGGCTCAGCAATTCTCTGCGTCTCAAGTGCAGTCAAAACTCTGGTTGGTATATTTAGATTTTCAAGAGCATTTTGGAGGGCTAACGCATTCATCATCGTCGCCATCATGCCAATATAATCACCCGTCGCTTCGTCCATTCCGTGTTTGGCACCCGAACGGCCTCTGAACAGGTTTCCGCCGCCGCAAACAATCGCTACTTCCACCCCAAGCCCTAGAACTTTTGATATTTCTTTAGCCAAAGAAAGAGTTGCTTCAAAATCAATACCGGCTTCTCTTTCTCCCTGAAGCGCTTCTCCCGATAATTTCAGGAGAACCCGTTTATATTTTGGTTTAGCCAAGAATTTATTCCCCTAAAATATATTTGACGAACCGTTTGATTTTAATGTTTTCTCCGGTTTTGCTAATCGTTTCGTGAAGCAGGTCTTCGATTGTTTTCGAAGGATCCTTAAAATATTCTTCTTTTAAAAGCCCATCCACATCTTTTACGTCTGAATTTGTCGCCTGAAGAGCAACTTCGTGCACAAAGGCCTTGAATTCATCTGTCTTGGCAACAAAATCCGTTTCACATTGAGCTTCAACCATAACACCCATTTTTCCAAGGTGTGCGTAGCAATCAATCAATCCTGCACACGTAGCACGCTCTGATTTTTTTTGAGCAATTTCTAAACCGCGAGCTTTTAAAATCTCGCGCGCTTTTTTCTCGTCTCCTTTAGCCTCATCAAGCGCCCTCTTCACATCCATAATTCCCGCGCCTGTTTCTTCTCTTAATTTTTTTATCTTTTCGGTCACTTCTTCTCCTCGGCTACTTTTGGTTCTTTTGCCACTTCCGTTTTTACTTCAATCTTGCTCTTTTCTTCCTTTCGCTCGGAAGATCCTGATTCAGTTTTGACCTCAACGACCTTTGCTTTGTAGTTTTTCTCTACTGTTTGAGATATAAGATCGAGGATCAATGAGATCGTTGCCTTTGAGTCATCATTGACGACAACAGCATAATCAATCTCTTTCGGGTTAGCATTGGTATCGGCCAAAGCCACAACTGGAATTCCCGATTTCTTGGCTTCGGCGATAGCATTTTCTTCCTGCCTTGCATCAACAACGATAAGCACATCAGGCTTTTTTTCAAGACCTTTTAACCCACCGAAAACGTTGTTCATTTTTCTTAAATCTTTTTCAAGCTTAACTTTCTCTTTTTTCTTCAGGTAATCTAGTTTTTGTTCAGCGAGGTCGGCTTCTGTTTTAATCATCTTTCGGATTGTCTTGTTGAGAATGTCGTAGTTCGTTAAAAGACCACCCGGCCATCGTTCGATGATATAAGGCATTTTTAACTTGTCCGCTACCTCTTTTACCTTGTCTTTCGCCTGCAACTTAGTCCCGACCAGAAGAAACACGCTGCCTTTTTTTGCTTCTTCTTCAATAAAATCAAGTGCAGCTTTAAGCATTGATTGCGTTTTTTCTAAATCAATAATCGAGATCTTATTTCGATAGGTATAAACAAACCTGTGCGATCTAGCATCGGAACGGCTTTTTGAATGACCGAAGTGGGCTCCGGCTTTAAATAACTCTTCAAGTGTTGGTAATTTTTCTGCCATAGACAAACTCTCCGTTATGGAAATTTTTTTTAAACCTCTTTTTTGCTTTTTTAATTAAACCCTAAAATCAAGATTTTTGCAAGCGTTGTTACCATATACATTGGCAGGAAGTCATGACCCTTGAAAAAAAACAGCTTATTTGCTAAAATAACTACGTTCATGAAAAAAGATATACACCCAAAATACAATCCAAAGGCGAAAGTGACCTGTGCATGTGGCGCTGTGTTTGAAGTCGGCTCAACTGTCGATGAGATTAAAGTTGAAATCTGCTCTCACTGCCATCCTTTATATACTGGCAACAAGAAATTCGTTGATACTGCGGGACGCCTTGATCGTTTTCAGGCACGTCTTGATAGGACAAAGCAGATGAAAGACGAGATGGAAAAAAAGAAAGCTGAGAAAAAGGTCCGACAAGAAGGAAAAGATCAGGCGAAGAACTCTGAAAAGGAAACTCCGACGAGTAAAGCTGTCGAAGCCCCGACCAAAAGCGTCGGGGAAGACCAGTAAACTTCTGTAATTAAGGTGCAATTTCTAGTATTCTAGAATTGCATTTTTTTAAATTAAGGAAAACATGAACGAGAAAATCGAAGAACTAAAGAAAAATACCAAACTGCTCGAAGAAGCAGGGGATCCGGAGTTTAAAGCGCTGATCGAAGAGGAGATCGTAAAATTAACCAACGAGATTGTCCCCTCAAATGATGCGGATAGAAAAAACGCTATCATCGAAATACGCGGTGGAACCGGCGGGGAAGAGGCAGAACTCTTTGCCGCGGAGCTGGGTCGGATGTATTTGATGTTTATTGAAAAAAAAGGGTGGAAATCATCCATCCTGGATAACAAGCAGTCCTCTATCGGCGGCACAAAGGGCATGACAATCGCGGTTGCAGGGGACGGAGCTTATGGGATTTTGAAGTATGAAGGTGGAGTCCACCGCGTCCAGCGAGTCCCGAAAACAGAAAAATCAGGCCGACTCCACACCTCCGCTGCCACGGTTGTTGTAATGCCGGAAGTAGAGGCAAAACAAATTGACATCAGACCAGAGGACTTGAGAATAGATGTATATCACGCCTCCGGTCATGGCGGCCAGTCGGTCAATACCACTAATTCAGCTGTCAGAATCACTCACCTGCCGACCGGTATCGTCGTTACCAGTCAAGACGAGAGAAGCCAGCTTAAAAACAAGGACAAGGCGATGAAGGTGCTTTACGCCAGAGTTTGGCAGGCAGAGGAAGATAAAAGGATGGAAAATGAGTCGGCCATGCGCCAATCGATGGTGCGCTCGGGGGACAGAAGCGATAAGATCAGAACTTATAATTTTCCTCAAGACAGAGTAACCGATCACCGTATCCCCAAATCTTATAATCAAATTGTCAAGATCATGGACGGTGGAATTGGCGAAGTCGATGAAGAGCTCAGAGAAATTGATCAAAAGCAACAGCTTGAAGAGATCTTAGCTAAAGCGGACTAAAAATGAAATTACAAACAGTAGCTGAACTGATTCAGCATTCTTTGATTGACGGAAAAATTTCCGAGAAGATAGTAGGGGACTTGCTAAAAATTTCGCCGACAGAGCTTTATTTGAAGAAAATTTCACTCACCCTTCCCCCTGCCGTAATAAAAAATTACAAAAAAATTGAGAAATTAATTCGTGATGGGGTCCCGCTCCAGTACGCTCTGGGAGAAGCCGATTTCTATGGTTTGAAATTTCGCGTTAATAAAAATGTTCTCATTCCAAGGCCAGAGACAGAAATAATGCTAGAGAGGGCGATCAAGTTTGCTAAAGGAAGAAAACATCTTACCGCTATTGATGTCGGTTGCGGATCGGGTTGTATAATCATATCCTTCGCGAAAAACACTAAGCCAAGCGGTTACAAGTTGTTCGGTGTCGACATCTCTTGTAACGCTTTAAAGATCGCAAAACTAAATTCCAAAAATAACAAAACCAAGATAAAGTTTATCGAAAGTAATCTACTGGAAAATCCAAAATTACCTCAAAAGTTTGATCTAATCTTAGCTAATCTCCCCTATCTTCCAAACAACTACTTGAAAATCTATCCCAAAAAGCTTTCTGCACAACTCAAACATGAACCAGACCTCGCCTTAAACGGTGGCAGCCAGGGGCTTGAGTTAATTAAAAAATTAATCAATATTCTTCCTCAACGGCTAGATGAAAATGGCCTCGCAATTCTCGAGATCGATCCTTCGCAAAAACCATCGATCACAAATATTACAAAAAAAATCGGCCTGAAAGCCGAATTTATGAAAGATCTCAACTGTCGCACTCGCTTTGCTCTGATTGAAAAATAATTATGAAGGCCGCTCTATGAGCTTGGCTTTCGCATCTATTTGTTTGCCGTCTCGCAAAACTTTAAGGGTAACTTGATCCCCTGGCTGGTATGAACCTAAAACACTGCTCAAAGATCTACCCTCCGAAATCTGATCATTATTAATTGCTAGGATAACATCACCTTCCTTGATTCCCGCCTTATCGGCGGGCGACCCTGATTGAACAGCGCTTTGGCCGGTTTGGGGATCGCTCATCACTAATGCGCCATGATCTGTGCTGAGGTTCTGACTCGCAGCAACCTTTTCATCAACAGTTATATAGCTGACGCCAAGATAAGGCACAATGATACGTCCAAATTTTTTGTACGATTCAATCGCCGATTTTATTTGATTAATCGGAATCGCAAAACCAATTCCCTCGGCTTGGCCTTTCGAGGCCGTTGCCGTATTAATACCAACTACTTGTGCGCGCAGGTTGACCAGCGGACCGCCAGAATTTCCTTCATTGATTGCGGCGTCGGTTTGCAGTAAACCTTCAAGCTGTTCCCCGCCATTACCAGAAGAATCAGTGGCTTGAATACTCCTGCCAATCCCTGACAAAACACCAACGGTTACTGTATTTTGAAATTCTCCCAAAGCATTGCCAATCGCAATAACTCTTTGGCCTACCTGCAAACCGTCGGAATCTCCAAATTCAACGACTGGAAGATTTTTGGCATCAATTTTTAAAAGCGCAAAATCATTGACAGGATCTTGTGCGACTACATTTGCGTCATATTTTTTACCATCTGACGTAATAACAGTATATTTCGCTCCTTCGATTTCGGCAACGTGCTTATTAGTCGCAATTAAACCGTCTGAAGTTAAGATGAATCCGCTTCCACCCCCCTGCTGTTGCTGAACCTGACTCTCCTGCCCATATCCGAAATAAAAAGGATTGATAACTTGGACGTCTTTTGTGAAAACAACACTAACTACCGAAGATGAGACCTTGCTTACAGAATCAGTAACTCCCGAGTCCTCTGTTACTTTAATATTCTCTGTCTTTGATTGGGGTATTGGCAGGTTGTTACCATCCTTAATTCCCAAGCTTCGCTGCAAAGAAGAAGAACTTGCGACTAAGGCAATGCCTCCGACCCCACCCAAAACACCGGCGACAAAACCTAATATCACCAAAAAGATAATGACTGTCTTGCTAAATTTTTCCTGCATATCGATTTGTAGCTTTTATTCTATTATAACAAAAACCACCTGAGAATTTTCTTAATCTTTTTCGTCTGCGGCTGCACGACTCAGATAATATGAAACCAGGACAGCTAAAACCGTGACGAAAATTGCATAAATAAATTGGGATTTCAGGCCTGATCCCGGTTCGATATAGCGGTTAATTGCAGCTTTAACAGCTTCGTTCCACGCCAGCGCAGCAACAAAACCAAATGCCGCGGTGACAAAAGTAGCGAAAGTGGCAATCAGCTCTTTGTGCATCCTTTTCTGTTTCGGGGTTTTTTCGTCTTCTTCTTTGGCCATTTTATTTCTCCAATCTTTTATTTAATTCGTCCGCTAGATCTTTTGGATTGACAAACCCTTCAGTTATTTTCATAGCTTGCCCGATGAAAAAATTCATTAATGTTTTATCGCCTGATTTGAATCGCTGCGCTTCGTCAGGGTTTGTTTCAAACATCCTATCAACAAGTACTGATACTCCCCTTTTTAGATCTTCATCTTGAGAAGGTGATTTTTCAATCTTGCCGACAATCTCGGAAGGTAATTTTCCTTGGTCCAAAGATTTTTTTATCATATCCCTAACCCGGTTTGATGGATTGCCCGCTTTGATAATTTCTGCAATTTCCTTTAACTGCTCGCCATTAAGCTCACGGGCGCTTGGATTGTTTATTAATAACTTGCCGATTACCGCTTTGTCGCGACCGTCCACTAGATTGATCGATTTACTGATCTCGGAATTTTTTAATATTATATTTGCTTCATCGCTCGATAAACCAAAAGACACTAACTCTTGCCTTAAAACTTGAGGAAGTTTTTTTATCTTTGCCCTTAGCTTCTCAGGATCAAAAAGCTTGCCTATCTCGATCGGCGGAACATCGGGCTCAGGAAAGTAGCGATAGTCCTTGGCTTCTTCCTTTTCGCGCATTGGGAGCGTTCGTCCAGAGCCAGCATGAAAACGCCTCGTTTGCTTTCTCTGTTTTCCATCAAATGTTTCAAACTCCTCGCGCAATCTCTTTTCTTCAAACAACAACGCTTTTTCAACAAATTTAAACGAATTCAGATTTTTAAGTTCAATTATTGGAGAGCTTATATCGCCCCGAACGATCGAAATATTTGCGTCACAGCGAAGATGTCCTTTTTCCATATCGGCCGAGGAAACTTTGAGTGAGCGCAAGATCTGTTGCAGCTCCTGTAAAAACAATTTTGCAATATGCGGGTTCGGAATGTCTGGCTCTGTAACCATTTCAAGAAGTGGGGTTCCGGCTCTGTTTAAATCCACGATCGAGAATCTACTTCCTTTTGGGTGAAGCAATTTGCCCGCGTCTTCTTCAAGATGAACTCTATTGAAATGGATTATTGTATTTTCAATTTCAATTTCCCCACCAAGACAAAACGGCTGATCATACTGACTTATCTGATAACCCTTTGGCAGATCTGGATAGAAATAGTGCTTTCGATCAAATTT
>Ga0172381_10001870_pt1 | contig 24066 bp, 31 predicted proteins | sample Leawel6488metaG_FD_119754 | JGI IMG/M metagenome (GOLD analysis project Ga0172381, IMG submission 119754) | Leachate microbial communities from a municipal landfill in Southern Ontario, Canada - Leachate well 64-88 metaG | ecosystem: Engineered > Solid waste > Landfill > Unclassified | place... | reverse complement strand
TGCTGTAATTTTAGCAAACTTCCCGGTATGAGTTATAACCTGATCTCCTTCACGTAAGTCTTCAGCCCTTTTAAGAAAGCCATCCTTAACTGGAACGAAAGTATCTAACGATAAACAGGCATGAAGCATGTGAATATTGTACGTCCTTAGATTATCCGGGGCCTGAGTTGATCCCACTCCGATGAGACACCCTCTTTCATCTATCTGTTTCACTGTGGAGAATCCGGCATAATTTAATAAAGTATATTTTGCAATAGACGGGGGGAAGTTATCTATTGTAGTATCAAGCATTTGTCGTATATGAGCTGCCTGTGCATTTACCAGTGTACAGATAGCCATATTCCAATTTGTCCTATGTCTAAGCTGAATCCAGTTCATGTAAATCTGAGTTGCCGTACTTCCTCCCCATTGCCGGGCTTTTGCTAATATCAAACGAATAGGAACTCCCGCAATCCTCATTTTATCATATCTTGCAATAAGCCTTCTTTGAGACCTATTCAATTTAAACGGTATTATCTGATCAGAAGATTTATCCGGTATTTTAACACAAGTAAAACAGTAGAACTCAAAGTCATGGTCTAACCTTAATTCAAAAAATTCTTTAGCAAATAAAGCATACTTGTCATAATCATAACCATCTGCCCGCTTTTTAAGGAATTCTTCTATACTCCCATCCTTAATAAGATGCTGAACAACCGGAAGGTTAAACATACTTTCCGGAGCAAGATAACTTATTAACTGCCCATTATCATAGTACGAAACCCTTTTACGTGGAATAAAAGAACCGTCCCCTGTAATTGGATTATAAGGATAGTCTAAAAGTGCGTTCCTCCTGGAATTTTCTTTTAATATTTCGTTTATGGAAATTGTTGAGTTCAAAATAATACTGGATGATCGTTATTAAGTTTCGTTTTAGCGTAACCAATAGTCTTAGCTTCATGGTGCATTAAAATTCTTTCATGAGCTATTTCGGAATATTTTTCACTTATTTCTGACATAATCCAATTTCTGTTATTTATTAAAGCCATTTTACAAGTGGTGCCAGACCCTCCAAATGGATCATAAATTAAATCACCTTCATTACTCCAACTTAAAATATGATCTTCAGCAAGTTTTTCAGGAAATATAGCAGGATGTTTAAATGCTATATCATCTTTTGATGAATAGCCAGCTCCTACATTATGTCTCCAAATATTAAATCGAACTCCATATTCATTGCCTTCATCTTTATACCAATCCTGAGTTTTCAAAACCCCTTCTTTATTTCTTCTGCTACGTGTTTTTGACCATTTCTGTCCAAACCATAGATTTTTACGGTCTTTAATAGGATTGAATGTTTTAGGTTTCCCTTTACTCAGGATAAACATATATTCAAATATCTGATAGTATTTATTTTGTGAAGGATATGCAGGACCGTTCTTCTCGTAAATCATTGTATCATGCAAATTAAATCCACATTGGATAAAATATAATGCCTGTTTAAAACTTGTTCCAGTTTCACTTCCATTGACAGTAGCATCACCGACAACCCAAACAACTACACCGCCTTGTTTAGTCACCCGATATAACTCTTTGGCTGTATTTTCAAAGTCAAATGAATATCCATTATAATTGCGAAGATTATCGTATGGGGGACTGGTAACGGCTAAATCTAAAAAGTTATCCGGCATACATTTCATTGTATCCAGGCAATTTTCATGGTATATTTTATTGAGCTCCATTTCATTCAATACAATGAGAGTTTCTTTTTTTACATTTTGTGTTTTTGTTGATAATCCTAGCCGCTGTCTGCCAATTCAGATAGAACTTCCTTCCCACTTCCTCATAAATAGTCCTTCGCCTTATCTCCTGACTTATTGGCCCGTATTTTCGCATTACTTCATTATAGAACTCAATTAACTCCGCATTTCTGTACGGCTTTTCTGTAATCCGGCAATTACCCATAACATGCAAATTTAATTTGCAAGCAATTATACGACTATTTGACAAATTACAACGACTATTTGACGTGTTACTTATTAACATATTTCTAATATTTGTATCTACGAATAATTGCATGTCAGGATATTAAATTAAAACATGATTATGGGAAACGATGAAGCAATATTAAAGGATGTCTTCGATATTATCGAACAGGACGGAGATTCTGAAGAAACAGAGGTCTCTGAAGAAGCTGTTAAAGAACCCACGGATGAAACTGAAAAGACAGAGGAAACCACGGAGGGAGAACCTGTAGAGCCTACTGAAGAAGTTGAAAAAGAGGGTAAGGATGTTGATAACTCTGAAAAAGAAGAGGAGCCGACTGAAGAAAAGACTGAGGAAGTCCCGGAAACCCCTGTTATTGATGAGGATATTATTAACACCTTAAAAGAGATTGATCCCGAAATTGAGGTTAAAGACCAGAAAGAAGCCATTTCCACAATCAAAGCCCGGTATGATGAGCTAAAAGAGGCTGTCGGAGTTTACGAAAAGAACAATAAAGACATTATCAAAGCCTTTGAGGAAAACCCCTCAGTCATGGACTTCATGAAAGCCGTTATCTCCGGAATGAACCCAATGGTTGCCGCAGGTATCTACATTTCCGAAACTTTAGCCCCGGAAGATGGAGAGCAGGGAGATGAAGAATATAAAACCGAGTTAAGCAAACGCAAGGCTGAAAAAGAAAAATCCACAAAAGCCCTGGAAGACTTTAAAGCTAACCATAAGGCTTCTGCCAAACGTGCCGAAGAATTTCTTAAGGAGAACAAGCTGGACCAGGTAGAGTTTGAAAAACAACTCTCCGAATTTGACAAACAAATAGCTGAACTCCAAAAAGGTGTAATCACAAAAGACCTTTTATCCATCGTTCACAAAGCTAATCAGTATGATAAAGAGCTGAAGGCTGCCGAAAAAAAGATCAAAGAAGCCGAAGAACGCGGATACCTGAGAGGCAAAAACGAAAAGATTGTTCTTAAAAAAACATCAAAAGAAAATACTGATGGTATGCCGGGACTTACTTCAAGTTCAGGCAAAGAAAGAGAAGGCTCACAACCCGACTGGCTGGATAAGATTTCCAGTAGAAGGGGGAGTTATTAAATAAATGTTTAACCAATTAATAAAATGAAAATGAGAAATATTTTTAAATCCCTATTTGCAATCGCTATCGTAGTGATGTCCTTAATTGCGTTCCACGCATTTTTAGGCTTCGTTGGTAGTGCTGCAATTCTCGCTATCGTAGGTGGTGTTGTGGCCGGTAAGACCGTTGACACAGCAGAAACAAACGTAGCATCGTCCGCACTGCTTCGTCCTGAGATTTCACAGAAGATAACTCGGATGAATCCCTCTCGAACTCCATTGAATACGATTCTTAACATGATTAGTCCTGTTAAGAGCCGTGGATGGACGCATAAATATTACGCTGTTGAAAACCGTCCTTTCCAGGATACAGTGGCAGTTACTTACACTAAAGTAGGAGACGGATCAGAAACAGCTTCTATTCAGGTGACAGACATAACTATGTGGTTAACGCATGATACTATTTTAGTTAATGGCGTTACCGGAACCGATGGAAAAGAAGTTTGTCTTTATGTATACGATAGAGAAGTTGATTCCTCGCTTTTAAAAGTTCAGGCATACAACAATAATGGAGCTTCAACAATGTTAGGTAAACAAGTTGTTCCTACTATTGCTGCTACTACTGTTCTTACTCGTATGGCACAGGGTAAATTTGAACTCGATGCTCAAACAGATCCTTACCATGTTCTCCCAGTTCCAACCGAACAGTACAATCAGATTTATATGGCACAGGTAGAAGAAGGTGAATATCAAAGCGAGCATAACAAGGAAGTGGATTACTCTTTCTTAGATTATGCAAAACAAATGATATACGACTTTAAAGCCACTATGGAACTTTCTATGTTATTTGGGGCCAAAGCACAGATCACAGATAAGAAAACCGGAAAAATTAAATATTTGACCGGTGGAGCGCAAAGGTTTGTAACTTCAACTGCACTCAGATACGGTGCAGGATCGACTGATAGAACTATCACTCATGATGATCTTATAGATTGGCATAAGGCTAATTTCGCAGCCAACTCAGGGAGTTCAACGAAAGTTGTCTTCGGGGGATCAGGGTTTACTTCTTCCTTAATGAAATTAAAGACAAAACAGCTTGACGCTGGTTATGCCGGGGGTGATGTTACAATTGATTACGTAGTAAAAAGAATCACAGGCGAAGAAACGAAAGTAGGTTATGGGGTTGAATTAAAGCCCATCAAAACTGACTTTGGGACTTGGTTCTACTACTACCATCCTTTGTTTGATAAAGCAGGTAAAACCGATTGGGCTATTGTCCTGGACTTAGCTAACATCGAAAAAGCTGTATGGAAACCTATGCGTAAAAGGCCGCTTGACTTGAAGGGAAGCGGTCAGTCACTCGCTAAAGCAGAGGTCGTGGAAGAATGTAGCTCTTTGATTGTTCGTTACCCGGACACTCATGCTATAATTTATCCTAACTAAGAAATAGGCAGGGGACTCCCCCTGCCTTTATTATAAACCATAAATTTTATCACTATGTCATTAAGAAAAACATACATGCTTAAGCATTTCCAACGAATGACTAAGCATGTAATGATCGGAAACAAAAGGGTGCTTACTGAGTTTGTTTCCACAGATGGTAGAAACATCAATATTAAAGGAACCTTTTCCACTGCCAACCCTGAGATTATCACCGCCTTAGAGGAAAGTCCTGATTTTAACAGGGAGTATTATCTGCACAGTGAAGAAAATATCATTGAGCCGGTGAAGGAAACTATTCAATTCCGGGCTAATCCTCTTGAAGTAAAGAAATTCAGGGAAGAAAAGGAAAAAGAATCTGGTCTTACGGAGGATGAGATTGTAAAAAAGAGAGCCGAAACAAAAGAACCGGAAGCCCCTGAGCCTATTGAGGTGAAGATTGTGGGAGAAAATGTTGTTGTGGAGCCGAAAGTAGAAACAAAAAACGAGATCATTGTACCTGCCACTGAAGTTAGCAACTTCCAGGCTGCTAAAAAGTATCTGAAAGACCGGTTTCCGGAACTTCAGGGTAAAGACCTTCTGAATAAAGATAAAGTCCTGCAGGCCGCTAATGACAAAGCGATAAAATTTGAAGCGTTATCGTAAAAAATAAAAGCATGAAAAAGATACTAATTTTATTTGCCTTTATTGCGTTTGCCTTCGGGTTGAGCGCACAGGTGACAAGCGAGTCTGTTCTAACATCTAACCAGCGTTATAAAGAGGCCAGGATGATGGAATGGGATATTGTCACCCCGACTAATTCTGTATCAAAATACTTTAATTGGGACATGGGTTTCGGAGTGAAGTATAAGATCAATATTAGTGCGGATTCCCTGTTTGCCACTGCTTTTGTGGATACCGTCAATTATGCCATGTTCATATTGAAAGAAAGTACCAACGGAGTGAATTTCACAAACCTTGATACAATCAAATGGTATGGTATAACATCAGATACTACAATATTGTTTGACCGGACAGGAAGTATTACATCTACTATTGTAACAGCACAAGAGCTTAACTTAGTAGATAGTACCGCTTCATTCACTCAAACCACAACGTCCCGACAATCGGACTATAATTATACCCGGTTTGTGGGGGTAGAGGCTAAAGTGGACAGTACCGGGGGCAGGTTCTTATGGACTGATATGGATATTACAATTTGGGTACAATAATTAATAATTTAAAATAATAGGAGATCAATATAATGAGTAAAACAGTAGCGGGAACTATGCAAGTTAAAGAAGTTGCACAGGTTCTCAATAACGTTGGGGCAGGATTAGGCACACAGACATTTATAAATGCCAATGCTGCTACCTTAGCCCTGAAGGCAGAGGATTCAGGGAAGACTATTCTCTTAAACAGAGCAGCCGGTTGTGATGTCACATTGCCCGCTGCGGCAGAAGGTTTGAAATATAAATTTCTCATCATTGCAAGCGTAACAAGTAATGATTATTCAGTTACGGCTGCTGCGGCAACCGATCTTTTTTATGGATTAATCACCAATATTGATACCGATAACACTAATGCGCTGGCTTTTTATGCCCCGGACGGGTCGGATGATGATGCCTTCAGTTTGGATGGGTCAACACAAGGCGGCTTGATTGGGGATGAATTTGAAGTTACCTGTATCGGTCCTGCAAAATGGTGGTTCCATGGAACATTAAGAGGTACCGGCACGGTCGCCACTCCGTTTGCATAGTAGTTCATGGAACGGACTGCTATCATAAGGGAAATTATGATAAGAATGGATGAGATACTCCCACCTGGTGAGAGTATCTCCCATCCATTTGAAAGTCATATCAATTCAATACTTGATGAATCTTATAGACAAGTGTTGAATGAATTTCCTATTGCAATACTTCCTTTAAAAGAAATTACCGGACTTGACACGGCTAAAAACATTGAGGCCATTACCGAACACTCAGACGGGAATATACTTATCGAAATAACCACACACGGGTACATAACCGGAGATGTGGTAACTATCACTAATGACATTTACAGCGGAACGCAGGAAATAACCGTTGTGGACAATGACACTTTCACAGTTGATATAGCATACATATCTGATGATACTACCGGAAATGTAGCATTACACACTATTATATACGAATCCACAAGAGAATTGGCATACGTGCCAGTGCCAACTGATTTTATCCGCTTAGGACTATTTAAGTTTACCGATTGGACTAATCCTGCCACAAAATACATTTCAACCGATAATCCTCAATACAGAGAGGTAGAAACAGGAATCTTAGCCGGTGGGGTTATTAAACCATTAGTCCTGTTAAAGCATGCCAGAAAAGGTCATAATACTGGACCTGAAAGATATTTAATTTGTTACAAGGTGTCCACGGATCAAAGTAAAGAATACCTGTATTATGTTTACTATAATAAAGATTCTGGAATAACCGAATTAAGTGACCTTGCTATAACCGGCCTTTCGTGGTGCGCAGCCGCTAAATTAATGCAGATATTTGAACTTCCCGGGACTAAGATCGCTGAAGAAAGGTACCAGCAGTTTATAATCTCTAATCTAAAGTAAATGGCATACCAGAAGGAAATAAGAGGCGTGACACCAAAATATACCATGCAATGCAAGGATGCTGCCGGGGATGTTATTGATCCAACGACCTATGAATTGATTGAGATATATATTTACAATCTTTCTTCCGGAAACGAACTCGTAAAATACACAACTGAATATACCGTAGTTGAGGAAGTAAATACTCCCCCTGAAGGGTTTATATTACTTGAACCTGATTCTGAAAAGGTAGAATTTACGATACCTGAAGCAATTACCCTGGAAGCTGAAAGCGGGGATACCCGTATAGAAATATGGACAGAGGATGCAGGCGGGTTGATTGAATGTGAAACAGCCGTGTTTAATGAATTTATAGACGCTCAAAATGGCATCTAAAATTACCATAATAAGAAACGATACTTCCCCTAAGATAGAGATATCCAAACAGGGTAGAAGAATACTTATCAACCGCAAAGGCACGCTTATAAATCTACCAATAGCCACTGATAGTTCTTTAGGAGGAATTATCGTAGGTGCTAACTTGTCAATTAACAATGGAGTACTTAATGCTTCTGCAGGAGAAGGAGGAGTCGGGGATTGGGGAAGCATTGGGGGCACATTAACCGACCAGAAAGACCTTTACTTTGCTTTTGTGACATTAGATACCGAACAAAGTATTACGGAAGAAAAGACATTCACAGTAACCCCTATATTATCGGAGGATTCGGCTGTGCTCAGCCTTTCATCAACCACAGGAGTGAAACAAATTACTACCGGGGGAACCACTAATTTAGCTCTAATGCCCGGTGGAAAAGTAGGAATAGGCACCACAACACCACTCGAAGCATTACAAGTAGGAGGAACAGCTTCAGCAAACTTAGGAATAAGGATAAACTCAGGAGGGGATACGTATATCAAATTCAGGGAAGGGGAAGGAGACTACGGCTTTTCCATAAACTATGATGGTGACGATACCAACAACTTTAATATTATATCTCATGATAACGATGCCGTAGGTGTAAGAAGGGTAAGTATTGCCAGGTCTACCGGATATGTAGGAATAGCAACAGCAGCTCCTGAATATCCATTGGATGTTAATGGTGTAGGTATGTTTCGAAGCAACCTTTTAGTCAAAGAATATTTAGGAACTGATAATTTTGTTTCAGAAACCACAGGGTGGAGAGCTACTTATGCCGGTCATTTGGATATGCGTAGTATATTTACAAATCAGATGGTAGCTAAGTCTTTTATCGCTGATCTGGATTTAGCTTTACTCTCAGGTCATATAGTAACAAAGTCTGTTACGCAGATTTCAAGGGATTTTACGGTAGTGGCAGTTGATTCTACCGTTAAAGTTTATGTTGAGGCTTTACCTGGCTTTCCAACATCACAGGTTTTTGCCGATGATGATTGGGTCCGGTTTCAGGTTATTAACAGGGATGGAGGATTAACATGGACTGTTGTTTGGGCAACTGTTAATACTTCGACCTTCACAGACGAGGGAGGCGGAGAGCAGTCATATACCTTAACAATAAAATACGCTGGTGCTTTAGATGCAGCAGTGGGAGAAATGGTTTATGCCGGTGGAGCAGCTCAGGACTTTGGGCAATCAGGGGACGGGTTTATTCAACAGGAAGCCGCATCAACTTATACCGATTCAGGAAGGCCATGGTTGCAAGTTGCTACATGGGTAACAGATCCTTCTGATTCAGATAATATCACTGTAAGGGCAAGGCTTGGTAATATCGGAGGAATAACCGGACAAGATGGTTTTGGATTTGTTACACGAAAAGATAATGACAATTACGTAAGTCAATGGTGGTTATCTGATACCGATTGGGGTATTCGCGGGGCAGTGGCCGGAAGTACAGTGTTTCAACTTGGAGACACGAATGAGATAGCAGGCTTTACAATAGATGCCGTAGAAGGAATATATGCAGGAACCGGAGCGACCAGGGTGCAAATGAAAGCAGGAGCAGGGTTTTGGGCAGGCGCTACAGCTATTGGAGATGCTCCTTTTAGCGTGACAGTTGCGGGAGTGCTTAAAGCAGTAAGCGGAACAATAGGAGGATGGAACTTAGATGATGATGCTATTTATACAGGCACAAAAAGCACGGGTGACGGATTTAACGCAACTCCAGGAATAACATACGCTGCAGACGGGAGTATCCATTCGCCAAGTTTTTATCTTGACGCAAGCGGAGGAATTGGAATAAAAAATGGGTATATCGAAACTAATCCGGAAGGTTGGTGGGTTGGAGATAGAGGGATGAGAATAGAGGGGGGTAGTATAACAGAACCATTTGCTGATGCACATTCTAATATTATCTTTAATTATACTGGATATAACGGAGGGACAACCAGATCAAGAGGAATAATAATTTATGACGGAAAAAATAACCAACTTGCTTATTTCTCAGGATTCACACCATCTATTGACTTTAATGTTAATACAGATGTTGAAGGAATATTTACAACTGAATCAGGGAGAGTAAAAAAAATACAACGAATTACAACAACTACCACTCTAACTACAGCTCATCATATTATAATATGCAATAATACAAGTAGCATAGATGTTGATTTACCTTCTTCACCGACAACAGGTCAAGAATTTATCGTTAAAAGAATTAATTCAGGGGGAGTCAGGATAGATGGTAATGGAAAAACAATATATAGAAATGACAGTACCACTCCCGACTCCACTATTGATATAACATCAACAAACGCATGGTGTTTAGTATATGATGGGACAAATTGGAATACAGTATCAACCGGATCATGAAAATAATAATTATAATATTCTTATTTCTTATTTCATGCTCAAAGATTGATGAAAATATTGTATATTGCAATATTGACGCAAAAGGAAAACTGCAAGGTGTAAATATTGAAATAACGATAGATGGAATAATTATTCAGGACTCTATCTTATTATCGTTCCAAAATATCTACCAACCGGTGTCTGATATTAGGATCAAATGGGAGCATCCTTGGGTATATGGATACATGGAGTATAATAATCAAATTTATTATGCCGTATGGAATAAAGATTCAACTTATAAACAAATGCAAATTAATATAAATCATGGAAAAAAAACAGTATCATGTAATTGAATCCGGTCTTTTAATGGCCACGGTAAAACTTTTAAACGAGCTTCCTATTCGTATGTCAGACGAAGTAAAACCTCTTATTAACGCCCTTGTGTTATGCCCCAGGGTGGATATTAACGAAGAAATTCCTGAAGAATCAAAAAAGATGGTGCCAAAAAAGTAAGGTCATGGAAAAAGAATCTATTGCAGTGATTTTTCTGATAGTGTTTTTCAGTATATCTCTTTACCTTGCACATAGACAACTAAAGAAGGAAGAGCAATATAAAAAACGCAGGCGATGATTAAAAAAGTCTTTAATATCGCAAAGGTAGCCGTTCTGATTATAGCTGTTTTATCCTCTATATTAGTAATAAGGCAGCGAAGAGAGAACCGGCGATTAACCAATAATCTTAATTTAAGAACTCATGAGTACGAGGACTTAAAAGGTAGAACCGTATTGCAGTCAGAGGCTTATGAAGTTACCTTAAAAGAAATACGCCAGGCACGTAGGATTGACAGCGTAAATCGGAATGAATACCAGGCTAAACTTGCTTATGCTGAGGATGTAATTAGAACCCTTAATAAAAAACTTAACCGGGTAGAGAGTGTTAATGTAATTGGGATTGAGAGTAAGAAGACTGACACGGTTTATATTAAGATTGAGAATGATAGTTTAATAATCGAATCATTAAAATCTAAACACTGGAATATTGATTTTGCAGTTCACGATAGTAAAGTTATGGTTGCTGATCTGACATACTCCGCGAATATTGACATTGTAATAGACCGGGATAAAAGATTAAAGGCCGATGGCAGTAAAAGATTTATCATTTGCCGGATCATAAAACCGGACTGGACATATAGCTCTTCGGTAGTTATTGACGACCCTGATGCTAAAATTAAAACAAATGTATTCTACAACTTTAAATAAAGGCCATGATCAAAGTTTATGATACGACAAAAAAACAGTATTATCCCTTTGCGGATTATAAGCATAGCCTTACAGACGAAAATCTGTATGGGAGAAAAAGAGCTATTACTACGGCCCTTGTAAATGTCATTACAGACCTGGATGGAAATGTTTACACTCCGGTAACTATTGGCACCCAACAATGGATTGTTCAGAACTTCAGATGCACAAAATATGCTGATGGGAGTGCTATATTAAATCTAACTGAAGCCGGAGACTGGATAGCCAATACAGCAGGAGCTTATTGCGCTTATGATAATGATGCTGACAATATACCTGATTACGGGTTGTTGTATAATTGGTTTGCTGTATCTAATGCAAAAGGATTGGTTTATCTTGTAAAAAATAACGTTCAGGACGTAGGATGGAGAATTGGATCAGATGAAGATTGGACAGTATTAACGGATTATATTGGAGGTGAAAGTGTTGCCGGTGGATTATTAAAAGCAACAGGGACAGATTATTGGGATTCTCCAAATACAGATGCAACCGATATATACGGGTTCTCAGCCAGGGGACACGGCATTAGAAGGGTTGAGGATGCTGTATATGCTGGATTAAAGAAGGAGGGAACATTTTGGACAACAACAGTATACGGGGAGACTTCCGCTTATAGAAGGATGTTTTTAGAAAACTCAGGAGCTATTAATATAGGATTTAATAATAAAAATAACGGCTTTGCTGTAAGGCTTGTAAGGGATATATAATATAAAGATATGGAAACACTACTTTATTCAGCAGATCATGAGCTACTCAACGGGCAAACCGTTGTAATTACCGGTACTGATAATTATGATGATCAGTACGACATTGAGGTTATTGATCAGGATGTTATTTCTATCGAGGCTGAATACCTGTCCGATGAAACCGGAGAGTGCTATCCCTTACTTGACAGTACTTATTATATCACGTTTTTATTCGGTATAGAGGAGCTTTTTGATGAAGTGAAGCTAAGGACTGCATGGAAGGCGAAGTCTCTTAAGGGGGCAAAAGACGGGGGAATAATAGATGAAATTCCGCTTACTGAAGATCGTAGGGATTTATTTCTTCATTTCCTTAAGTCTGGGGCTGAAAAAGTATTTCAGAAATTACAGGCATATTCAAAAGGAATTGTCAATGCTTATAAGTTTAATGAGCAAATTGACCTGGATGGTGACGGGGAGTATAACGGGACTACAAAATATATCCATTACACGATAAATGAGGATAAAACCTACCAGGATGAAAATATGTATGAGGTAATGGATAATAAAATAAAAGATGCTTTAGTGGCTTACGTTCTGAAAGAATGGTACCAGATCACAACCTTAGTACAGGACTGGCAGATTAATGAACAAGTGTTTAACACCCTTCTTATGGATATTCAAAGAGCATCCATGCAAGCTGAAGGGCATAAACCAATTATTTTTAATGAGGGATTCAGGTAGTCATTGAATACTTGCAATCTTCTTCTGATCCTGACGTGGGTTAAAAAGCATTGAAAGAAACTGCAATCCTTTTTGAGTAACAAGAATTTTTAAAACAATAAAATCATTATACCCGCTTCTTTCAATCAATTTTTCTTTGATAGTAAAGTATTTTCTGTCAACGTACTCCTGTTTCGGCTCATTCTTATTCTTAAAAAATACTCCCTTTTCCCGGAGAGCTTTAAATAAGGTATTCCTCCCAAATGGAAGATCAAGTATTTTTGCAGCCTGGCCAATATCAATAAGTTCTTCTGCATCTAAAACCCGGTCCATAAGCTCAGCCTTCGGAGATAATTCCTTAATGGTTTTATCCTTGCCGGCACTCACAATCTTAAGTCTTTCAATTTCCTCTTCTTGTTGAATTACCCACTCTGCGAGTTGTTTTCTGGAAGGGGAAGTAAGTGTAGTTACTCCGTGCTTAACAAGTTCTTTTATCCGGTCATTGCACCAAATAGCAAACACAGAGGAAAGCCAACGGGCAAATTCAAGAGCAACATCTTCGTGCATCCATGTTCCCTGTTCTTCCCCGTCACTAAAATTGCCCTTACTTGTACGAATCATACCTGTGTATTCTTCCGGAGTGATGTGTGGAAATCTCACTTCACGTAAAGCCCGAAGGAAAGCAATTGTCGAAGGCATTCTTAACCAGTCAATCGGTCTTTTCCCAAAAGGTTTAGCCATTTCGGTAGCATTAACCATAACTCCATTACCAGTTTCAAAAGTAATTTCACTTCCGTTGTACTGGAATTTCTGTACTAAATTTTCATCATTGTTTCGCATAATAATAAATTTAAAGTTTATAAAATGGGAAGGTCACTGCGAAACAATTCTACGCGAGGCATAGAAATGACTTGCGGACTTTCACCGTTATGCCTTCCCGATATTTTTAATGTCTTGTGTATTGCCTCATAGATTGATTGTTTCGCAATACAAACATACAAAACAATTTGAAGCTATGAAATATATAGTTAATAAAGTTATTAACAGTTATTTTACTACTAAAAAGTCTAATTCCGGATACAATACTTTTGCTAACTTGTATTTTATCTTCCACAACTCAGTTTCTGCTCCTTTTATTTCAGTATAAGTTTCCTTCCCATTTTTATCTACCACCCTAAAATCTATGATGTAGGTGCATATTTTTACACCGTTCACAATAAGCGGAAGTTTTACCTGTGGTTCCCATTCAATAATATCCCCGGCTTTTAATTTCCAATCAAGATTAACAGCGTATTCCATTTCTTTTATAGAATGGTATTTACGTCCCCGGTATTCAGTTATGGTGTTGTGGTACTTATTCATTACTTTCTCTTATTCCACGCTTCGATTGCTTCTTCTTTTGATTCAAACCAACCTGATTCACATTCACAGTCATCACAACGAACACTCCAATAAGCATCTTTAGCCGCATCTCCCCTTCCTCCACAAAACGGACACGGTAATAACTCCTGTTCCTTTAATGTAAGTTCAAAGTGTTTGGGGAGTTCTGAGAGTAAATGGGCTTTAATGTAAGGGGATAAAAGTATTCCGGGAGTATTAGCCTTTATTCTTGCTTCTGTGCAATCCTTAACCCCTTCATCAATACACTTCTGTATGAGGGTTTCTAAAAAGTACGGGGTATCTGTTTTCATTTTATTACCTTTAAAATTATCAAATATATCTTCAAAATTAACTCCCTGCTTCGGTACGTCACCAGGAAGTTCAGGTAATGGCATCCAGTGGGTTATTTTCTTATCATCAATCCATCCATCCCCGAAAAACTGATATGCCCATTGGTTTTTATATCCTGTGTAAAAACCACGCCCAATTTTATAACCATCAGTAACCAGAACTTTAACATTCGGAAGTGGAAGTTTTGATTCTTTACGAATCCATGCCGGTTTTTCTGCATACTCATCCTTATTATTGCCTACAAGATATGCGATTTCATTCGTCAGATCATTTACATCCGACTTAGTTAATACAACCCCATTTTTTGTTGTGGCTATAATAACTCTTCTAATTTCATCTTTTATTTTAGCATTCATTTTACATCCCCCTATTTATTAAAAACCGGTTATAATAACTTTCATCCAGTTCCTTCATTCTTTGAAGGTATTGATTAATCCGTGGTAAATTCTTTATTTGTTCTGCAGAACCAAAAGTAATTATATGATGCGCCTTAAATCCTATGGGCAGTAAATTCTCTTTACAAGCGATTAAAGAAGTATTCTGAGACTTCGGCACAATATGATCAAAACAACTCCGGGGATCCCGTGGAAAGAAAAAACAACGATCATTTACCGGGTTTAACTTAAGCTCACTTTCAGCTTTTCTAAGTTCGGATTCTGCCTTAGCTCTTTTTGTGCTATGCTTTTTGATCATCTGTTAATATGTTGAATATCTGAATGCAGATTGATATGTCATATTCGGCATCGTGTAGCTTACTTTCATCTACCTCTATACCTAAACGCTTCGCCACGGTCATTTGTTTGAAGTCAGGGAAGGTATTTCTCTCCCTTCTGAACCTGTTACTTGCCAGAACAAAACAGTCTATGCTGTCCGACCAAAACCATGATCCAAAATAATTATCTAAATTCTGAACAAAGAACGCACGGAAAAACGGGTTATCGAATGAGTTAATGTTATACCCTACTAAATGAAATTTATCCTTCTTATTGAACCTGTCCACGTACTTTGATAGCATTGTTGTTAATTCCCTGTGGGCGACCTTCATTTCCGGGTAACTCATTATTTGCTCCCTGGTTACATTCCCCACTTTTAACGCTTCATCCTCAATGATTGCACTCTTATGAGGGGCTACGTTGTAGTTAAAACGCTCCGTAATATCCCCGTCTATTCTTATGGCGCCGGATATTTGATGAATCCCATTTTTCCAGTATAATACACCCGTGGTTTCCAGATCGTAGAAAAATAGTTTTTCAGAATTTATAGTCATTATTTTTGATAAAAGTAGTTAAGAAAAAGAAAGGGGGGAAAATGGAATAAACCCCCCTTTGTCAACAACCCATAAAACCTAATAAAAACTCCTCAACAGAAAATGTCAATTAATTCAAAGCAAATCTACAACCTAATTCAATCCATGTAAATAGTTTTAAAGAATAGTTATTAACAATTATTTAATAATTTATGTCGAAAAACATTATAATATACGTGTATTATAATATACTATTTATTATCTTTGATGAAAATTTACGTCATGATACCCACTGAGCTTATACGTAGAAAGCGTAGGATTGAACGGGAGTTTACCCGTCTACATACTGACGCTATGCTTAATATAGTTCTACATCTGCCGGAACATTTGGAGATTAATATTTCCAAGGGGAATATCTGGAAGTCAAAACTGATACACTATAATGAAATATCCCATGTTCGGGACACTATAAAACTGCACGGGTGGTAGTACTGCCCGTGTTTTTCATTTTAAATATATGGACTTAAGAAAATTAGGCAACCAGCTTAAGCAGGTTAGAAAATCTATCCCAGGTAAAGGAATTGATGCTATGGCATCAGCTACCGGACTACACAAAAAGACCATCCTTGCTATCGAAAGAGGAGAAAACTACACGGTCAACAGCCTGAATACATACCTTAATTATATATCCTTAGACTTAGTTATTAACAATAAATAATTTAATTGTTGATAACTTATATATAAATAAAGTGCAGAAATAGTGAAAATAATTTGTTTCATAATTTTGGTTGATTTATATTTGCATCAATAAATTAATTAAAGACAAGGCAAAACAATCACTCATTTAGGGTGATTGTTAGGAGGTCTGGCAGGCAAAAAACTCCGTAAGCCAGTTGCAGAGGTCGGTGTAGGGACTGAGGCGTAAAATCAGAAAGAAACCTAAACCCAGGGATGGGCATGGTGAGCGCTCTACACAAGGGGATCACTCCATTTTGAGTGAGAATACCGTAAAGGTATAAGCGTGACAGCCCCCTTAGTCCCCGTTTTGCCGTTTGGGTGAGAAAGTCAAACGGCACGTCCCTAACAAGGCAGAGAAGTACGTAAGCTTCTTATTCATTAATAAAATAAAATCATGAAAAAAGTACTATGGTTTTCGCGCCACGCCATGACTCTGGCGCAAAGAACCGACCTTGCAAGGGCTTTGGGTGAGCCCTTAGAAATAACCCATGTTAATGGGACTGCTGCTAATGTGCATGTCTCTTTTGAATCAGCCTCTCCCGAAAAAGGGGAAACGGAGGCTGATTTTATTTTAACAGGGACTCAGCCCGCCCTCAAAGAATTGGTTTTACAGTTCAATGAGGTTGCTGTTGTTCTCCCTATCGGTATGCTTCAACAACTTCTTCCCTTTGCTCCTGCAAAGCGGTTGTTGCAGGCAAAAAATAAAAGAATCTTACTTGAAGATGGTAAGGTTCAGTTTGAGCATGACGGATGGGAAGCCGTCATTAAGGTAGAAATAATAGCAGAAAAGCTAAAATAAATGGACAAATAGGATGAAAACACCAAAAAAACCACGGGAAGACCGGTTAAATGTCCGGTTTAAAATCACTAAGGAAATGAAAAAAGATTTCCTTAGAGTACAGTATTCTACTGCGATATCCCCTACCACACTATATTTAGAGGCGGTAAGGTTGGGATTAAAACAACTCGTAAAAAAACACGTTAAAACTTCTTAACATGGCACTACCACACTGCCCAGATCGGCCATTAAACGAACCGGAATATTATCTTTCAAATGAAGAGCAAGACGAAATGAACGATGCTCTTATTGACAATTACGAAATGTTTCACGATAAATAACAAAAAATGGAACCAAAAAATCAATTAGTTGTACTGTCTGAAAAAGTTTCGGCAGTTGCAACACAGCTTAACCAGTCCGTTATGAACGTCCTGGGACAAGACAAAGTTATGGGCTTTGAGAAAGCCTATCTTGTCTCCAATGCCATTGGGGAGCTGAAAGAACTTCTTACCCCGGAGTACATGAAGCCTATTATGAACCTACAAGGTAATAAATTGGGTTTCAAGACTGATAAGGATAAAGAAGGCGGGTATAAGGAAGACGTGGTTAAAAACTGTCTCATTGAAGCAGTATTATACGGACTACAGCCTACCGGCAACCAGTTTAATATTATTGCCGGAAACACCTATGCTACCAAAGAGGGCATGGGGTATTTGCTTTCAAAAATACCAGGGTTAAAGTACGAGATTATTCCAGAACTACCCCGGATAAAAGACAATAGCGCTGCCGTTGTTATGAATATTGAATGGGAATTGGGTGGTGTTACTAACACTAAAAAGATTGATATTCCCATTAAGGTTAATCAGTACATGGGAGCTGATGCAGTTTTAGGTAAAGCTACCAGGAAGGCCAGGAAGTGGTTGTATGACACTATCACAGGTAATGAAATCCCTGAAGGTGACATTACTGATTCTGTTGTGATACAAAAGACCGGGGATGAAAAGAAAGCGGAATTAAGAAAATATCCTACGGCTGAACAGGGAACCATCTTACTACCATGATAAGCCACAGATATAGGGATATGTCCCCGGAACAGATAGAGGATGTTTTTTCACACTATCTATTTGATTCATGGAGCTACTCTAAAGTGAGTTCATTTGCCCGAAATGAGAAGGCATTTGAAATGCAATATGTGTATAACATGCCTTATAAGAGCTCCGCTTCCACTGTTGCCGGGAGCTCTTATCATAAGGCTTTAGAAGCATATTTTAAGGAAAAACAGAAAGGTATTGACCTTCAAATAACCGACCTGCAGGAGATAGCATTTACTTACATTGACGAAATGGAGCCAATGAAGTGGAAGCTGCAAAAAACCACACCCACTATCGAGGAATGTAAAATTACAGCCACAAAGGCTGTTAATTCACTTTTAGAGAACTTCTTCAACGATATTCATGTTTATACTTCAGAACTTCAATCAGTCCTTTACATTGAATCTTATATTGATGAATTTTTGGTTATTAATGGGGTGGAAATTCCTTTACCCTGCCATGGTGTTATTGATCTTGTTATTAGGACTACTGATAATAAGTTGGTTATAATTGACCATAAAAGTAAAGCAAGCTATACCGATGAGAAGGATATTAAATTTTCAATTGGGAAACAGGCTATAACCTATGTGAATGCCTTTGAAACCTACATGGATCTAACAGTAGATGAGGTTTGGTTTGTGGAGAATAAGATTTCAAAGAACCGGGATGGATCACCTCAGCTTGTTTGTAATAAAGTTGTTATAGACAAAGATACCCGGATGCTTTATGAAGCCTTACTTTATGAGCCTTTAAAGAGAATGTTAGAAGCTATCTCTAACCCGGATTATGTTTACCTTATTAATGAGAATGATAACTTTGTGGATAAGGCTGAAATATATGAGTTTTGGGCGCAAACCATGATCGCTGAGGTCAGTGACTATAATATCCCGGCAAATAAGAAAGCAATGATTGACCGGAGGTTAAAGAAGATCAGGGATGTTTCCTTATCAACTATGGACCCGAAAGTAATAAAGAAATTCAGAGAGAATGCTTCTCAGTTTATCCAGTACGACCTAACCAATAAAGACATGACTAAAGAACAAAAAATAGAACACACGCTGCGAACCTTAGATATTATCGTAAATATCGAGCATACCTTCTCAGGATATTCCAGTGATACCTTCTTACTGAATATGTCCGCGGGAATTAACTTATCCAGTATATTCAGGTATCAGTTAGATATCGCTAACGCATTGTCCGTGCCGAATGTGAGGATAGCAAAAGACTTGCACGTTTTTCAGGGTAAGTCTTATATTGCTATTGAGGCATCAAAAGTAAGGGAAAAAACTTTGTTATTTGACCCTGGGCAACTTGAAGGAGTAAAAATACCTTTGGGTTTTGATAACTTCGGAAATAAAATAGTATGGGATACAGCCAACCCTTCTACTCCCCATGTATTAGTAGGCGGTAGCACAGGGTGTTTAGCTGCTAAAACGCAAATTTCTTGCTATGTACCCCATTATAAGAATCACTCTAAACGGAAAGCAATAAAAACTCTATTTAACATGCAAAACGGAAGGCATAATTGGGGCGTAAGAACTAAGAATAAAGACAAAAATAAAAACAACATACTTATTAGGTGTTTAGATGAAAGTACTAATACATTCACATACACGCCTTTTGAGGTAATTTATTCCGGTAAAAAACAGTGTTATAAAATGCTTACAGACGCCGGGCAGGAAATAGAGTGCACTACTGATCATAGATTCCTAACAGTCATGGGGTGGAGAAAATTATCTGAGCTTAATGTTGGGGATTGCATTATGTATAGGCCGCCTGTTAGGGAGTTTAAAGGTAAACAAAAACAACAACCACTTAAGGATGTGCTTGTAAAATACCACCCCAAAGGCAGAACAAAAATAGTCGTTGATGCTACATCAGGAGTACCTTATACTTATTGCCGCATTCCATTTCATCATTTTGTGTATGAGGCTGATAAAAACAGATTATCATTTGATGATTATAAGGAACTTCTTAATAATTATGATGGGCGGAAATTATATTTTATCCCTAAAGGTTATGAAGTAGATCACGTTGATGGTAATAGAGAAAATAATGATCCAAAAAACTTACAAATGCTTACAAAAAGCGAGCATGCCATTAAAACCCTTAATACCGCTAATGGTGTTTTTGGACATTTCCGACCCAGTGAATGTGTAATATTAAGCATTACTCCCACTAAAAAACAAGACACATATGATATCTGCTGTAAAAGTAATAATCATAACTTTGTAGCTAATAACCTTATTGTTCATAATTCTGGGAAGTCTGTATGTTTAATCTCTATTATCGAGTATGCAAAACTGGCAGGGTTCGAGAATATTGAAATATTCGACCCTAAGCATGAGTTTTTATCCTTCAGAGGTCAGAACGTTTCAGTGTATAATGATATTGAAGAGATAGAAACCGTTATGGAGACCCTGGTTGAAGAAATGAATATGCTTGTTAAGACCGGGAAAACTAAGAAAACACTCATAGTATTTGATGAGTTTGCGGATGCTGTTGCTAACTCAGCCAAAGGAAATGACCTGAAAGTATATGAAACGGTAGTGGTTGGTAATTATGCCAATGGAGCTGTAAAAACAAAACGTGTAGTTTCAGAGGTTAAAAAATCTCTTGAAGAAAATCTTCGTATCTTACTTCAGAAAGGCCGTTCCAGTGGTTACAGGATTGTTGCAGCCACTCAAAGAGCCTCAGTAAAAGTCATAACCGGGGATGCAAAAGTAAACTTCCCTGTTCAGATATGCTTTAAAGTCCCAAAAGAAGTGGATTCTAAAGTTATACTTGATGAATCCGGGGCAGAAAGTTTAGCTGGTATGGGCGATGGTCTTATTAAGTCTCCCCAATACCCTGGCATAATAAGATTTCAGTCTTTTTATAAACCATAAATAAACAGCCATGAAACCACAAATCAGAACTATATCAGGAAAGAGGATGATTGTATTTTCGACTGAAGTTGAGATCGAGGAATGCGTTGATGTTGACGTTTCGCTTGATCTTAGCGAGTGTATTGACGATATAGTTGATGCAATGACAAATGAACACTTTGAAATGATTGCCCGAAAAACAAGTAGAGTAAATGGTTCGGTAGCGTTTATGACTCCGTATGATTTTAAAAGGCAACTTTGCGACATGGTTGAAATGAATTACCATTGCACAACCGAACAGTTACTTAATGGCATACTGAATCGGTTATAAAAAGAGTTATTAACCAAATTAAAAACAATGAAAACAATGATGACAATTCTATTTTGCCTGTTTTATATTTCTTTATTCGCCCCTGATTATAATATCACGGAGCATAATGAAAGAAAGCAGGAATATAACGATGTTCTTATTCAGTACAGGATAGAGCAGCAAGTTCAAAGAATCCTATCAGCCTTACGGATTATTGAATCAGGTAATAATTACAGTGTTATAGGGCTGAGTAATGAAAAGGGAGGGTATCAGTTCTTAACTTCAACATGGAAATACTGGTGTAATAAAACGGTAGGTTATCAGTTAGATATTACCAACCCGGAACATCAGGATATTATTGCAAGAGAGAAGGTAAAATGTTTGATTTATGAACAAGGATATAGTCTTGATCAGCTTGCCTCATTCTGGAACTGTGGAAGCCCTAATTATAAAGGCAAAAAGGGGGTAAATCGTTATGGGGTTAATTATAACGTCCATGAGTATGTCGAGAAATTTCTGAATACTTATAATTCATTGATCTAATGAACCGGGTAAAAGTAATTAAAGACCCCAACAAATGGGATATTGAAGGTCTGGAAATGTTCTTCAGTAAAACAGCGTTACCCGAAGGAGAAATACAGTTATCTCCCGGAGTGAAAATTACTAATGCTAAAGTCTTCGTAGAATCCCATTTAACTACTGTGAAATCAAATTTACAGGTACTAACATTCAAGCCTTATTATGATAGATTACTTAAGCTAAAATCACTATTATGAAACAATCTTATGATGATCAGATACCACCTGAAGAAAGATGGAGGTACGCCCCTTTAGTTTGGTTTATTTGCATAATTGCATGTATCTTAGTGTGGATAAAAATTGGACAATTCGTTGTTAAATTCATTGAATCGTTATGAAGATTACTTCTGATATAGGATATCCAAACCCATGTATAATAGAACGAATTAAATAAATTAAAATAAATGAAAGCAAAACTCCTAAGAAGAATCCGCTCAAAGTGGAATGTTCCTGCTTGTGCTTATAAGTATTTTTATGAGCCTCACAGGCGCAAGATGATTAGAACTCAATGGAAAATGACCTTACCCCTTATTGAGAGGCTACGGCCTTTATTTCGGCTTAAAAAACGTTTATTATCAATCTTTAAATAATGGAAACTCAAAACGAAACTACCATTCAGTATTGTCCCTGTTGTGGTCAGGTATGGGACAAAGATTCAGACTTATTCGGATGCTCAGTTTGTGGATATTGTAAAGAATAACCATGAAAGTTAGGATTACCATAACCGATTACAGCCGCTTTATGTGTAAGTACATTAAGAAGCAAAGGTATTTCTGGTTGCAGATAAAGAAACTATTAATTATAATTAAGTAACATGAAAACAAATAAAGTTATGATCCGAAAGATGGGGCAGTTTGATGTAGCCCAGAGAACAGTTGATGGCATGTTTAATGCCACATATTTAGTCAATCAATGGAAGGCTAAAACAGGGGTAATTAAGCATGTTACAGACTTTCTGAGACTCGAAAGCACTAAGGAGTTTATTAATGTTTTACAGGAAGATATTGGTAAAACCGTCTTAGGGGATTCCCTAAAACCAGATAATCAAGACGTTAGGATTAATGGAGTGGTAAGTAGGACTAACATGAGAACTCTTAAAAACGGAGTAAAGGTACCTGGTGAATACTGGATGCACCCTTACCTATTTATTGATTGCAGTATGTGGATTAATCCTAAATTCAAACTTGATGTTATCCGGTTTGTTTATGACCAGTTAATAGAATATCGTCACAATGCCGGGGATCATTACAAAGGTCTTGCATCCTCTATCCAGAGATTTGACAAGGTAAACTTTGCCCAGGTAGCAAAAGGTCTTAATTACATTGTATTCGGAAAGCATGAACCTGACTTAAGGCAAAAAGCATCCCAGGAGCAACTTCAAAGCCTGTCAAGGCTTCAAAACCAACTTGCCTTTGCTGTAGATATGGGGTACATAAAATCCTACGATGAGCTTATTAATGAAATGAGAAGGATTTATCACTACAAAAGAAAATATTAATGCAACCACGTAAGACGTCGCTCCTCGAAGCCATAACAAATACCGCAACCGGCTTTATTATCAGCTTACTCATCCAGCTTATAATTTACCCTGTGATGAAAATTGATGTGAGAATTGAACAAAATATCATAATAACCTCAGTCTTTACAGTAGCTTCAATAGCAAGGGGATATATAATTCGGAGGGCATTCAATGGAACTCAATAAAATATACCACGCAGACGCTAAGTCTGGCTTAAAGACGCTTCCTGATAAGGCTGTTAATTGCTGCGTTACTTCTCCTCCTTATTGGGGATTAAGATCATACGGCACTAATCCGGTTATATGGGATGGGGATGATGATTGTCAGCATGACTGGGTTGGTGATATTAAAAAAGGTATTTCTGGATGTACTGCATCTAAGAAAGTACAAATAAAAGATGTTGACAATTTTCAAATAGTTAATGATACAAAATATGCTTTCTGTTCTCATTGTGGCGCATGGAATGGGGAATTAGGGGCTGAGCCCACCCCTGAATTATTTGTACAGCATTTAGTTGAGATATTCAGGGAAGTTAAAAGGGTGCTGAGGGATGATGGGACTTTGTGGCTTAATTTGGGGGATAGTTATTATAATTTCCGTGGTTATAATGATTATGCCACAAAACAAGCTATATCAAAACACGATGGTCATAAAATGACTAATGCTTGTGGTAAGCGTAATA
>Ga0172381_10001869_pt1 | contig 24066 bp, 25 predicted proteins | sample Leawel6488metaG_FD_119754 | JGI IMG/M metagenome (GOLD analysis project Ga0172381, IMG submission 119754) | Leachate microbial communities from a municipal landfill in Southern Ontario, Canada - Leachate well 64-88 metaG | ecosystem: Engineered > Solid waste > Landfill > Unclassified | place... | reverse complement strand
GGTGTTGCTTTTACTCGAAATCCTTCAACTGGAGAAAATAAAGCTTATGGAGAATATTTAATGAATGCCCAAGGTGAAGATGTGGTGGCAGGAATTAGAACTCCAAAAAAATTGGAATCCCTTAAAGAAGACAATGAAGAAGTTTATAAAGAACTTATCGCTATTTTTGACAGATTGGAAGCTCATTATAAGGATATGCAAGATGTTGAATTTACCATTGAAAATGGTAAATTATTTATCTTACAAACCAGAAATGGAAAAAGAACTGCTTTTGCAATGGTAAAGGTGGCAGTTGATTTAGTTAATGAAGGAGTTATTGATGAAAAAACTGCTTTAACTCGAGTTGAAGCTGATAAATTAGATCAACTACTTCATCCAACTCTTGACCCAAAAGAAAAAGCTAAATTTAATGTTATTGCTAATGGTTTACCAGCATCTCCTGGTGCTGCTTCTGGACAAGTTGTTTTTAATGCAGAAACTGCAGTGGATTGGGTTGAAAACGGTAAAAAAGTAATTTTAGTTAGAGCTGAAACAAGCCCCGAAGACATTGCTGGAATGAACGCAGCTTCTGGTATCTTAACTGCCAGAGGTGGTATGACTTCTCATGCTGCTGTCGTTGCCCGAGGTATGGGTAAATGTTGTGTTTCTGGTTGTGAATCAGTGGTGGTTATGGAAAAAGCTAAAATATTTAAAGTTGGTGACATCGAAGTAAAAGAAGGTGATTTAATTACTATCGATGGAACTGCTGGCCAAGTATTTTTAGGAAAAGTTCCAACAATCGAAGCTTCTTTGAGTGGAGATTTTGAAACTTTGATGAAATGGGCAGATAAGTATCGAACTTTAGACGTTCGTACTAATGCTGATACTCCAAAAGATGCAAAAGTGGCTCGAGAATTTGGAGCTCAAGGAATTGGTCTTTGCAGAACTGAACACATGTTCTTTGAAGAAGATAGAATTTTTGCTATTCGTCAGATGATTATTTCTGATACTTTGGAGCAAAGAGAAGCTGCTTTAGCTAAAATCTTCCCAACTCAGAAAAATGATTTCAAACAATTATTTGAAATTATGGCAGGACTTCCAGTTAAGATTCGATTATTAGATCCACCTCTACATGAATTTGTGCCAAAGGAAGATAAAGATATTGAGGCCTTGGCCAAAGAAATGGGAGTTTCTTTTGAAAAGTTAAAAGAAAAAATTGAATCTCTTCATGAATTTAATCCAATGATGGGTCATCGCGGATGTCGATTGGCAATTACTTTTCCAGAAATTGCTCAAATGCAAGTTAAAGCTATTATTTCAGCCGCATGTGAGGTTACCGCCGACGCTAAAGCTAAGGCGGTCAAGCCCGAAATCATGATTCCACTAGTTGGAGATGTTGAAGAAATGAAATGGCTTAAAGTTAAATTAATTCCAGTGATTGAAGAAACAATAAAGGAATATGGTATTAATCTTAAATATGAGATTGGAACTATGATTGAAATTCCTCGTGCAGCTTTAACTGCAGATGAAATTGCAAAAGAAGCTGAATTTTTCTCTTTTGGAACTAATGATTTAACTCAAATGACTTATGGATTTAGCCGAGATGATGCTGGAAAATTCTTGAAAGATTACTTAAGAGAAAAAATCATGCTCGAAGATCCGTTTAAGAGTGTTGATCAAAATGGAGTTGGTAAATTGATGGAAATGTCTATCAAATTGGGCCGAGGAGTTAATCCTAAACTTCATATTGGTATCTGCGGAGAACAAGGTGGAGATCCAGAAACAATTAAATTCTGTCACAGAATTGGATTGAATTATGTTTCTTGTAGCCCTTACCGAGTACCAATTGCTAGATTGGCTGCAGCACAGGCCGCGGTAGAAGGAAAATAAAACCCACCCGCCCTGTGGGCACCCTCCCTTGAAAAAGGAGGGTAAAAAAGAAGCCCCCGAAAGGGGGCTTTTTAGTCTAATGATGAAGCTGTTTTTATACCTATAATATTGACTTTTGGGGGATTTTTTGATATAATGACCCACAATTAATAAATTAAACGAATTTGAAATTGCTTTAAATTAGATTAATTTGTTAAAGAACCTTAAAAACAGTTAGGCGGAAGCAAAAGGTGGATAAATTTTATCTGTCTTTTGCTTCTGCTTAAAAAAAGCAAGAAAGCAGCCACGATCTACAAAAGATAGACGTAGGAATAAGGAGGATTTTATGGGTTATATGAGAATCAGACAGGATGGTACAGGAATTTTAGGAACCAACACTAAGGTTCCAATCTTAGAAATTAAAGAAGGAGAAAGAATTAGTTATCTATCGGACACTTACAGATCTCGTCAATTGCCAATTTATACCTTTTATAAAGAAGACAATTGCCTCTTAAAAATTCATACTTGGAAGACTCCTTTTAGAGAAGGGTATTGTAGTAATTTTACTGTTGTTGGAGACAATCCTACTATAGTAAACCGAATGGTAACACGGGCGGAACTTTTTCTAGGGGGGAGAGATGTTCTCTTTTTGCCTACCAACTTATATTCCTTTTCAAAGAGATTTAAATACCTCTGGAATTGGCTTTTAAAAGGCGAAAACATTTAACTAGCTGCTTCTTGCAACACATCCAAATATGGAATTGAACCTTAGGGTTTAGTTTTATATTTGGATGTGGCTGTGTTTATATAGATTTTTCTCTATACTGATGAGTCCCTAAGGACGAAAAACAAAATTATTTGTAAATACTGTGTGAACCGACATTGTGAAACCAAACTAGATTTTCGGAAGCAAATTCAAAAATAATTCTAGTTTTATAATCTACTGAAAATGACCAAAGATTTTGAAGCTTTCCAGTTAACCTGTGAGTTTTTAATCGAGGGTCAAATGGATTTTGGCGAAATATATTTTCTTGTTTTTCAGCCTTTTTCTTAACTTCACTAGAAAGTCTTTTATATTCTTTATAAAATTTTGAAGAATAGTTAATTATCACACAATTATCTTAAGTCTTTTAGAGATCGAAGTAAAGTACCTCCGGTTCTTTTCATTTCTTTTTGGCTTTGCTTAATCTCTTTAATTAGTTGCTTCTCGGACCAATCACGAAGAAGACAACGAAAAAATTCACTTTTTGAAGCATATTGTCCGTTTTTGGTGGCGTTATCAACCATTTTTGATAGTTTTTCTGGTAAAGATATGTTGATTATTTGACGCATAATTTAGGTTTAAATTGTAATAATTTGTATGTTTATTGTAATACAAAATAAACAGAAAACAAGTGTTTGATTAGAGTTTTTTTAATGGAGTATAATTGGATTATGAAAGAAAAAAAATCAAAAGAATGTTGTGATGAAAAAATAGTTTCCCAAAAATATCGTTATGGTTGCCATTGTGGTTCATCTAATGCGATTTATGGTTTGAGTGTTATTGGAGCTTTGTTTTATTTTTTAGGAAATGCAACTAGTTTTGGAATGGTGATGTTGGGAATTGGAAAAGCAATTTTCTGGCCAGCTATTTTTATGTTTAAGTTGCTTGGTTATTTGGGAATGTAAAACCCACCCATCCCGCTTTGCGGAATTTCCCTCCCTTGAAAAGGGAGGGCTATAATTAATTGTGAGACATATTGCCCCATACGAAGCCAGAACTCAAATAGGTAATTTTAAGTATCTTGAAGATCTTAGAAAACTATCTAGAGATAATCGAAAAAATCCAACTGAATCTGAAAAAATATTTTGGAAATTATTAAGTTATAAAAAATTAAATTTTAAATTTCTCAGACAAAAACCACTTGGTAAATTTATTTTAGATTTTTATTGTTCTAAATTATTATTAGCAATTGAAATTGATGGTGATTCTCATGACAAAAAACAATTTTTGGATAAAAATAGAGATTTATATCTAGAACAAAGAAAGATAAAAACAATTAGATTTAAAAACGAAGAAGTATTAAATAATATTGAAAAAACAAAGCAAGATTTATTAGAAATAATTTCAAAGAGAAAACAAGAATTAAAGTTTTAAGCCTTCCATTTTCAAGGGAGGGTGGTCGAAGATCGGGTGGGTTTTGAATTAAATTTTTTAATTCCAAAAATAATCCCAGCGACTAGTAATAAAAACAAAATTGGGGAAATGGGGAGGATATAGAAAGAAGTGTCGTATGATTTAGCATTTAAGCTAGGGTCGAGACTAACTTTAACTAGATAATGGCCGGGCCAAAGAGGAGGGTTAATGGCGCAGTTTTGATCTTTACAAGTAATGTTTCTGGCATGATGATTTAAAACATTATTATTATTTAATTCAAATTCTTTAATAATTTTATCGTTTTTAGTAATAGTAATTTTTCCATTAATTTTGAAGAAAAAATTAGAATTGTTTTTAACAACTCCATTGAAAGTTATTGGTCCCCAAAAAACATCTTTAATTTTTGGAGAAATAGAAAAATTTTCAATTTTTGATTCTATTTTGGGATTTTCAGTGTCGGAAACAGTCAATAAAAGATGAGAACCAATTTTGCCAATTGCTTGGGTAAAATTATCTTTTGAGGTGGTTGTATTTTGATTTTGAAAGATAAAAAAAGTGTAGTAATTGTCAGAAAGGCCAGTATTAGGATTACTTTTTATTTTAAGAACTAATTGTTGCTTTGAATTGGCAGAAATTACAAAAGGTTGTCCTATTTTTAAATCAGAATTGGCTAGTGAAAATTCAATATTGGGGTTATTGATGGCTTGATTATAGTTTACTGAACCATCGGAACCACTAGGAATCCAAGGAAGTATTTCACTATTAAGTGTAATACTAGTGTCGGAATTATTAATAATATTGTAGGCTTGAAGAAGAGTAACTCCTGGCTTTAAAATAAATTCTGATTGAGATGGAGAGATAGTGAGATTGAATGTTGGCATGGTTAGTATTTTGGGACGGCGATGTAATTAATAGAATTTTGATAAGTACCGGCAGGTTGAATAGTTGAAATGTTTATTTTATAAGTGACTGTGGAAGAATGATTTTCTACAGGAATATTTTCAGACATAATAATTTTGGCAGTTTCATTAATAGAAGCATCAGCAAATTGACGGAAATAGGTTTGATTGGTGAAATAAGTAGAAGTGCCATTACCGTTGGCATTAAAGCCAAAACCATGAGTAGAAGAACTGGTCCAAATACCAGAAATTGAGTCGGAACAAGTGCCAGAATCACATTTTGTATCAGGGATAGTGCTGTTAGATCCAATAGTTTTTAAAGGATGATTGGCAATGGCCATAATGTCATATCCATGTGCAGTAGGAGTGCTAATTGTTAAAGTGTTAGTAACAGTAGAACCGATATTTGGAACAAGTGGTCCAAAATTTAAATCAAGATCACTAATGGAAAAAGATAGAGGAATATTTTTATCATAAATATATTGGAAACCAGCTTTAACTGTGTATCCAGCATTGTCATATTGACCGGGGGCATTTTGACCAACACTGTCTGTTAGTGTATAAGTTGTAGAGGTTTTTTTGCCACCAGTCATATTAAAATTGCCGAAATCAATTTTGTAGCCAGGAGAAACAAATGTTTGAGCCAGAGAGGTGTCAGATCTCAGATGACAGATCTCAGATAGAAGCAAAAATACTATAAAAGAAATAAAAATTTTAAGTTTCATCTGGCTCTTCTCCAATTGTTTTAGTTAAATTTTCGGAAGAATTTAAGAGGGATTTGGCAGAGTCTTTGATATATCGAAGTTTTTCTTTTTGGCTAGGAATTATTGGTTGAGAGAGAAGTTGGGCACAATTATCGATAATCTGACAAAGCCCAGTTTTTAACTTGAGAGAATGCCAAAGTAAAATATCCGTTTCGTCGTCGGCAATAATTCTTTCGTCTTTAATTTTTTCTAAATATTCTTTGCCAATAAACCAGGCCAGTGGAGTAATAAGTAAAAGAGAAGAGAGAGAAATGACTGAAACATATGAATTGAGTGATTGTGACATGATTAGAACTAGAAAAAGCGAATAAGAAAGAGTGGTTGTTGGTGGATTTTGAAAAGCAATAACAAATAGAAGAAAATAAACTAGAAAGAAAAAAGGAGAGCTGAGGCCATTTGTATAAAAAATAATAAGATTAATTAAAAGAGCAATTAGATGAGTAGATATAATTTTTTTGGAAAAATAGAGAATCAAAATGATAATCGAGATTAGAGCAATTAATTGAGGAGTGAAGTAAATGTAGCCAGAGATAGAGAAAAAGAAAGAAAAAATAGAAACTAAAAAGAATAAAAGAATATTAATAATTTGAGACATTATATTAGTATTAATCATTTGCTTGTAAGTATCAAGTTTTTGATAAAAAATGATATCATTTATTAATGAAGTTGTTAGAAAAAATACAGAAATTAAAGATTGTAGATGGGCTTTTAGTGTTGGGGTTTTTGCTGGTTATTTTAGGAATTGGTATAAACTTTAAAGATCAATTTTTAACAAAAGAAGAAGTAAAAGTGGAGTCTAAAGGTGTTGGATCGACGGCAAAAAATGATATACAAGTTGATAGTAAAGTAATAATTGATATATCAGGTGAGGTTACAAATCCAGGGGTTTATAAATTGAAAAATGGGGCTAGAGTTGAAGAAGTTTTAATAATGTCAGGTGGACTTAGTGCTAAAGCGGACAGAGATTGGGTGGATAAAAATTTAAATAAAGCGGAAAAGCTTTATGATGGTGAAAAGATTTATATACCTAAAGTTGGAGAAAATTTAATAATTAGTAGCACCCCGCTGGCGCGGGGTGCTACTGTAGTCAGGATTAATTCGGCTAGTATAGAGGAATTGGACAAATTGGACGGGGTTGGACCAAGTATTGCTCAAAGGATTATTGATTATCGAATGGAAAATGGGGGATTTAAAAGTGTGGAAGAAATTAAATTAGTACCGGGAATTGGGGATAAAATGTTTGAAAAAATTAAAAATGAAATACAGTTATAAATTTTTTAATTTCTCGCTATATATTTTTTCTTTGCGTGAATACTGGCGTGTTCAAAGCACGAAAAAATACATAACTTCGAAATTTTTTAAAAAATTATGATTTCAAATTTTATAAGCCACCCTGTCAAGGGAGGGTGGTCGAAGACCGGGTGGGTTTAAAATGAAAAAATGGAAAGATATTTTAATTTGGATAATAATAGGAACATTGATATTTTTGTTATACAAGTTTGTAGATAAGGATAGTTTGATAGAAGTAATTTTTAAAAATTTGCCACCGCGAGAAGCTAGTTTAATGGCGGGAATGGTATTTGGTGATAAAAATAATTTTGATAAAAATACGATTTTAAATTTTAAAGATAGTGGGGTTATTCATATTATGGTGGTTAGTGGAACCAATATAGTTTTAGTGTTTAGAGGATTAGTGGAAAGATTGGCTAGGGGGATTGGAAGGAAAAAGGCAATTATTACTGGTTTTGGAGTGAGTTTGGTTTATATTAGTTGGGTTGGCTTTGAAATTCCGGCAGTAAGAGCTTTATTATTGATGAGTTTATTTTATTGGGCTCAACTTTTGGGAAGAAAATTTAACCTATTTAGAGCCATAATTTTAATTATCTTAATAATGTTTTTGGCAGATTTTAAAGTATTAACAAGTGGAAGTTTTTATTTAAGCTTTGTGGCTTTTGGGGCGGTGGTAATTAATTTAAACAAAGAAAGAAAATGGTGGAGTGACTTATGGAATTCATTTTGGGTAACTTTGTGGATTTTGCCAATTCTAGCTTTGTTTTTTGGAAAAATAAGTGTAGTGGCACCAATAACCAATGCTTTAATTTTGTTTTTAATAGAAATAATCACGATTTTGGGTGTTTTTGGTAGTTTTTTAGGCTTGTTAGTGCCAATTTTTGGAAAAATAGTTTTACTATTAAGTTTTCCTTTATTGAAATATATTTTATTGATAGTTGATTGGTTGGCCAGTTTTAAATGGGCGAGTTTGGAAATTAGGTTTAATTGGGTTTTGTTAATTGGGTGGTATTTAATTTTAGCGGGATGGTGGTGGAAGGAGAGAAATGAAAAATAGATTAATTTTATTTTTATCTTTAATAGCCTTAGTTGTCTTTTTTTGGATAACTTTGCCTTCTAAAAAAGTAAAAGTTATTTTTTGTGATGTTGGTCAGGGAGATGCAATTTTAGTGACTTATAAAAACTGGCAGATGTTGGTTGATACTGGTCCGAATAATAAAAAAGTATTAAAATGTTTGGAAAATAATTTATCTTTTTGGGATAAAAAAATTGAGATAGTAATAATTACTCATGGCGATTCTGATCATATTGGAGGGCTAATTGATGTGTCTAAATATTATAAAATTGAACAAAAGTTTTATTCAAAAAATTTGAGTCAATTTGATTTAATTAAAACTAGTTGGATGGTATTTGAGGTGGTCAATCCTAAAGAAAAAATAGAAAACGGTGAGGATAATAATGAAAATTCAATTGCTGGAATTTTGAGTTTTTGGGACCATAATTTAAAAAGAAAAGTGAAGATTTTTATGGCGGCAGATATAACAAAAGAAGTGGAACAAAGATTAGTGTGGCAAGGTGTCCTACGCCAAGGCTACGGAACACTTGAAAATGGTGTTGATGTTTTAAAAGTTAGTCATCATGGATCAGCGACAGCAACTAGTGAAGAATTGTTGGATGTTTTGAAACCCAAATTTGCAGTAATAAGTGTGGGGGTAAAAAATAAATTTGGTCATCCGACTAAAGAAGTTTTAGATAGACTTTTAAAAAAAGGAATTGAAATCTGGAGAACTGATTTGAGTGGAGAAATTTTTATTGATGATTTTCATTTTTAGAAACTTCATCGTAGACAGTTTTTGAAACTTGCTTAATAAAATTAGCTGCTTGTTTAAAATCGTTGGTTCGGGTCATAACACAAAGAAGGTAGGGTTTGTTTGGAAGGTAAATGATGCCACAATCATGGAGTTGTTTTTCTCTAGTTGGTAGATATTGACGCTCGCCAAATTTATGAGCGACGTTGATATTTTCTGGAACACCAGCGACTAAAGCTTTGTAATATTGAGTTTTTGATAAAATATTTAAAGCTTTTTCAGAGTTATCTTGGTCTAAAAATGAAGCGTTAAATAAAATTCTAAAAAATGAAGAATAGTCTTTGACGGTAATAATATTACCGTCGGGATTATTTTCAGCTTTGGAAATATCAACATCAAGATCTTTATAAACTTCAAATATTTTTGTATTATCAATATTTTCTAAAAGTAATTCATAAGCAGCATTATCTGAGTAAACTATCATACGTTCGAGCAAGTCGCCAATGGTATATTCTTTATCAATTTCTAATGTTTGAGTTGGAGTTATATTTTGTTGGCTGTAATCAAAATTTTTGGTGTTGGTTATTTTTTTATCTAAAAGATAATGATCTTTTTCAGTTTCCTTGAGATAAGCCATTAAAACAGGAACTTTTATAAGACTGGCAGGAGAAAAATATTCTTTTTCATTGATACCAAACCAAGGACCATTGTTTAAATCACGATAATAAATTGAAGCATAACTAATGTTGTTGTTAGAAATTTTTTGATCTATGATAAATTCGACCTCTTCTTTTAATGAGGCTAAATTTTTATCTTGACTAATATTAGAAACTTCGCAATCTAGAAGAGGATTAATATATTTATAATCAAAATTGTTTCGAATTTCTTGGATTATTTGATTATTAGTACTCGTAAAAAGATAAGGAGATAGATATATACCGGCAAAAAAACTGACCAAAATCAAAGAAGAGGTAATTATTATTTTTTTAGTAGACAAAATCATAGATGTAAATTAATAATAACATTAAAGATGGCGATTTTTGTAGTAAAATAGCCTATGGAAAATTTCAAGGAAATTGAAAGCAAGTGGAAGAAATTTTGGGAAAATAATTTTAAACTGTATAGAGCGGAAGATTATAGTGATAAAAAGAAAAAGTATGTTTTAGTCGAATTTCCTTATCCAAGTGGTAGTGGACTTCATATTGGTCATGCTTTTAGTTTTACTGGTGGTGATGTATATGCTCGATTTAAAAGAATGCAAGGAGAAAATGTATTATTTCCAATGGGTTGGGATGCTTTTGGATTACCAACAGAAAACTATGCTATTAAGATGAAAAAAAAACCACAACAGGTAACGAAAGAAAATACAGATATGTTTAGACAACAAATGAAAGATTTGGCTTATTCTTTTGATTGGAATCGAGAAGTGAATACAACTGATCCTAGTTATTATAAGTGGACTCAGTGGATTTTTATTCAATTATTTAATAAAGGTTTGGCTTACAAAAAAGAAATGCCAATTAATTGGTGTCCAAGTTGTAAGATTGGTTTAGCTAACGAGGAAGTAGTCGATGGAAAATGTGAGAGGTGTGGAGCAGAAGTTTCTAGAAGAAACATATCTCAGTGGGTGGTTAAAATTACTGAATATGCAGATAAATTAATTGAAGGATTAAAAGAAACTAATTTTATAGATAAAGTTAAACAAGCTCAGATTAATTGGATTGGAAAATCGGAAGGGGCAAAGATTAGATTTAAGATTTCAGATGTCAGTTCTCAGATTTCAGATTTGGAGGTGTTTACGACGAGGCCGGATACATTATTTGGAGCGACGTTTATGGTAATAGCTCCAGAACATGAATTAATAAATAATTTAATTTCCAATGACCAATTTCTAATTTCTAATGAACAAAAAGAAAAAATTAAAGAATATGTTAAAAGTGCACGTAAAAAATCTGATTTAGAAAGGACGGAACTTTCCAAAGATAAAACAGGAGTGTTTTCAGGATTATATGCCATTAACCCAGTCAACAATAAAGAAATCCCAATTTGGATTTCAGATTTTGTCTTGGCAAGTTATGGAACTGGAGCAATTATGTCGGTTCCAGCTCATGATGAGCGTGATTTTGCATTTGCTAAGAAGTTTGGGTTAGAAATTATACCGGTTATAAAACCTAAAGAAGATCATAATTTTGAAAAGAGTGCTTATATTGATGTTGATAATGGCGAAATAATAAACTCACCACCGATTGATGGAATGGTGCCGGCAGAGGCATTTGAAAAAATGATTAAATGGCTAGAGGAAAAGAAAATTGGAGAAAAAACGGCGTCATATCATTTGAGAGATTGGATATTTTCAAGACAACACTATTGGGGAGAGCCAATTCCAATGGTTAATTGTCCAAAATGTGGATGGGTGCCAGAAAAAGAAAGCAATCTACCAATTGTATTGCCAGAGGTGGAGAATTACGAACCAACCGACGATGGCCAAAGTCCATTGTCGCAGATGATTGATTGGGTAAAAACAACTTGTCCAAAATGTGGAGGAGAGGCTAGCAGAGAAACAGATACGATGCCAAACTGGGCAGGTTCAGATTGGTACTTTTTGAGATATATGGATACACATAATGATACAGTTTTAGCTAGTCAAGATTTAATAAAATATTGGGGTCCTGTTGATGTCTATGTTGGTGGAGATGAACATAACGTATTACATTTACTTTATTCTAGGTTTATTTATAAATTTTTGTGGGATTTGGGGGCAGTGCCAAAAGAATTGCCTGAACCTTATTATAAAAGATTGTCTCACGGAGTAATTTTGGGTCCAGATGGAGCCAGAATGAGTAAGTCTAAAGGTAATGTAATTGTGCCGGAAACTGTGGCTGATGTTTATGGAGTAGATGTGGTGAGAATGTATTTAATGTTTATGGGCCCTTTCGATTCAACGATGGCCTGGAATGAAAACACTTTGATGGGGATTAAAAGGTTTTTGGATAGATTTGAAAAAAAGATCTCAGATCTCAGATCTCAGATCTCAGTGGTGAGTGATAGCAGTAAAGAAGTGAAACTGATAATTAATAAGCTAATTAAAGCAGTAACTGGTGATTTGGAAAATTTTAAATATAACACAGCTATAGCTAAGATGATGGAAGCATTGAATAAGATCTCAGATCTCAGATCTCAGATCTCAGATGAAGAGATTAAATCTTTTATTAAGCTGTTGGCGCCGTTTGCACCTTATACGGCGGAAGAATTATGGTCTCTTGTTTGGATGAAAGAAAATAAAAAGGAAAAAATTGATGATGGTTATATTTCAATTCATGTTGCTAAATGGCCTGAGGTTGAAAACCAATATTTAATTGAGGATAAAATAATGATGGCTATATCTATAAACGGTAAAGTTAGAAGTGAATTAGAAGTTAATAATGAATTAAAAGATAAAAAAGATGAGGTGATTAGGCTAGCGAAAGAAAACGAAAAAATAAAACAATGGATTGGAAATAAAAAAATAGTAAAAGAGATATATATACCAGGTAAAATGATTAATTTTGTTATACTTAATTAGTCTGTTTGTGTGTGTTAAATAAATTTGTTCAGTAAAATGGGACAAATATATCAAGCAGAAAAAAGTTTTAACTGCTAAAACAATTAAATCGTTTTAAAGATGGAACAATATGAATAAAATAAAAAGCTTTAAATTAAATAATGGAATTAGAGGGATAATTGTGCCTTTATTAGGTTTAAAATCGGTAACTATCGAGATTTTTTTAAAGATAGGATCTAAATATGAGAGTAAGGGTGAATTTGGATTAAGCCATTTTTTGGAACATATGGCTTTTAAAGGAACTACCAAGAGACCTACATCTATGGCTATAAACAATGAAATTGATGCTAAGGGTGCTAGTTATAATGCTGGAACTGGACATGAAATGACTTCTTATTATATAACCACAATTAAGGAGAATGTACCTTGGGCAATAGAATTAATTTCAGATATCCTCTTGAACTCAATTTATGATCAAAAAGAAGTTAAAAAAGAAAGAGGGGTGATTATTGAAGAAATTAAAATGTATCAAGATAACCCAATGATTGGTTTGAGCGGGGAATTTACTAAATTTCTATATGGAGATTCAAAAATAGGTTGTTGGAATATCGCTGGTGAGGTGTCAGACATAGAAAATGTTGAAAGAAAAACTATTGTTAATTATAGAAAGAAATATTTTAATCCTAATGAAATAGTAGTGGTGGTTTGTGGAGACGTAGATGAAAGTTTTGAGGAGGTTATTAAAAATAATTTTAACGGTTTTTTAAACAGCAATTTGTCTTTACCAAAGGTTGAGCTTATTTTAAATAAAGAAAAAAATAAAATAATTAAAAAAGAGCTCGAGCAAGGTCATTTTTGTATAGGATTACCAGCTTTAGGTTGGTCTGATAAACGAAAATATGCTTTAAAATTGTTAGATATTTTGATGGATGGAAATAGTTCTTCTCGACTTTACTCAAAAATTAGAGAAGAAAGAGCTTTAGCTTACTACGTGTCTTCAGTTGGAGAAATGTTTAAAGAGGGTGGTTATTGGGCAATCCAGTCTGGAGTTAATTTAGATAAGGTAGAAGAAGCAATGGAGATAGTTAAAAAAGAGATTGGATTAATAGCGGAATCAATAAAAGATGACGAACTGAAGAGAGTTAAAGATTATCTTTTAGGTAAGACTAAGTTGGCAATGGACAAGACAAATGTTGTTTGTAGTTTTGTTGGTCAAAAATTATTACTCGAGGGTAGTGAAAAGACATTAGAAGAAGAATTAATTAATTATTCTAAAGTAAAAATAGAAGAAGTTAGAGATTTGGCTTTTGATATATTTAAAAAGGAAGAAATTAGGACTTTAGTTTGTCATAACAAGTGATTATTATGACAATTAGCAATTGTTTTTTTGTCTGCTAATAGTTTTTTGTTTGTAAAATTGTTGGTTTTTAGGGTTTAAATTTTGTTTTTTTGTATTTAAAAATAATCAATTTAGTTTTTTATATTTATCTTTTTGGTTTTTTAAAAATGATTTTGATTGATCTATTTTTTGGTTGCTTTTTGGATTGTTTTAGTATCGATGAAGATTTTTTGTTAAAAAGTATTCTATTAGACTTATAATTTATAGTAATGCGGAAAATAAAGAGTCCTTTTTGTTCTAAATGATATGTTTATATAGAAGATTTTTTGTAATATTTTTGCGGAGAAAAAACTTATGTAAATTATCAGATAAATATGCGGAGATTGATTAATATATTGCGGTTAATGTTTAAAATTAGCTTTAAAATATGCGGATAAAGTTCATGAAAAGAGATAGAAGGTACCAATAATCGATTGTTGATATTAAAAAATAAAAAAGATAAATTTCTCAAAAAATAAATAAGCTTTTGGATGATAATAAAGATGTTAGGTCGTAAGTAATGGATCGTATAAAAAATATTTTAGTATCCCCACTAGGAATTGAACCTAGATTTGCCACTTAGGAGGTGGCCGTTCTATCCGTTGAACTATGAGGACAGGGTTTATTATTAACAACCATATTATATATCAAATAAGCTATTTAGATTTTATTAAATAATGATATATAAAGTAGATGTTTTATTTATTTTGATGTTTTTTATCAGTTTTTTGTTTTTCTAATTTAGCAGTTAAAGTTTTAATTGCTAATGGTTATTATATTTGTTTTTAATGAGGCTTATGGAAGGAAATTAGTTTTTTGTTTTTGAAAACAATATAAATTTGATTTTAATCAAATAAAGATAAAAAGAAGGTGATAAAAAGACTAATTAGGATTGAACCCTTGACACTTATTTTAAAAGACTTTAGACTGTCTTATATGACAGATCATGATAGAAATATGAGAACCTTAATACTTTGTTTTGTTTTAGCAGTAATGGCTCTTTTGCCTTTGAGAGTTATGGAATTAGGACAAGAGATATCGACTGCTTCAACAACTCAGGTTTTAGGAGATACGATTGAACAGAAAGAGGTAGTTTTGCCAAATAGTGAAGTTAATTATGGTCAAATTAACTACGGTGAAGAGATAAAAGAAGAAGATTTGCTTCGTTAATTGTTGTTTATCTGATGGAAATAGAATATAGGTTTTCTTGGGCTTTATTGTATGGGGCAATTAATGTGATTATTTTATTACCATCTAACCAAGTGTAAACAGCATCTTTATTAAAAGAACCGGCAAACAAGGTTTGTTTGTTGGTGTTGTCGTATTCGATAGTTTGAATTTTTTGATCTTCAATATAAATGAGATTATTAGAATTGGCAAGCCAATTTAAGTTGTAAATATCTTTAGTTCCAATAAGAAAATTAGTGTCGTCTTTTAAATCATAAACATAATAATTATCTTTTTTAATATCTCTAGATTGAGATTGGGTGCTTTGAGCTGGAGGAGGACTAATGACATTTTCTTTGAGATTGCCGTCTGTTTGGGCTAGGTAGAGAACTTTATTTTCATCACTATTAAAAGAAATGTTTTTGGCGGAAGTAGAAGAAATGAAGGCTTGAAGTTCTAAGGGTAGGCGATCAATTTTGTTTTTAACAATTTGTTGTTCTTGAGCATTCCATTCTTCTTTAATTAAGCTTAACTTAGCAGTGATGTCGTATAAATTTTTATAATCAGTGGAAGTATTTAAATTTATTAAATAGTTTATATTATTGGTGATATTGTGGGCTAAAATTTGTTTTGAGTCTGGAGAAAAAGTGAAGGTAAATTTGGACCAATCTAGATTTTGAAGATTAGAACTTAATTGTTTGGCTGAGTTTTTAGCTAAAAAGATTGGACTGTCGCTTAATTCAAGAATATAAAGTCCATTATCTTTACTAGCTGAAGCTGAAGCAACGGAAAAAATAACACGACTATTGTCTGGACTAAGAGAAGGATTGACTGCACCGGTTAGAGTTATTGGTTTAAGGTCGGGAGCAGAACGGAAAAGTTGAGTGTCGGTTTGATATACCAGTTCCTTTTTGATTTGAACTTTCTTTTCCCAAGGAAGATATCCGTCTTTAACAATTTTTATTGTATATTCATTTGGTGGAAGATTGATGGTATCGTCGGTGGCGGTGATTAGTTTGTTATCTATATAAACAGAAGCTGCTTTTGGCTTTGAAGTGGCAGAAATAATGCCCGTGGCCAAAAAACTGATTTTGCCTTTGGTAGAAATTTGATAGCCTCTGGCAAAAAAAGAGATGGCATAAGTGCCGCCAATTACTAAGATGAGAACAAAAAGGATGATTGAAAGACTTTTTTTATCTGGAGTTGACATGTTTGTATTATATCTCAACTATATCTCAGTTGTCAGATCTCAGATTTTAGATCTCAGATGATATCATTAAAATATGAGTTTGTTTAAAAAGTTAGCAATAGATTTAGGGACAGCTAATTCAGTGGTTTGGGAAGCCGGAAAAGGTATAGTTTTGAACGAACCGACGATTGTGGCAGTAGGGATTGAAGATAGAAAAGTGTTGGCAGTGGGAAATGAAGCTAAAAAAATGTTGGGGAAGACTCCTGAATATATTGAAGTGATACAACCTTTAGAAGATGGAGTAATTGCTGATTACGAAGTAACTGAAGCTATGCTTCGTTATTTTATGAAACAAGTAATGGGGAGCAATTGGTTTATTGGTCCAGAAGTAATGATTTGTGTGCCAGCAGGAGTGACTCAAGTTGAACAAAGGGCAGTAATGGACGCTACTTTATCAGCAGGTGCAAGAAAGGCTTATCTTATTGATGAACCACTCGCAGCAGCAATTGGAGCCAAAATACCGGTGTCTGAGGCCTTTGGTAATATGATTGTGGACATAGGTGGTGGTGCGGCAGAAGCGGCTGTGATTGCTTTAGGTGGAGTGGTAACACATAAGAGTGTTAGGATGGGTGGAAATAGATTAGATAAAGTGATAATGGATTATTTAAAGAAGAGACATAGTTTGGTAATAGGTAATCAAACAGCAGAAATGATTAAAATACAGATTGGAAGTGCAATTAAACCTAAAAAAGTTGAAACTATGGAAATAAATGGTAGGGATTCTATTTATGGTTTGCCAAAAAATGTGATTATTAATTCTGATGAAATTTATGAAGCTCTAAAACCAGTATTGGAATCAATAATTACAGTGATTAAAGAAACTATAGAAATTACCCCACCAGAATTGGTGGCAGATATTGTTGATAGGGGAATTATTTTGAGCGGAGGGTCGGCTCAATTAAAAGGATTAAATACTTTAATAACTCGAGAAATTGGAGTGTCGACTCACGTCGCGTTGGAACCACAGTTTTGTGTTATTAAAGGGACAGGGATTGCAGTTGAAAATTTGGATATATATCAAAGGGCAATCAGATGATACATTTGAGATAAAAGACCTATAAATTAAAAATTTCTAATTTCTAATGACAAATTTCCAATTGATTTTTAATCTTATATTTTGTTATTTTTCTTTTTTATTTTTAAACCATTATTTTAGCCTTTTTATGTTAATTTAGGTTTAATAATTTGAGTATATTTTTTATTCAAAAATATTAAAAAATGCCGAAAATGTATTTCAGTATTTTTAATCTTATAATGTTTAGAATCAAAAAAGGTGATATATTTAGTCATAAAAGCATTTTATATTTAAATATAGGTTATATTTTTTTATTTTTTTGATGTTTTTTTTAAGATTTTTGATGGTAAAATTAATCAATAAGACTTATAAAATAAAAAATGGACAAAAAAAACAGCTTTGGAGCTAAAAAAGAGCTAAATAATGATAAACGTTTTGCCCTAACATATTGGAAAATATTCAATATTTCCCTGTTTGGCAGAGGTATGTATGAAGTGCTAAGGATTGTTGAAAATTGGATTGATTCTGAAGCTAAAAATAAGTGGATAGCTACGGTTAATCCAGAATTTGTGATGAAGGCTTTAAAAGATGATGATTTTAAGACGATTTTGAAAGAAACAGACTTAAATGTGGTTGATGGAATAGGATTAATCTGGGCAAGGGAAGTGATGAAAAAAAATAATTGGTTTAAAGTCGGGGTGGAGATTTTGCAGGGGAAACATAAAGAGAATTTGGTGTCGGGGGCAGACTTGATGCCTGAATTATGTAAATTAGCTTCAAAAAAAGACTATAAAGTGTTTTTTTTGGGTGGATTTGGGGATAGGGCAGAGAGAACGGCAAAATATTTTAGATCTCAGTTCTCAGATCTCAGATCTCAGACAGATTTCAGATGTCAGTTTTCTTCTGGTGAACCTGAATTTAATAATAAAGAAGTTTTAGATAAGATTAATAAATTTAAACCGGATATTTTATTTGTGGCCTATGGTATGAAAAAACAAGAGGAATGGATTAAAAATAATAGATATAAGGCCGATTTTGGAGTGGCGATTGGAGTGGGAAGAAGTTTTGATTATTATAGTGGAGATTTAAAAAGAGCATCTAAATTTTTTAAAAAAACAGGAACAGAATGGTTTTATTCACTTATAAAAGAACCAAAAAGGATTAAGAGGCAGGTTGTTTTGCCGAAATTTATTTGGAAAGTTTTAACCCGATAATTTAAGTTATTGCTATATTTTTATCCTATAATCTTGACTTTTATTTTTTGTGAGTTATAATTTGCGGGCCACCACCAATAAGCGGTAGTGAGTACTTTTACAACAAGAGGAGAAGACAAAGATGGAGAAATTCGCAGGTAAAATTAGCTCTACAACACCAGAAGAAACAAAGAGAGGAGATATCCGTCATTACAAGTCGAACTGTAACAGTGGATACAAGGTTGTTTACCAAAAAGGAAACAAATTTTCAAGACTAAAGGGTTTTTTGCTTTCTGACAAATACAAGGACGGAGTCACTTTTAGCGATGGATCCAGACTGTTAATTCAAGGTTGGATAACAGTTGTTAGGATGGGGGAATATTTCCAGCTGCTACCGATAAATGGATTTTTTGGTTTTTGTAACGGCCTTATGGGAAGTTCTGAGCTAGAAAAAAAGGCGTTAGAAAAAACAAATATTTCCAAAACAGAAGTCTTTTATGCACTCGATGGAAATGTTATGTATAAAGTTAAGACAATATTCATCGAGGCCGATTTCGAACAAGAGATAAAAGAAAAACAGTTTTCTTTTGACCTATTTAATGGCCAGAAGACGATAGCTGTTCTGAAAGGTGGGAATAAGTTAGGGTTAATAATTGACAACAATCTTCACAATTGTGAAAACTTTAAAATCGATCCGTTTGTGGGTCAAGTTTTGAAGTTAATTATTTAGTCTATCTCCTGGGGGTGTAAAAACAATGCTTTATAAGCAAAAATTTTTACACCCCTTCTAGTCTATCGATAAGTGTTGATACTGATGAGTCCAGAAAGACGAAACTAGAAATTGCCCAATAGTTTAATCTCAAGCTCGAACTGAAAACCAAACTTAGTTTGCATTTGAGATTGAATTAGATTAATTAGGGCTAGATAATCTTTAGCAGTGGCACTGCCATTATTGATAATAAAATTGGCATGCTTGGGACTAATTTGAGCACCACCGATGGAATAACCTTTAAGATTTAATTTTTGATCGATGATCATGCCGGTTGGATCTTGATTAGGGATATTTTTAAAGACAGAACCAAGAGAATTCATTGATTGGACAGCAGCTTTTTTTTGAATAATTTCTTGAACTTGAGCTTTAGCTGGAGCAGAATCGCCTGATTTTAGGTTTAATATTGCAGAAATTATAAAATCATCATATTTTTCGACTGATTCAACAAATTTGGAAAAATTAATTTTATTGACTCCGTGAATATTACCGGCAATGGCACCACCAACAGTGGAAGGAATATAAGCGAATTCTTCAAGACCAACTAGATTATGGTCGAGAGTGAAGTTGATTAAATAGGAAAGTTGAGTGCCAGAAGAGACTTTTATCTTGTTTTCAGGCAGAAGTTCAACTTCTTGAGAATTATTTTTAACAACAATGCCGCGGATTCCAGAATCAGAAATTAAAACATTTGAACCATTACCTAAGATAGTTATTAGATCGTAGGAGTTAGATCGTAGATATTTTAGAACGTCTAAAAATTCCTCTGAATTTTGGGTGTTGATGAAAATATCAGCTGGTCCACCGATTTTAACAGTGGTGTATTGAGCCAGAGGGTGGTTTTGGTAAATTTCTAGGTTTGGTAAGTTGTTTTTAAGGTCTGTGAAGAATTTGTTTAGATCCATAAGGGAATTATATCCTATTATGGCTATTTTTAAATTTTCGTCACAAGTTTTATTTAAAATGTCAAATCAATTTTGTGGTGCTCGACCCCTGCGGTATTGCACCTTGGATGCTTGCGCTCCTAAAATTAATTTGACATTTTAAACCTAAAATTTATCTTATAAAATAAATATGCGGAGATAATAAAAAAATATGGGATGTTAGTGTGGAAAAGTGGGAAAAGTGGGGAGTGACCTATAATTTAAATAGGTTAAAATAAGCCCTCCTTGTCAAGGGAGGGTGCCCGAAGGGCGGGTGGGTTTGATAGAATGGTTTATGATATTAGGAATAGATCCAGGATTAGCTAACACTGGATGGGCGGTTTTAAGAGATGAAAAAACTTTAGTGGAGTGTGGGTGTTTAAAAACAAAAATTAGTGAAGTTTCGGCTAAGAGATTAGATCAAATTTATTGTGAATTGGAAGGATTGATTAAAAAATATAAGGTGGAGGCAGTGGCGATTGAAACTTTATTTTTTGCTAAAAATGCCAGTTCAGCTATAAAAGTGGCTGAAGCAATTGGGGTAATTAAAGTTTGTGGACAAAAAAATGGAATTGAGGTTGTGGGTTTTACTCCACTTCAGGTGAAAATGGCTTTGGTGGGTTACGGCAGAGCGGAAAAAGAGCAAGTGGAAATAATGGTTCGCAATTTTTTAGGTTTGAAAAAAAATATTAGTCCGTCTCATGCATCAGATGCAGTGGCAGTGGCTTTGACATATTTATTTACTAACAAAAATTTGGTGATTTGATATAGTTTGTGGGTGGTTGGATAGTCTTTGGGTTTTGTTTGGTTTACCCGCCTGCAAAAGCTATCGCTTTAGCGATTGCGGGCAGGGTGTTAAAATGAGTTTATGATTTCGAGTTTAAAAGGAGAGATTTTAACAATTGGTAATAATTTTGTAGATATTGAAGTGCAAGATGTTGGTTATTTGGTTTGGTGTGGATTGAATTTTTTAAAGAAAAGAACAGTTGGAGAAAAAATTAAAATTTATACTTATCAATCAGTTTCTGAAAATGATGTTAGTTTGTTTGGATTTGAAACAATTAATGAAGTTAATTTATTTAAAATGTTAATTTCTGTGTCGGGAGTGGGACCAAAAAGTGGAGCCCAAATAATGGGTCAAGTTGATAGTGAAGAAATTATTAAAGCAATTGGAAATGCAGATGTTGGATTTTTTGAAAAAATTAAAGGAATTGGCAAAAAGACAGCTCAAAGAATTATTATTGATTTGAAATCAAAAATTGGCGGATTAGGAGAATTGGATTTGACTAAAGATGATGAAAAAACAGAGAATGATTTGACTTTAAGTTTAAAACAGCTTGGTTTTGAAAGAAAAGAAATTGAAAAAGTGGTGGCAAAATTGCCAACTGAATTAATTACAATTGAAGAAAAATTAGAATGGTGTTTAAGTAAAATATGACGGATACAAATTTAAATCCTAAAGCCGAAGTTAGTGAAAAAATAGTGGAGAAAAGTTTGCGACCACAAAAATTAAATGAATTTATTGGACAAGAAAAATTAAAACAACAATTAAATATTTTTTTGGAAGCGGCTAAGAACAGAAACGAAGCTTTAGATCATATTTTATTTTATGGTCCACCAGGACTTGGTAAAACAACTTTGGCTTGTTTGATGGCTCGAGAAATGGGGAGTAATATTAAAATGACTTCTGGTCCAGCTTTGACTAGAGCAGGAGATTTGGCTTCAATTTTAACTGGTCTTAAAAAAGGTGATTTTTTGTTTATTGATGAAATTCATCGTTTAAATAAATTAGTGGAAGAAATGCTTTACAGTGCCATGGAAGATTTTGCTTTGGATATTGTTCTTGGAAAAGGACCATCAGCAAAGACTGTTAGGCTTAATTTACAAAAATTTACCTTAGTTGGAGCAACGACTAGAATTGGATTAATTTCAGGGCCAATGAGAGATCGATTTGGTTACGTTCAACAACTAGATTTTTATGATGATAATGATTTAAAAGAAATTATTGAAAGAACGGGAGAAGTTTTAAAAGTTAAAATTGAATCAGAGGCGGCGGAATCGATTTCAAAAAGATCTCGAGGAACTCCAAGAATTGCTAATCGACTTTTGCGACGAGTACGGGATTATGCCCAAGTAAACCCTCTTTCGCATAAAGCTACAGATGGGCAAGCAATTATTACAGCTGAACATGTAGACAAGGCTTTAAAAATGTTGGGAGTGGATAAAGATGGATTATCTGATGCTGATAGAAAATATTTAGAAATTATTAGAAAACAATATAGTGGAGGGCCGGTGGGAGTGGAAAATATTGCGGCCGCGCTAACCGAAGATGTGGGCACAATTACTGAGGTCTATGAACCATTTTTAATGAAAAAAGGATTAATTAAAAGAACACCAAAAGGGAGAGTGTTAACATGAGTGAAAAAAATGATTTTGAGCAAATAGTTTTTGAAAATATTAACGTTGAAGATATTGTTAGGCGGGGTAAAATAAGAACTTGTATTGAAGAATCAAATCATCAAAAATTTATTGACAATAAAAAAAGAAGAGTAATTGATTTTGTTCAGGCAAAAAAAAAGATTGAATTAAATAAACAAAGCAAAAATATTTAATAACTGCTGGGCGATTAACTTGAATAAAAAAGGGCAGGATATTCTTTGCTAAAGCTGTGAAAATATTGATTTATTCGGTTTGGATACCAAGTAACCAAAGAACGGCTTCTTTTCTATAACGTCGGTCACCACGAGCATTAATTCGGATAGCTGGCAATTTACCTCGTTTACCCCATCTTTTGATGGTTAATTTACTAACGCGTAATAGATCGGCGACTTCGGCCACGGTTAGGAGGTCGGGAAGATTGTCGATAGAGACTCCGTTAACTTTTTTTGGAGTGGAAGAATTTTGTTTCACAAGTTTCTCTTGCGATTCTGTTTGATAGTCCATTGATTGGCTCCTCTTATATCACAATAATGATTAATTAATATCAGTAAAACATATTGCATATTAATGTGTCAATAATCAAAATCCACCCCAACCCCTCCTTTGACGAAAGGAGGGGAAAATTTTATCAATTTTTAATTGAGTCTCCCTTTAGTCAAAGGGAGAAACGGCGAAGCCGAGAGAGATTTGATAGAATTGTTTATGGATTATAAAATTGCATTTTTTGGAGTTAAAAGTTGGGAGAGGGAAATAATCGAAAAAGAAATTATCAAAATAGATAGTTTTGGAATTGGAATTTTTGAAGACGAAGTACAAGATAATTTAGAATTGGCCGAAAAATATGACATTATTTCTCCTTTTATTTACTCAAAATTAGATAAAGAAATTTTGGCTAAATTGCCAAATTTAAAAATGATTGTAACAAGATCGACAGGGATGGATCATATAGATGTTGATGAGTGTAAAAAAAGAAAAATAAAAATATTTAATGTGCCAATTTATGGTTCAAATACGGTAGCAGAATATACTTTTGCGTTATTGTTGGCTATTACAAAAAAAATAGTAGTAGCTCATCAATCGGTGGAAGATGGGGAATTTAATCCAGAAGGTCTGACAGGAGTTGATTTATTTGGAAAAACATTAGGAGTGATTGGAGTTGGAAAGATAGGACAAAATGTGATTAAGATTGCTAAAGGTTTTGGAATGAAAGTTTTGGGAGTGGATCCGGTCTTAAAAGCTGAAGAAGCAAAAAAAATTAGTTGTAAATTAGTGGATTTGGAAATTTGTTTGAAAGAAGCGGATTTTGTTACCTTTCATGTGCCAGCAATTCCAGAAACTTTTCATATGGTTAATAAGAAAAATATTAAATTAATGAAAGAGGGGAGTTTTCTAATTAATACTTCGCGAGGGGCAGTTATTGAAACTGAAGCAATTGTATGGGCACTTAATAATAAAATATTGGCTGGAGCGGCTTTAGATGTGACTGAGGAAGAGAATTTATTGGAAAGTATGAGTGTGGTAATGAGTAAAAAAATTACCAAAGATAATTTGCAAGAAGTGTTGAGCTTTCATATGCTTAGAGATAGGGATGATGTAATTTTTACACCTCATAACGCTTTTAATACCAAAGAGGCAATTGAAAGAAT